>OJGX01000432.1_pt1 | contig 20569 bp, 7 predicted proteins | sample 1594661 | NCBI WGS metagenome assembly OJGX01 (sample SAMN05416839, study PRJEB24817) | seawater metagenome | isolation source: Sea water | place: Canada:Atlantic | collected 2013-07 | reverse complement strand
CGGCACGGTATTGGCCAATGAGACGGTGGACGGCCGGCTACAGCTGAAAAACCTGCAGATTCGGCAGCTTCCCGCCCGGCCAGGTGACCGGACTAATTACGCTTTCGGCCCCGACGAGGGCTACGCTTTCACACCGCCGGATCTCGGCAGTCTTACCGATACACCGGCGGTGAATCCCGAATCAGAACAACGCGCGGCTCTGCTGCGGCAGCTTGCCGACAAGTTCTGATGGCAGGGCGCAGGCTCTGCACCGGCTAACGCCGGGCTGTACCGCTACAAGTGGCGGATAAACGTCTTGTGACAACAATAAAGCAGCAAAGACGGAGCAACTATGAAAACAACAAAGATCGGAAATGCCTGTAAGGCCGCCCTGGCGGTCGCTATCACCGGCAGCTTGTTTGCCGGCACCGCCCAGGCCCAACTGGCCGGGCACAACGTGATCCTGGTTCACGGATTCCAGCAACAAGACCTGGCCAACCCTCCCGCCAATCTGCAGGAGGTGAAGAACGCCGGCGAGGACTATTGGCGTACTTTCTGGCTCTCCCGTGCCGAAGCCCGTATCGACTGGGGCAGTGACGGACGTGTTGAGGGTGGCATTGCCCAGCAGGCCTATGAACAGATGCGGCAGATCAGTCAGCAAGGGCTGTGCAATGACTACTGCATCGTCGTCTCCCACTCCACCGGTGATCTGGTTACCCGCTATCTGCTGGAAAACCAGGCTCGGTGGCTTCAGTCTGAGGGCCTTCAACCGCTGAAGATCCTGGCAGCCCTGGATTACTCCGGCGCAGGCGGTGGCACGGAACTGGCCAACCTGGCCCTGAGTCTTGCCTACAACGACAGCTGGTACAACTGGCCCCTCAGGGCGGCAGTCGAAGCCTTCACCGGCATAGAGCCGGAGCCCGGCAAGCTGGGCGTGGTAAATGACCTGCAGACCAACGCAGCGCGCAACCTGGCGGTTAGCCCGAATTCAATCCCCAGGCTTCGCTTCGTGGCCGGCGGCTCCTCCTATGGCGGTATCACCAAACCGTTCATCGCCGGCACCGATGATGGCGTAGTACCCACCCATTCGGCTTGCGGTGCAACCTCCGCCGCCGGGATTGATTCCTGCTCCTCCAGCATCAGCCTGGCGGGCAAGGTAACGAGCCAGAATGGCCCTGGCGCTCTGTACTACAACCACTACCCGGTGCTGATGAACGAGGGCGTCACCCACAGCGGTGTGCTGGGCTCCGAGACGGGCAACATCTCCGTGCCGGTAGTCAACAACACCACCCTCAACGGTTTGCAGGTGGATTTCGCCAGCCGCACCTATAACAAGCGCGCCTGGTGGCAGTGGTGGGGTTCAGGTGACCGGTACATTGAAGTGCCCGGCTCGGACCAGACGGATATGTCCAATCTGGTTTATACCACTCTGAATAACTAAACCCATCTGGACAATGCAAACAAAAGGCTCAGGGAGGAGCCACTTCTTGCCTCGGTAGTTCTACCCATCTTTTCTTTTTAGTTCGCAAACTATACATTGGTTCGCTTTCCCGTTTGATTCACCCACTGCCGGCAAGCGATATCCAATGTCTGACACCCACAAATCCGATCTTTTACTGGTTGTTGTCACCCTGTTTGCGGCCATCAGCTGGATGTTCTCAAAAGAAGCAGTGCTGCTGATGCCTCCGCTGATGTTCATGGCTGCCCGGTTTCTGATTGCCGGCACGGTGCTCGCCTTTTTCGCCCGCCGCTCGCTGATGAAGCTAAGCGTGGATCAGCTTCGTCGAAGTGTGGGTGTGGGCCTGGTGTTCGGCACGGCGATGACCTGTTGGGTGATGGGGCTAGTTCATATAACGAGCCTCGGCGAGGGTGCCTTCCTGACCAGCCTGGGCGTTGTGATTGTTCCCATTATTGCACGGTTGGTATTCAAGGAAGCCCAACCGGCGAGCACATGGCTGGCCATTCCGATTGCCGTTGCCGGGCTCGCTCTGCTATCCCTTGAAAACGGATTTCGCCCTGAAGCAGGCCAGATTTTCTTTGTTATGGCAGCGACGATCTTCGCCCTGTATTTCAATCTCAATACCCGGGCGGCCAACCAGAGAACGGTGATTAACCGGCTGGGCAAGACCGTGGAAAAGCATCGGGTACCCGCCCTGCCCCTGACGGCCATTGCTCTGCTCACGGTCGGCATGCTGACCCTGATCGAGTCCATGATCATGGAGCCCTGGCTGCCGACTCTGAATAACCTTTCACCAATACTGGTCTGATGGGTAGTGGCCAGCGCCGTCATTGGTACGGCCGGCCGCTTCCTGCTTCAGACCCTGGCCCAGAGCCTGTCTGCAAACAGCCATGGCGTCGTGATTCTGGTACTGGAGCCGGTTTGGGTCGCCCTGTTCGCTGCAGGCTGGTTTGGCGAGACAATGACCAGCATTCAGCTGGCCGGCTGCGGTCTCATCTTCGCGGCCTTGATCGTCAACCGCTGGGCGGTTCTGAGCAAAGTCATCAAGGAAAAACTCCGGAGCCGGAAAACCGCATAAAAGTGGTTGACCGGCATCGGCTGAATCAGTATATTTCTTCCCCGTTGCAGGATACAGGACCATAGCTCAGTTGGTTAGAGCGCTACCTTGACATGGTAGAGGTCCCCAGTTCGAATCTGGGTGGTCCTACCAATTCTGCAACAAAAAGAGTCACTTAGAGCGCAAGCCAAGTGGCTTTTTTTGTGTCTGCCCACATAGAACGGCTTGGGGAAAGCCTGGCAACTACCCCACCTTGCGCCAAACCAAACCACCTTTCGCAGTAAGTACCTCTCTTTAAAACCGGCTCCTGACATTCATGTCTTTAGCTTCTCCGGCGTGATCAGGCACCGACCGTCGGTTAAGACTGCTCTCCATATCATCTTCATTCGACTAATAGGTGTCACTGTTTCGTAACAACCGAAAGAAGTTTAATTATTCGGTTTTGCACACATCTTTGACTTTCTTAAGACTCAAGTTACGCTTCCTTCAGAGCCTTAGCGTACAAATGTACGCTGAATGAAAATAAGCTGTTAAGGCTCTCTGTCAGCACAACTAAAACAAGAATGAACGACGTGGAGACTCCTATGCGTGTCTGTATAGCTCGAATGCCGAGGGCTTTGCGCCTTCTGATCGTATCAATTTTCGTTATTTCTCTGCCTGCCTGTAACAACGACTCGAACGACTCGTCTGCGATTTCAACTGATCCGACGGAGGTTACAACGTCGGAAGGTGTAATCACTGGTGTGCTTGTCAGCGACGGTAACGGCACCGAGATGAAACAATGGTTAGGCGTTCCATATGGCCAATCGACCGAGGGAGCAAACCGTTTTCGTGCACCCCAAAGCCCGGAGCCCAGGTCGGATGTCTTGCAGGCAACAGAATTTGGTGATGCGTGCCCACAAACGCCAGCGCAATCTCCGTTTGCCATCCAAAGTTCGAATCCGGGGTCGAGTACCTCAGAGGATTGCCTGAACCTCAATATCTACGCGCCTGGTGAGGGTGAGAATCACCCGGTGGTTGTCTGGATTCACGGCGGCAGTCTGGATACCGGCGCCGGTTTTCAGTCCAGCGCGAAACCTGACAGGTTGGTGAAAGAAGGCATTGTTGTAGTGGCCATCAATTATCGCCTGGGTGTGCTTGGCTACCTGGCGCATCCGGCACTTACTGCCACCTCACAAACCTCTGAAAAGGGATCGGGAAATTACGGGCTGATGGATCAGATTAAAGCCCTGGAATGGCTGCAGGCTAACGTTGCTGCATTTGGGGGTAACCCGAATAACGTAACTCTGGTCGGTGAGTCTGCAGGCGGCTTCAGCATCAAGGGGTTAATGGCTGCAAATGATCGAACGGACGGTTTGTTCCAACGTGTCATCGTTCAAAGTGGTCCATCCTTCTTTCAGGAAACGCCCACTGAAGCGGAGCAACGGGGCGCAGGCTTTATGGCCAGCCTTTGCGCGGGAGATTCGTCGCCTGAAGCAGCGGAGTGCCTGCGTAATCTGACACTAGAGCAACTCCTTGCTTTGCAGGCCGGCGATCCTGAATTCGGTTCGGAGATTGTTCAGCGACCGGGTGTTCTTGAGCAGACTGTGGCAGCCGCCTTAGCAAGTGGGCAGTTCACCGCAGACCAGGTGTTGGAGGGCTCCAACCGAGATGAATGGCGATTGTTTGTTGCCGCTGAACAGCTGGTGAGTGGTCGCGATTCACTTGAGGATCGGCTTGCAGGGAGTTCGACGGACTATCGGCAAGAACTGATCCGGCGATATGGTTCAGTCACGGAGGCCAATGCAGACGCAGTGGTAGATCGCTATCCCCTGAATGATTTTGACAATGCCGACATCGCGGTCTCTGCCGTAGGCACCGATGCTATCTTTGCGTGCCCAGGCTTTGGCAACATCGCAGCTGCCGCGAAACATGTCCCGGTCTACGCTTATGAATTTGCAGACCGAAATGCCCCGCTGCCTTCACCATTATTTACAAGAGTTCAACCCGCGTTAGGTGCTGCGCACGCCACTGAGATTCCTTATGTATTTGCCTCTCAGGCTGAGCTGGAAGCAGAGTTCTCTGAAGACTCGGCAACGCTTGCAGAAACGATGGTCCGCTACTGGGCTGCATTTGCCCGCTCAGGCAATCCAACGCCGAGCGACGGAACTCTGCCTGCATGGCTGTCCTTTGTGAATCAGGGCTATCAATCGTTGCAGGCGCCTGCCGAAAACACTGGTCCTTTTTCGATGCTGTCAGGTGGCCCAACGTTCAACGAGGCTCGAAACTGCAGTTTCTGGTTAGGTAGTTGAAACTGGCACCTTAGAGGCACATCCTCTTGAAAAGCCCGGTGCGCTTCCGGCTCCGGGCTTTACTAATGAGGCCGAGTGAGAGGCATTCTAAGATTCGCGCCAAGCCTTTCTGGCGCTGCTGATAAGAGGCTCCAAAAGGTAGTCTATCGGTCGTCTATCAATGGTGCGAATAACAATATCAGCAGTCATCCCTGGCTGTATTCTCCGGTCTCCTAAACGCAAAATTTCGCTATCCTCAACCTCTATTCGGGCTTTGTAATAGCTCTCTTCAGACTTGCTGTCCTCAAAAATATCCGCAGCCACGTATGTCACGACACCTTGAATTTCGGGAACTTCACGTTGGTTGAAGGCCGTGAATTTGACGCCGGCGGCAAGGCCCGCGCGCACGTTGTCAATATCCTGAGGGCTGACCGCGGCCTCAATAATCAGGCGATCATGGACAGGGACAATTTCCATCAATACAGCACCGGGGGAAACCACGCCACCCACTGTATGCACTCCAGAACCGACCACCACGCCATCAACGGGAGATTTTAACTCCGTCTGGTCCAGTACATGTCTGGCAGCCAGCAAACGCTCGGTATAGTCGTGAACCTCTGCCTGCACTTCCTTGAGCTCATTAGACACCGACTCCTTGAATGATTTCATCAGCTGGAACTTTTCCAGCTCCTTCTCCCCGATATTCGAATTCGCGGCGGCGATCTGGGAAATCAATTCACCGCGTTCCCCGGCCAGTTCAGCCCCATCCCTCTCCAGTGCAAGCACCCTGGTTTTATCAATCATTCCCCTGGCGAGCAAACCCCGCAGCCCCTCCAGCTCGCCCTCGATTGAATCAATCTGAGAGGCCTTGGCGTTCTGCTGGGCATTGAGCCCCTGTATCTGTTCGCGCAGATGCAGGATCTGCTGGTCAAGTATCTGGATCTGCCCCTTTAGTGAAGTTCGGCGAGCCTCAAATAACAGGCGCTGGGATTTCATGATCTCCAGAGCCTTCGGATCGGAGGTACGTTGAGCCAGAGGCTCCGGAAACTCTATTTCCTCAGCATCTTCCTGTTCCGCCAGGAGTCGGGCCTTGGATGCCTGGGCGGTTTCCAGCCCCTGGCGGATCAGTTCCATCGAGGTGCCTGCCCGGGTTTTGTCCAGGAGCACGAGCGGCTGTCCAGCTTCGGCCATATCCCCGTCCCGCACCAGGATCTCTGCCACAATACCGCCTTCCAGGTGCTGTATCTGTTTGCGGCTTGTGTCTACCCGAACCGATCCGGCTGCCAGAACACCACTGGCCAGTACTGTCAGCAGCGACCAGAGTAGGAAACCTCCGATAAAGACCAGAATAATAACAACACCGGTATAAATGGGAGCGTTTGGGGAAGTAACGATTGGAGGCACGCTGTCTTCAACTGGAGTCATCACTGCTTTCCTTGATTCTCGTTGGCGCTGACCCTTGTTTCAGCAGCAGTCAGCTTCACACGACCGTTCTTGACAGGGATCCGTGCCTCGACATTGCTTCCGACGATACCGGAACCGGCTGCTCCATAGGCAGGCACAGTGGTTTTCTCCGCCGGTACCTGACGAGTGATCCCCGGAAGAACCTCGTCTAAAGGACCGAACTGGCTAAGGACTCCTTTTTGAATAACCATCAGTTTATCGACTCCACCGATAACCGTCGGTTTATGGGCGATCACCACGCAGGTAATCTTCTGCTTTTTTAGCCAGCCAATCAGTGTGCGTACCGAAGATTCACCCTCTGCATCAAGATTCGAGGTGGGTTCATCCAGCACAATCAATTTGGGAAGATCGTAAAGTGCTCGGGCCAGACCGATACGCTGGCGCTGCCCGCCGGAAAGGTTGGCTCCTCCGGGTCCAATCAGCGTGTCGTATGCCTTAGGCAGATCCAAAATCATACTATGGCCACCGACCAGCTTGGCGGCAGTGACTACTTTCTCCGGGTCTGCTTCGCCGAAGCGGGCAATGTTGTCCGCAACCGTACCCGGAAAGAGCTCAATATCCTGCGGCAGATACCCGATATAGCGACCCAGCTGGGCACGGTTCCAATTGAGGAATTCAGCACCGTCCAAACGGACACTTCCGGACTCAGGAAGCCAGATACCGGTCATCAGCTTGACCAGAGATGATTTACCAGCACCGCTGGGACCCGTTATACCTACCGAATCCCCTGCTTCTATGGCAAAGCTGAAGGCCTTGATGATGGGCGCCTCTGAACCGGGAGGGCGGGCATAGACATTTTCAAAGCCAATCTGCCCATTGGGTTCGGGTAATGACATTGGCGTACCGGCTTCATAATGCTCGAAGGCTTCCTGCAACCGCGCATAAGCACGCTTTGCACCCTGGAGTCCCTGCCAACTAGAGATGGAGGATTCCACCGGTGCCAGCGCACGGGACATGACGATAGAGGCCGCAATCATAGCGCCGGGACTGATAATGTCCTGGATCGCCAACCAGGCACCAGTGCCCAAGATCGCCACCTGAAGGGTAAAGCGAACGAATTTGGCGGCAGAAACAAGGGTTCCGGCACGGTCACTGGCAATAGCCTGAAAGGACAATGCCGCGCGTTGGTCGCCCAGCCAACGTTGTTGCAGGTTGTCCAACATTCCCATGGCATTTATCGCTTCGGAGTTACGGGCACTGACTTCGGTAAAGTCCGTTGCCTTTAGCTGATGCTCGCCGGCTTTTGCCAGTAGCCAGCGAGTACGCCGTTCATTCCAGATAGCCAGGCTGAACAACACTAGCGCTCCAAGCAGCGCCACGTGGCCGAGATAGGGATGCAGTAAATACACGAAAGCCAGAAAAAAGGGCGCCCAGGGCACATCAAAAAGCGTCACCATGGAGGAACCCGTGAGAAACGTGCGCACGGTTTCCAGGTCGCGTAATCCGTTCGCCGTTTTGGCCTTGCCCAGGATCAGGCGAAACAGTTCCGGGGTGACCGTCTGACTGAAACCGTTGCTGAGCCTCACCAGAATGCGCGAGCGAACGACATCCAGAACCCCCAGAACCAGCAAAGCCGTCACTGCCAGTAGAGTCAGATAGACCAACGTTGGTTCGTTGCGAGACACCAAGACCCGATCGTACACCTGCAGCATATAAAGCGGACCGGTCAGAACCAGTAGGTTCAGAAAACAGCTGAATCCGAACAATACCTTGAGGTGCCGCTTGAGTCCTGCTACCGCTTGCGCAAGAGGGCTGTCGTTTTCGGCCCCCGAAGGAACACCTGTCTTATCAGCCATGGCACGCAGCGGATATCGAAGGAGCGCACTGCCCTCTTTGACGGAAAAGCAGACCAAACAGCCCCAGCAACATCAACACCCATGTACCCGGTTCTGGAACCTCCGTGACAACTCTCTCGCCATTCAGCACAAACGCCAAGTCATAGTCATAGTAAGGGTCAGGGTCATTCGTCCAGGAATCATTGTCAGACTCACGGAACCAATTGGCCTGATCACCGGAAGCCGCATCAGCCCAGTACCACTGTTCAGCAGCATCGTTCATCACCGACAGGTAAAAGTTACCTGGCCCCAGAAGAACATTGAGCGACACCTCATAGCGATACATTTGCTGACCATCATAATCCGTCACTCCTGTTTCCGTGGTTTGATTGACAGGCAGTGGATTACTGTCGAGGATGTCGGCGTTTACTTTTGGCTGACCATTGGCATCGCTGAAAAGCCGGACAGTAAATGAATCCGCGACATCAGATGATTCATAGGAACCCCACCAGGTCAAGCCGGTGACGGAGTATTGGTGCTCCAGAGAAAAGTTTTCGGCCATCTGGTTGCCTCCGCTCGGTGACGAGAAGGTGCCGAAGCTGCTTCCGTCATCCAGCACGGTTTGCGAATAGATCGGTGCTGCCTGAGCCATGGGAATTACCAGAGCTAACAACAGTCCCGTTAGTAACTGCTTTGATTTCATGGCAAGTACTCCCTATGCGCTGTCTTTTTCACTGTTTATTTTTGCGTTTTTGTCCGTTTACTCTTATCGCCCTGGAGCGTTGTGACGCCCCGGGCTATCTCGATCAGGCAAGCTGATTCGGGCCATCGGGATCCTGTATGCCAATCAGAGGCACATCAAAATCCAGTGGTTCCACCTCACCAGAACTGCTTCCACTGTTGGAAGACAGTGACCCCGCCTGCAAGGGTTCGGGTTCGGCCGCAACAGGACCGAAGACGAACTCAACACTATCAAGAAGGTAGTCACTACCCTGGCTGAGAGCCGCATTGGCAGGTGCGGCGTAATCTCCCTGATCATCTGCCAGACCGCCGTATACAAAGGTCGAGCCATCATAGGCGCCGGCGGTGAGCACGAGTTGCGTAAAGCCCTGGCTAGCAGAAATCTGGACCGGCTGATCACCAGCAAGATCATCTGCGGTAAACGAGACTTCGGCGACAACGTTGCCCAGTTCGTCCAGCGCCTGCACCCTGCCCGACTCCCGGAAAACGCCTTCGGTATCGAGCCGGGATATCTCCAGCGTTGCTTCGGTAGCAACGCCATCCAGCTCAAAGCGAAGGGCTTCGGTTCCTTCAATCTCCTGGCGTGCCTGCCCGGTCTCAATGGCCTGTCCGCTGACACCGAGATCCCCGGCATAGATATCGCCTCCAGATAGCACATGGGAGCCGGCAGCAGAGAGGGAGGCATTGCTCCAGACTTCGCCGCTGTCAGTGATATCGGCTTTGTGAGTAATGGTCACGGACGCATCGGTCCAGGCATTACTCCAGGCATCCCGGTCAGACCTTGGCAGTCGGGTCGGAGCATCGCCCAGGGAGATGGTTTCAACTTCGCTTGGCAGCACATCGATGGTCACCGTGCCGGTGCTGTTGGTGGTACCGTCACTGACCGTGTAGGTCAGCTCCTCGGTACCGACAAAGCCCGGATCCGGCGTGTAGGTGAAGGAGCCGTCCGTCGCTATATTGAGAGTCCCGTTGGCCGGGGCCTCAATGGACTGCACGTTAAGCGAATCGCCATCCGCATCGCTATCGTTCGCCAACAACCCGTTCAGCGCAGCGACCGTCAGTACCTGGCCGGCGTGTACCGTATAGCTGTCGTCCCCAACCACCGGGGCCTCGTTCTGCACCTCGATGGTGACCGTCCCTGTACTGGTGGTGGTGCCGTCGCTGACTGTATAAGTCAGCACTTCGGAGCCAACAAAGCCGAGATCCGGCGTGTAGGTGAAGGAGCCATCCGTCGCGATATTGAGCGTCCCGTTGGCCGGGGCCTCGATAGACTGCACGTTAAGCGGATCGCCATCCGCATCGGTGTCGTTGGCCAGAAGACCGGCCGCTGCAGCAACCGTGAGCACTTCACCAGCCTGAACGCTGTAGTTTTCATCCACGACATCCGGTGCCACATTGCCAGCCTGATCAGTCACCCCGTTGATGGCAATATTGACGGTTGCCGTGTCGGTTCCCCCATTACCATCGCTGACGGTATAGCTGAAGGAATCGCTATCCGTATCGCCATTGTTCAATGACTCGAACTGACCGTTCGGGTCATAGGTGAAGGTGCCGTCAGCGTTCAGTGTGACCTGTCCGCCTTTGGCCGTAACAAAGCTGCCCGCAGTGACCGTCAGGGTGTCCCCGTCCACATCACTGTCGGCGCCGTTGCCGTTATCCACCAGAACATTGCCTGTAACCGGGCTATCCTCGTCGGTCACCACGTTATCGTCTGCCGCAACGGGCGCATCGTTGGCCCCGTTTATGGTCAGCGTCACCGTGGCCGTATCGGTTCCACCGTTGCCGTCATCAAGGGTGTAGGTGAAGCTGTCGGTGTCGCTGTCGCCCACGGCCAGTGATTCAAATACGCCACTGGGATCATAGGTGAAGGTGCCATCGGCATTCAGCGTGACCTGACCACCCTTGGCCGTGGCAAAGCTGCCCGCGGAAACCGTCAGGGTATCCCCGTCCACATCACTGTCGACGCCGCTGCCGTTGTCGGCCAGCACGTTGCCGTTCACCGCGCTATCTTCGTCGGTGACCAAAGCATCGTCCGCCGCCACCGGCGAATCATTCACCCCATCGATGGTGATGGTCGCGGTGGCGGTATCGGTGCCGCCGTTGCCGTCGCTGATCGTGTAGGTGAAGCTGTCGGTGGTGCTGGCGCCCACGGCCAAGTCTTCAAACTGACCGTTGGTGTCGTAGTCGAAACTGCCATTGGCATCCAGCGTCAGCAGTGCGCCGCTGGCCAGGGTGATCTGGGCGCCGACATTCAGCCCGTTGCCGTTAACCTGGGTCACAGTCAGCGCATCCCCGTCGGCATCCAAATCACTACCGTTGCCATTGTCCACCAGCACACTGCCCGCGAGCGGTGTATCCTCGTTTGTGCTCAGACTGTCATCCTGAGCAACCGGCGGCACATTGTCGGGCACATCCGTGACCCCATTAATGACGATGTTTACCGTGGCCGTGTCACTGCCGCCATTGCCGTCGCCAAGGGTGTAGGTGAAGGCATCGGTGTCGCTGTCACCGGTGTTCAGGCCTTCAAAAGCGCCGCTCGGGTCGTAGGTGAAGGTGCCGTCGGCATTCAGTGTCACCTGTCCGCCCTTGGCGGTGGCAAAGCTGCCCGCGGTGACCGTCAGGGTGTCTCCGTCCACATCACTATCGGCGCCGTTGCCATTGTCGGCCAGCACGTTGCCGTTCACCGGGCTGTCCTCGTCGGTGACCACGTCATCATCCTGCGCCACCGGAGCGTCGTTCGCGCCGTCGATGGTGATGGTCGCGGTAGCCGTATCCGTGCCACCGGTACCGTCGCTGAGGGTGTAGGTGAAGCTGTCGCTGGTGCTATCGCCCACGGCCAGGTCTTCAAACTGCCCATTGGGGTCGTAGTCAAAGTTGCCGTTGGCATTCAGCGTCAGCAGCGCGCCGCTGGCCAGGGTGATCTGGGCGCCAACATTCAGCGCGTTACCGTTGACCTCGGTGACAACCAGCGCATCACCCTCTACGTCGGAATCAGATCCGGCGCCGTTGTCCGCCAACACATTGGCCGATAAGGCAGTGTCTTCATCCGTCGCAAAGGCATCGTCAACCGCATCCGGCGCATCGTTGACCCCGTTGATTGCCAGGGTCACCGTGGCGGTATCGGTGCCACCGTTGCCGTCGTCAATGGTGTAAGTAAAGCTGTCAGTATCAGACTGGCCAACACCCAATGACTCAAACTGAGCGTTCGGGTCGTAGGTGAAGGTGCCGTCGCCGTTAACGGTGAGTAAGGCCCCGCTTGCCAGCGTAATCTGAACCCCCACATTAACGGCATTACCGTTGACGGCTGAGACAACAAAGATATCGCCTTCGGCATCCGAATCCGCCGCCACGCCGTTATTGGCAAACACATTGCCGGAAAGCGGCGTATCCTCGTCCGTGCTGAGCAGGTCGTCGACAGCGTCCGGTGCGTCGTTAACACCATCGATCGCGAAGTTGACGGTGGCAGTGTCCGTTCCGCCATTGCCATCACTGAGCGTGTAGGTGAAGGAATCGGCATCACTTTCACCGGTAGCAAGTGACTCAAATGCCGCGTTGGGGGAGTAGTTGAACGAGCCGTCGGCGTTGATGTTAATCAGGCCGCCACCGGTGGTTGCAAAGGTGCCTACTGTCGTGACGGTTAGCGTGTCACCGTCGGCGTCGGCGTCCGCTCCACTGCCGTTGTCGCTGAGCACATTACCGGCAATCGCGGTGTCTTCATCGGTGGTAAAGCTGTCATCCTGAGCAACCGGTGGGGTGTTGGTGGTACCGACACCATTGACCGTTACATTGACCGTCGCGGTGTCCTGTGCCCCACCTTCATCCTCAATGGTGTAGGTGAAGGAATCAGCGCCGGTTTCCCCGGAATCCAGTGAATCAAACTGCCCGTTGGGATCGTAGCTGAACGTGCCGTTGGCATTGAGTGTCAGCAGCGCGCCGCTAGCCAGTGTAGCCACGGCACCAACATCCACTGGTGAGCCATTGACCGCCACCACCGTCAGTCCGCCCACACCGCCGTCGATGTCCTCATCCGCGCCGTTGCCGTTATTCACCAGAACATTGCCGTTCAGCAAAACATTTTCATTGGTGCTGACGTTGTCGTCTTGCGCAATCGGATCGTCATTCAGTCCATTGATGGTCAGATTCACAGTGGCGGTGTCGGTTCCACCGTCGCCATCTGACAGGGTATAGGTGAAGCTGTCGGCTCCATTCTGTGTGCCTGACAGGCTATCGAATGCGCCGTTGGTGTCGTAGGCAAAGGTGCCATCGGCGTTCAACGTCAGCAGTGCTCCGCTGGAAAGCGTAATGGTACTGCCAATGTCCGCCGGAACACCGTTGACCGCAGAGATCGAAAGCGTGTCACCGCCGGTATCCGAGTCCGCGCCAGTGCCATTGTTGAGCAGCACATTACCGTTAACGCTGTCGTCCTCATCAACCGTAAAGAAATCGTCCCGTGCTATCGGATTGCCGTTCTCCACCGTAACCTCGAAAGTATCCGTTTCTTCGGCATTGGCCGCAGCGGAGTTGTCATTGACGGTCACCGTTACCGTGTAGGTGCCTTCCAGGGCAAAAGTGTGATTGATGTTAGGGCTCTTGTTGGCACTGTTGAACACCAAAGGCTCCGAACCATCTCCCCAGTCAACTGTGATGGTGTAGGTGTCCGGATCCGGATCGGACAGCGTCAGGTTCTGACTGAAATTCTGCCCTTCCGTACTGGTGCCATCGGCACCCGCTTCAAGCCCGGGCGCATCATTGACCGGTGCCAGTGTGATATTGGTCTGGGCAACCTCCGTCGACAACACCAGCCCATCGCTGCCCCGCCAGCCAAAGGTGTCCGGTCCGAAATAATCCGAATCACCCAGGTAGGCCAGATCGCCATTGGCGAGCTGGGCCAGCGAAATCTGATCACCGACACTGACCGGCGCACCACTGAGTAGCAGATCGCCATTGTCCGGCAGTACCGCGATCTCAATGAACGCAAGCCCCTGACCATCGGGGTCATCAAAATTATCGACAAACAGTTGATCGCTCAGCACCAGGAGCTGATCCTCGAAGCCATCCACGTCACCATCCGTGACCTGGGGAGGCGCATTACCATACAGCTGGTAAAAGACGCCATAGCCGCTGCCGTCGCCGCTGGCACCACTGGTAAAGGCACTCCAGGACACCACAAATCCGCCGCCAGGCAGGGCCGACAGGGCAGGTTCAAACTGGGTTGAGCTGAACTCCGTGTTGACCTGAAACTCGCTGTCAAGACGATTACCGGAAGCATCATACTGCTGGCCAAACACGCCGGTGCCGCTGCCATCACGGCCACTGTCGTCCCGCCAGGTCACCACAAAACCGCCGGTGTCTAGCGCCGTCACCGCAGGCGTGAGCTGGCTGGAACCACGCTCGTCATTGACGCGGAACTCGTTCGCCACAGGCAAACCGTTGTCGGCGAACTGGCGGGCATAGATTCCGTCGCCGCTGCCATCCTGACCGGACGATTCCCAGGTCACTACGAAACCGCCACCGGCCAGCCCTGCCACATCCGGGACATCCTGTGCGGCATCGATGGTGACGTTGATCTGGAACTCGCCGCTTTCTCCTACCCCTAGTACTGATCCATCCCGATCAACGGCACTGCCCACCGCGTCGTAGCGCTGGGCAAAAATACCGTTGCTGTCTCCATCGCCCGCATCGCCGCTGGTTACCGAGGTCCAGACCACCAGGAAGCCACCGTCCGACAGTGCGGTCACCTTGGGCTGGAATTGCGTAGAGCTGGTTTCAGTATTAACGACGAACTCGGCGCCGACTGTGGCGCCGGCGGCATCGAATACCTGACCAATCACCCCGACACCACTGCCGTCACCGCCAGCCGCGCCGCTAGCCGAGGACTCCCACACCACCACAAAGCCTCCACCTGGCAGAGCGACGACATCCGGTTCATCCTGAGCTGAAGAAGTACTGGTATTAATCACGAAATCAGCGGCCGAAGCGGTGGGCGTGCCATCGCCGGCAACACCGTCAAACTGACGGCCAATAACGGCATTGCTGCTACCGTCACCGGCGGAGCCACTGGAAGCGGACTGCCAGACCACCACAAAGCCGCCATCGCTGGTGGCCGTTATCTGGGGATTGTTCTGGTTAGTGGCGGTTTCCGTGTTGATCTGGAACTCCGCTCCCAACGGATTTCCAAGTGCATCGAAGTGCTGACCAAAGACGCCATCGCCATCGCCGTCACCGGCTGTCCCGGAGGACTGGGAGGTCCACACAATGACAAAGCTGCCATCAGACAGGGTAGCCACGGCAGACTCATCCTGAGTGCCATCGGTCTCAGTATTGGCCTGTCGTTCGCCAAAGATTGGCACTGCGGCATCCGGGGTCGGTGTGATGTTGACGGTGACCACCTGAGGCTGGCTGGTACCGCCGTCCCCGTCGCTGATCTGCACCCGGAACTGACGACTGGGCACCGGATCATCCGAGGTGTTGGCATAGGTCAGGTTTTCAACTACGGCCTCCACCGCCTCGGCGCTTGCATTGGCATTTAGGGTAATTTCAAGGGCACTGCCGTTCTGCCCATTGGATACGATGATACCGACAACCGTACCGCCGTAGGTAACTGACGTACCAGAGACGCCCACCTGGTCGGGGCCCACACCCTGATCGCGAACGCCCAGCTGATCCTGGGTGCCATCATCCGGAATATTGAACTGGTCCAGCATCGCTTCCGGAATAGTCAGACGGGATACCAGTATATTGCCGCCGTCGAAGTCGCTGGAATCCGAATCGCTGACTGCCACGGCTGCGTTGGCATCAAGTAACTGAGGCGCAAGATTGACGGCCGATTCCGCAAGCGTAATTTCGCTATTGAAAGCCTCCAGTTCCGGTGCGGCCTGGCTGGAGAAATCGCCAATATTACCGAACAGCTGATGGCTGATACCGTAATTGTCGCCATCCCCCGCTGTGCCGCTGGTAAAGGATTGCCAAGCCACCACGAAGTTGCCATTCGATAGTGCGGCAACGGCTGGTGAAGCCTGGGTGCTGTCGGTTTCCGTGTTCACCAGCAATTCACCATCGATGCGATTACCGGCAGCATCATACTGCTGGGCATAGATATCATCGGCACCGGTGCTGTCACGCCAGGCGATCACGAAGCCGCCATTATCCAGCGCGGCGATTGTGGGTTCGAACTCAGAACCCGCGGTGGTTTCGTTGACCCGGAACTCACCACCTACCAACGTGCCTGCGGCATCATAAAGCTGTGCAAAAACGCCGCTGCCGCTGCTGTCCAGCGCACTGTCATCCCGCCAGGTGACCACGAAGCCGCCACCGGTCAAACCGGTAACGACTGCTTCATACTGGGAACCCTGGGTGTTGGTGTTGACCTGGAACTCGCCGCCAACCGGGTTGCCCGCTGCGTTATAACGCTGGGCGAAGGTACCCCAACCATTACCATCACCGGCACTGCCGCTGTTGACTGAAGTCCAGGCGATGACAAACCCACCGTCTGCGAGCGACGCCACGCTTGGATCAAACTGGCTGGAACTGTTCTGGGTATTGACCTGGAACTCGGCACCGACAGTGACACCAGAGGCGTCGTAGCGTTGGGCAAACACACCGTCACCGCTGCCATCGGCGCTACCGCCGTCGCGGTAGGCAATGACGTAGCCGCCATCATTCAGCGCCGCAACAGAAGGCTCATATTGAGAGCTGGATGTGGTGGTATTGACCAGAAACTGGGAGCCTTGTGGCGTGCCATCGGCCAAATACTGCTGGGCAAAAACGCCCGAGCCCGAGCCATCCACACTGGTATCCTGATCCGTCCAGGTCACCACAAAACCGCCGCCGGCAAGTCCGGTCACCTGAGGATCCACCTGACTGCCCAGAACCTGGGTATTGATCAAGAATTCTGGACCGACAATCACACCATCGGCCGAATAGCGTTGACCGAAAACACCACTGCCGGTGCCGTCCTGCTCGTCGGATTCCCAGACAATGACATAACCGCCATCCGCCAATCCTGAGACGCTGGGCTCGTCCTGACTGCCCGCGATAAAGCTGTTGGTGATGCGCTCCTCAAAGACCGCTTCAGCACCGTCGATTTCAGGCGTGATATTCACCGTCACCACGGCCGGTTCACTGGTGCCACCGTCACCATCGCTGACCTGAATGCGGTACTGGCGTGATTCCACCGGATTATCCGACAGGTTCTGATAGGTCAGGTTTTCAATCAGTGCCTCCACCGCTTCGGTGTCCGCACTTGCGTTGAGACTGATTTCCAGCGGATTGCTGCCCTGCCCATCTGATACCAGGCTCCCAATCACCGTGCCTTCATAGGTGACGTTGTTTCCACTCACCCCGATCTGGCCGGCACCAGTTCCCTGATTGCGGACGCCAACCAGATCCTGAGTGCCGTCGTCGTTATTTTTTAACTGCTCCAGCAAAGGCTCGGGAATGCTTAGGCGGCTGACCAGGACACTGCCACCGGCGAAATCGGTGGAATCCACATCTGTCAGTGACACCGAACCGTTGGCGTCCAGTAACTGCGGCGACGCGTTCACCAGGTTCTCAGCAAAAGTGACCGCGCCGTTCACTTCGGCCAGATCCGGAGAGGCCTGGGTGAAGAAATCCCCTGGGTCACCGAACAGCTGATGAGAGATGCCGTAGTTGCTGCCGTCACCGGCAGAACCGCTGGTGAACGACTGCCAGGCCACCACAAAATTGCCACCCGGCAGAGCTGCGATGGACGGTGACGCCTGTGTACTGGCGGTTTCGGTATTGACCCTGAACTCTCCATCAACCCGATTGCCGGCCGCGTCATACTGTTGCGCAAAAATATCATCCGAACTGTTGGCGTCGCGCCAGACGACCGCAAAGCCTCCGTTATCCAGGGCGGCAATAGTCGGTTCAGTCTGGGAATTGGAGGTGGTCTCATTAACCCGGAATTCGCCGCCAACCGTTGCGCCGCTGGCATCGTAAATCTGTGCAAAGATGCCATTGCCACTGCCATCCAGGCCGCTGTCATCGCGCCACGCCACAACAAAGCCGCCGCCGGACAGGCCTATCGCCACGGCCTCATACTGTGAGCCCTGGGTGTTGGTGTTGACCTGGAACTCGCCGCCAACCGGGTTGCCCGCTGCGTTATAACGCTGGGCGAAGGTACCCCAACCATTACCATCACCGGCACTGCCGCTGTTGACTGAAGTCCAGGCGATGACAAACCCACCGTCTGCGAGCGACGCCACGCTTGGATCAAACTGGCTGGAACTGTTCTGGGTATTGACCTGGAACTCGGCACCGACAGTGACACCAGAGGCGTCGTAGCGTTGGGCAAACACACCGTCACCGCTGCCATCGGCGCTACCGCCGTCGCGGTAGGCAATGACGTAGCCGCCATCATTCAGCGCCGCAACAGAAGGCTCATATTGAGAGCTGGATGTGGTGGTATTGACCAGAAACTGGGAGCCTTGTGGCGTGCCATCGGCCAAATACTGCTGGGCAAAAACGCCCGAGCCCGAGCCATCCACACTGGTATCCTGATCCGTCCAGGTCACCACAAAACCGCCGCCGGCAAGTCCGGCGACCTGAGGGTCCACCTGGCTTCCCAGCACATTGCCATTGACCAGGAATTCCGGCCCAACGATGACACCTTCGGCGTTATAGCGCTGACCGAATACTCCATTGCCCGACCCATCCTGAGCGTCGGATTCCCAGACAATGACGTATCCACCGTCGGCCAGTGACGACACCGCCGGATCTTCCTGCGACCCGGTGACAAAGCTGTTGGTCTGGCGTTCACCAAATACCGGCACTGCGCCATCGACCTCAGGCTCAATGTCGATCGTGATAATGTGAGGATCGGAACTGCCACCATCGCCATCGCTGATCTGAATGGTGTACTGGCGGGAGGGTATCGGATCACTGGAGGTGTTCTGATAGGTCAGGTTTTCAGCCAGTGCCTCTAATGCTTCAGCGGTGGCATTGCTGTTGAATTCGACAATCAGGCCACTGCCATTGCTACCATCGCTCAGAATACTGCCGATGATCGTGCCACCAAAAGACACACTGCTGCCGCTCACCCCGATTTCGCCGTTGGCGTTACCCTGGTTGCGGATACCCAACTGTTCCTGTGATTCGGCATCTAATCCAAACTGATCGGCCGAACCAAAACCAACCAGCCGGCTGACCACCAACTGGCCGCCCTCGAAATTGGCTGAATCCATATCGCTGACCGCGACAGCGCCGTTGGTATCAATGAGCTGAGGAGCCGCATTGAGGTCGTTTTCCAGATAATTCACAACACTTGGCAGCCCTTCCAGTGCAGGGTCTGCCTGAACGGTAAAATCGGCGGCATCCCCGAACAGGCGCTGGAAAACCCCATAGCCGCTGCCGTCGCCGGCGGAGCCGCTGGTAAACGAACTCCAGGCGACCACAAAGGTGTTGTTGGCAAGCCCGGTTACCGTCGGCTGATACTGGACGCTGGAAAACTCCTGATTGACCTGAAACTCCCCTCCTACAGGGGTACCAGCGGCATCAAATTCCTGACCAAAAACGCCCCAGCTGTTGCCGTCCGAACCACTTTGATCGATCCATGTCACTACAAAACCGCCACCGGACAGGGCAGCTATGGACGCATCTTCCTGATCGGAAGACGTGGTGGTATTCACCGGCACCTCGCCGGTCAGCGCCGTGCCCGCAGCGTTATACACCCGGGCAAACACGCCATTATTACTGCCGTCTCCGGCCGAGCCGCTGGTCGCCGACGTCCAAACAATCGCGAAGTTACCACCGGCCAATTCAACAACGGCGGATTCATTCTGCGTGGACGATGTTTCAACATTGACCTGGAACTCGGTGCCTAAAGTCGTGCCACTGGCGTCGTAACGCTGCGCAAATACGCCCAGACCACTGCCGTCGCCAGCGCTACCTGAATTGCTGGACGTCCAGGTAACAACAAACCCGGTGCCCAACGACGACACCGACGCATCATTCTGGTTGCTGGAAAACTCGGTATTTACCTGAAACTCGGAGCCGACCGGGCTACCGGCGGCATCATATCGTTGACCAAAAACCCCGTCGCCACTGCCATCACCCGCAGTGCCACTGTTGTTGGAATCCCAGATCACCACAAAGCCACCGCCACTGAGGCCAGCCACCACCGGGCTATCCTGAGTACTGCTGGTTTCGGTATTAACCTGGAATTCCCCACCGACAGTCGCCCCCGCAGCATCGTAGCGCTGGGCGAACACACCCGAGCCACTGCCGTCCTGACCGGTATTGGCGGTCCAGGAAATGACAAACCCGCCGTCACTCAACGCGCCGATTTCCGCCTGATACTGCTGCCCGATGGGTTGGGTATTAGCCTGAAATTCCGGCCCGATACGTTCGCCGGAGGCATTGAAACGCTGGGCGAAGATGCCATCGCCGTCGCCGTCCTGACCGGCAGACGTCCATACCAGCACGTAACTTCCATCCGTCAGGGTGGCAGAGGCTGGAGCATCCTGATCTGCGCTGGTGAACACATTCACTGGCCGTTCATTCAGCAGATCAGACGGTGGCTCATAAGGCGCCGGCGAGGCATCCTGGAAGCGCTGCATGAAGATACCGGAGGAGCTACCATCTCCCGCAGTACCACTCGTTAACGAGCTCCACAGGGCGACGAAACCACCGCCAGCCGAGTGAGTGAGAGCCGGCTCATACTGACTGCTGCTGAATTCGGTATTGATCTGGAATTCACCGTCAACACGCTCGACACTTGCGTCATACTGCTGCCCGAACACACCCGCACCACTGCCGTCACGACTGCTATCATCCCGCCAGCTGACCACGAAACCGCCACCAT
>OJGX01000431.1_pt1 | contig 20702 bp, 16 predicted proteins | sample 1594661 | NCBI WGS metagenome assembly OJGX01 (sample SAMN05416839, study PRJEB24817) | seawater metagenome | isolation source: Sea water | place: Canada:Atlantic | collected 2013-07 | reverse complement strand
CTGCGTACGCTGATGACCCAGAACTGGCCTACGGATACAACGATGCAGTTTTGACGGTTGGCGGGGCGAATACTCAAGAGATTGGTGATTACGATCAGGCTTTGGACATGACACAAATCATGGACGATTCTGACCGAAAATTGGTATGGGCTGTTGCGCACTCAGCGGCGCGCAGGACGCGTGGGCCTGCTTGGACGAAGATCGGTAAGTTAACGGGCATGCATGCGCAGACGGTGAAGCGCAGGTTTGAGCAAGCCATCATGGAATTATGGTACAAGATATAGACGAAAACGTTTGCCAAACGTACGAAATGTGGTATGTTTTTATTAACGTTGGACAAGTCCAGTCGTTTTTCTTCCCTGTCAACTTGCCCTGGCCTTGCGCCGGGGCTTTCTTTTGAGGTCACCGTGGCAAAGCGTGAGCGCATAAAAAAGTCTGTGTTTGAAAAGATATGTCAGTTGATGGCCGAAGGCAGGTCGTTGGCTCGCATCTGCCGTGAGGATGCCAAGCTTCCATCTGATCGCACAGTGCTTCGTCACATACAAGAAGATGAGGATGCTTACGATATGTATCGCAAAGCGCAGGCGGTACGTGCCGAGCGGTTGCGAGATGAGATCATTGATTTAATTGAGATGCCATTGCCAGACGATCCCAAGCTTGCAAGCGCTGAAGTCAATCGTCGCAGGCTTGAGGCAGACTACAAAGATAAGTTCATCAGGCAGGTACAGAGCCAAGGCTTACGCGTCCGAAAGGATGACAGCGATGCGCCATCAGGTATCACGCTGACGTGGGGAAGTAGCGTTGTCGAAGTGTCTCAGTAATATCATACAGCCATGCCCTTGGTGTGGTGCAGAGACACGGTTCAGCCACGTTAACGGACATGTCCAATGCGATGCATGTAAGCGTGTGGTGCAGGATTGTTGTGAAGGTGAGCGAGCTGATAACGGATTGTCTGAAGACATTGCTGGCGCGGATCGCGCGCGCGGAGCGTGAACAGATCAAGAACATGTAGGCATGTCAGGTTCATAGCCTGACGGTTTGTCCAGGAATATCAACGGGTTAGGGGATATTGTCAGCGGCCAGTCCGCAGCCTGGTGCTTAATGCCGCCGAAAAACATTTTGTTTTTCTGCTATCGAAGCACCCCCCACCCCCCCAGAACCGCCCGCGACCTCATAGTACGTATAGGTCCGGCGAACAGTCACACGAGGATTAAATGCCAGGTCTCTACGCAAACATAAACGCCAGAAAAGCGGCTGGAACCAGCCGCCCAAAAGGCAAAAGCACGATCAGCCCAAAATCATATTCGCTAATGCAAAAGGGTTTTAAGAAGAAAAAGCCAAAAGCTTAAACGCACAGGAGCGTTATGCCCAAAAATGTAAATATTGAGATTCCGTACACGCCAAGGCCGCTTCAGGCAGAGCTGCATGAGCTGATCGACGGGGAGCGTTTCAACGTTGTTTTGTGCCATCGACGCTTTGGCAAAACGGTTTGCGCGATCAACCATTTAATCAAGCAAGCGATTTTAGAGCCGAAAGAGCGGCCTCGGCTGGCCTACATTGCACCAACCAGGGTGCAGGCCAAGTTGGTGGCCTGGGACTACTTAAAACACTACTGCGCAAACATTCCTGACATGCAGTATAACGAGACGGAATTGCGCGCAGACTTTTCCAACGGCGCTCGAATACAACTGTTGGGCGCAGAAAATCCGAGCAGCCTGCGCGGCATTTACTTAGATATGTGCGTGATCGACGAGGTTGCGGATTGCCCAGAAAGTTTATTCCCTGAAGTAATTCGCCCGGCGTTGTCTGATCGGAAGGGTAGCTGCCTTTTTATTGGAACACCAAAAGGACACAATTTCTTTTTCGATTTATTTGAGACAGCGGGAGCAACTGACGGCTGGGGCCAGGCAGTTTACCGAGCAAGCGAAACAAACATTGTTGATGAAGACGAGCTGGCAGCGGCTCGCGTCAGCATGTCAGAGGACCAGTACAATCAAGAGTTTGAATGCAGTTGGACAGCGAATATCAGCGGCGCTGTCTGGGGCAAAGAATTACAGAAGGCATCTGAGGATGGCCGCATTACGGAAGTACCGTACGATCCTAACTTCCCAGTTGATACGTGGTGGGATATCGGCATGCACGATTACACTGCAATTTGGTTTTCTCAGCGCGTTGGCCGCTCAGTGCATTTTATTGATTATTATCAAGCTCGCGGAGAAGGCTTGCCGCATTACGTTTCAGTTTTGCAAGACAAGGATTACGTCTATCAAAGCCATTATGGGCCGCATGATCTTGAAGTACGAGAGATATCCAGCGGACGCAGTAGACGTGAAGTGGCATACGAGCTTGGACTGACGTTCAAGATTGTTCCGAGGATTTCTATTCACGATGGGCTGCATGCGGCCAGGCTTCTAATCCCAATGGCATGGTTTGATCGAGCTGCTTGCAAAGAAGGTTTAGACGCAATGCGCGCGTACCATTTTGCATACGATGAGCGCTCCAGGCGCTTTAGAGACAAGCCTGTACACTCGTGGGCAAGCCATGCAGCGGACGCGTTTCGATATTGCGCCGTTGGTTTAAACAAATTTGATGATCGCCGGGGGCCACCACAGATCATGGCAGATAATAATTATAATCCATTTGAGGTATCGTTATGAGTTTTCTTATGCCCAAGACCCCTACGCCACCTCCGATACCACCTGTGCCACCGCCACCAGCTATCGATGCACCATCCACTGATGTGCAAGATGCTTTGCGATCTGACTTGAAGCGCCGCAAGGGTTCATCAGCGGCAATTGTTTCGGGCGGTGCCGGATTAACAACAGAAGAAAAGGTCTCCAGCGCGTCACTGCTTGGCGGCACTTTGAAAGGTTAAAATGGGTAGAGTTTTTGGCGGCGCAAAACCCGCACCAGCACCTACTGTTACACCAAACCCTGTGGTTACACCAAAGGCAGCGGTTCAGATTGGCGATAACATTGATGGTGAAAAGAAGAAGGCAACCGTCAAGCGCGGGGTTCCACGCAGGTTATCTTCAAGTGTGCTTGGTAGTGTCGCAGGCGAGACCACCAAAGCAAAGCTGGGTGATTAATGAACAAGATTGATGACAGAGCAATTGGCCTTGCAAAGCGCCTTTCCAGACTTGAGAGCGAGCGCGGCCAATGGGAATATCACTGGCAACAACTTGCTGAATATATTTTGCCGCGCAAGGCTGATATCAATGTCCGGCGTACGCCAGGCGACAAGCGCATGGAGCTGGTTTTTGATGGCACAGCTATTCATGCGTCTGAGATGTTAGCGGCTAGTTTGCATGGCATGCTCACCAATCCATATTCGCCTTGGTTTGATTTGAGATATCGTGATGAAGAATTTAATAAAGATGATGAAGCCAAGGAGTATCTTGAAGAGGTCACTGACCTTTTGCACAAAACGTTCCAGCGTTCAAACTTCAGTGAGCAAATACATGAACTCTATATGGACCTGGTTGTTTTTGGCACGGGTGTTTGTTTCGTCGAAGAAGACCCCGACCTTGATGTAAGATTTTCAACGCGGCACATGAAAGAATGTTTTCTTGTTGAGAACAATCTAGGTCGAGTTGATACAGTATATCGAAAGTTTCAGTTGCCAGTTCGCGCATGTGCTTTGCAGTTTGGCGAAGAGAACATCGGCGAAAAGCTGCAACGCAAATTAAAAAAAGACCCATTTGAAGAAGTGACAATTGTTCACGTTGTTATGCCGCGAACAGATCGGGATGCTGAAAGAATAGACTCAAAGAACATGCCGTTTGCGAGCATGTATTTTGATCCAGATCAAAAGATTGTGCTTGGCGAAAGCGGTTTCCGCGAAATGCCATACTTGACGCCGCGTTTTTTGAAAAGCTCGTTTGAAAAAAATTACGGCCGAAGTCCGTCAATGACAGCGTTGCCCGATGTGAAAATGATAAATCGCATGTCAGAGGTAACCATCAAATCTGCGCAGAAGCAGGTTGATCCACCTTTGATGGTTCCAGACGATGGCTTTATCTTGCCAGTCCGCACCAGACCAGGCGGTTTAAACTTTTACAGATCAGGAACGCGAGATCGGATTGAGCCGTTGAACATCGGCGCAAACAATCCGCTTGGTTTGAATTTAGAAGAACAGCGCAGGCAAGCTATCCGCGCAGCATATTATGTTGATCAGCTTACACTTGGTGTGGGTCCGCAGATGACAGCGACTGAAGTTGTCTCTCGCACCGAAGAAAAAATGCGGATGCTCGGCCCAGTTCTAGGTCGGCTGCAAGCGGAGCTGCTTCAGCCGATGATTGATCGAGTGTTTGGCATAATGGTTAGAAAAAACAAACTACCAATGCCGCCGGAGATACTTGGCGAAACACGCATTGATATTGAATACGTCTCACCTCTTGCGCGCGCTCAACGCCAGTCTGATCTGCAATCAGTAATGCGCATGTTTGAAGTGTTATCGCCTGCCGCGTCAATTGATCCGACAGTCTTCGATCACATCGACATGGACGGCATGGTCCGTCACCTACTGAACGTTCTGCATGTGCCAGCTCGCGTGAGCCAAGGGGAAGCGCAAGTAATGCTGAAGCGCGAAGAGCGGTCGAACCAACAGCAACAGGCGCAACAACAGCAAGAAGCCATGCAAACAGCCCAGGCGATGGGCGCAGCGGCACCAGCAATGAAGGTTTTGCAACAAGGAAACCAGGAGTTTTAACACATGGATGAGCAGGAGCAATTAGCGGCTTTAGAGAAAAGCCGAGAAGGTATTCGAGTGACTTATCGAGCATTGTTTGAAAGTGACAACGGGCAAATCGTGTTGAAAGATTTGCAACGGCGGTGTCATCAAAGCCGCACATCTTTCGACGCTGATCCATACGTCACTGCATATAACGAAGGGCAGCGAACTGCCATTTTGTTTATTGAGCAAATGATAAGAGACCAACCGAAACAAACAGAAGGAGAATAACATTGTCAGAAGAACAGGTAGCGGAGGTCGCGGAAGCCCCGTCTGAGGCGATTTCTGATTTTAGGGCAAGCTTGCCAGAAGATTTAAGAGAGCATTCAGCATTAGCGCCGATCCAAGATGTAGAAAACTTAGCCAAGGCATATGTGAATGCCTCATCAATGATCGGCAAGGATAAGGTTGTTATACCAGGAGCAGCGTCCAGTGAAGATGATTGGGCGCAAGTCTATGAGAAACTAGGCAGACCAGACGCCGCTGACAATTATGCACTTGAGCCAGGCGAAGGGGCAAACGAGGAGCTGGTTGGTTGGTTTAAAAATACAGCGCATGAAATTGGTTTGAATAATGCGCAAGCTCAAAAACTTCTATCTGCATACAACGAGATGTCAGGATCACAGAACGTTGATTTAGAAGAGGTGATGGTTGCAACGCAAGAGCAAACGATAGCAGAACTAAAAACAGAATTTGGTGGTAAGTACGAAGACCACATTAATAACGCTGGTGCGTTGTTAAACCAGTTTGGTTCTGAAGGTTTGTCTGAAATGCAGATGCAAGATGGATCACGTCTTGGTGACAACCCAGAATTTATTAAAACCATTGTGAGCCTGGCCGACTTTATTTCTTCAAAAGTGTCTGAAGATGAGTTGGTTGGGATGGAGCGCACTGAAGGAACTATGGCTCCTGATGATGCAAGATCAAAACTATTAGAAATTGAGCGACCTGATGGGCCGCTCTGGGATCGCAACCACCCGCAACATAATGAATATGTTCAAGAGCGATCACGATTATACGGATTTATCTATACAGATTAATCTGTGGGTAGCTGGCAACAGTCCAAAAGCTGACGAGCCAACGTCGAGTATCATTTCGTTAAGTGAAGATTCAGTCCTGATCTCCGGGATAGCTGGTCGAAAAAAACCCTTTATCTTAAACCAAAACGGAGAGTGACAAATGTCAACTCAAGTAACGACTGCTTTTAGTCAGCAGTTTTCCTCGAACGTTTACCTGCTTGCACAGCAAAAAGGTTCGAAGCTTCGCGGTGCTGTTCGTGAAGAGTCCGTCACAGGCGAAAAGGCTTTCTTTGATCAGATTGGATCAACAGCCGCTATTGCCAAAACGACTCGACACGGCGATACACCACTTGTTGAAACTCCACACAGCCGTCGCATGGTTACAATGACGACTTACGAATGGGCTGACCTGATCGATGATTCTGACAAAGTCAAAATGCTTATCGATCCAACATCGACCTATGCTCGCGCAGCCGCGTACGCAATGGGTCGCGCACAAGACGATGTGATCATTGCAGCCGCAACTGGTGCAGCTCTCACTGGCAAATCTGGCGCAACTTCGACAGCGTTGCCAGCGGGTCAAAAAATTGCTGAAGGCAGCGCCAACATGACGTTGGCTAAACTGCTCACAGCTAAAACCACAATGGATGAAAACGATGTTGATCCAGAAAATCGACACATCGTTATTTCTCCAGAGGGTATGTCTGCACTGTTGAATACTACTGAAATTAAAAGTTCAGATTTCAACACTGTAAAAGCTTTGGCCCAAGGTTCGATTTCGAGTTTTCTCGGTTTCGAATTTCATACCAGCACACGCCTGACGAAAGTCGGGAACATTCGAACATGCTTTGCTTTTCAAAACGACGCTCTTCTTATGGCAGTTGGCAAAGATGTTACATCACGCATTGATGAGCGTTCTGACAAATCTTACTCCACTCAGGTCTACTACTGCCAAAGCATTGGCGCGACCCGCATGGAAGAAGACAAAGTTGTTCAGATCGACATTGATGAGACGGCATAAGGAATAGCAACATGGCAAATATTAACGGAACGCTTGCAGCAAACTTTGTTGCTGTACCTAGCGTATCAAGCCCAGTTCACCAGCTTGGTGGATCAATGCGCGTTGCATCTGGGATTGTCGAATGTGTTGCTGGTGATTTCTCAGCCGGCGACACAATCATGTTGGCACCAGTGCCATCAAATGCATCTGTAATTTCAATTACACTTGCACACGATGACATTGATACTGGCACCACAATTACCACTGACGTAGGTCTCTACACGTCTGATGGTAATGTAACGGCAGTCGATGACGACTGTTATGCATCAGCGATTACCGCATTGCGCGGAGCAGTTGCTATGCCCGGCACTGAAGTAGCCTACGAAGCTCGCGACCTAGACAAACACGGCCAGAAAGTCTTCCAAGACGCTGGCCTCAGTGCTGATCCAAATCTTCAGTACTTCATTGGTCTCAAGCATGACGCCGCTGGCGATGCAGCGGGTACGATTGCATTCACAATTACGTACATTGTGGATTAACTCGACATGGAACAGGGGGAGCTTCGGCTTCCCCTTTTTCTTTGAGGAAAATATAAATGGCAAGTGAAGTTGATATTTGTAACAGTGCGTTAAATGTTATTGGCGCAAGTAACATTATATCTCTGACTGAGGATTCAAAGTCAGGCCGCATTTGCAATCAACGGTTTGAGTTTGTACGTGATGCAGTGTCACGCGCACACCCGTGGAATTGTTTAATTAGCCGAGCAAGCCTGGCACAGCTTTCGGATGCCCCTGCATACGAATTTGCTTTTCAGTTTGCTTTGCCCACCGACCCTTACTGCCTGCGAGTTTTAGATGTTGAAGGTGAAGTAAACCTTGGCGTGACATATGTTATTGAAGGTCGAAATTTATTAACGGATGAATCAACGGTGAACATTCGTTATGTCGGTAAAGTAACTGACGCAAATCAATATGACTCACTGTTCACAGAAGCGTTGTCTGCGCGGATGGCGCATGAAATTAGCTACTCACTTGCAAATAGCAGCACGTTAACAGAACAGCTCTGGAATTTATATCTTTTGAAATTATCAGAAGCTAGGTTCGCTGATGCGACAGAAGGTACGCCTGCCGAAATTGTTTCAGATAATTTCACAACGGTTCGTCTCTAAATGGCACGGGCTTCAGTCGCGTTTACCAATTTTACCGCTGGGCAGTTATCCAGTCGGCTTGATGGACGAACAGACCTTACAAAATATTTCAATGGCTGTACTCAGCTCACAAATTTTATGGTCCACCCGCATGGTGGTGCAACCAGGCGACCAGGCACTTATTTTGCAGCGGAAGTAAAAACCAGCGCAAAAGCAACACGCCTGATACCGTTTGAATTTAATACTGACCAAACGTACATAATCGAAATGGGCGATTTGTACATGAGGTTTTTTACAAACAATGGTCAAATCATCGAGGGCAACAAAACAATTTCTGGCGCAACCAAAGCTAACCCTTGCGTCGTAACAGCAAATTCACACGGCTATGCCAACGGTGAAGAAATTACAATTTCATCTGTTGCCGGAATGACTGAACTCAACGGCAAGCGATACCTAGTTAAGAATAAATCGACTAATACTTTTGAGCTGACAGACAAAGACGGCACAAACATCAACAGCACAAATTTTACAACGTACGGTTCTGGTGGTGTTGCAAATCGCATATATGAAATTGTAACGCCATTTCTTGAGGCAGAATTATTTAACGTGCGGTTTGCGCAATCAGCCGACACGATGTTTATGGTTCATCCAAATCATCCACCACAGAAGTTAACTCGAACTGGCAATGCCGCCTGGACCATCGCCGACGCTCCAATTGAATACGGACCAATGCAGGATGAAAACACATCCGACACAACGCTAACAGCAAACGCGCGAACAGGTTCTAGTTGTCAGATCACGTCATCGGCAGATTTGTTTGAGGCAACAGATGTTGGACGCCTCGTAAAGATTTACGAAGGCTGGGTTGAAATCACAAGCAGAACAAATGCAACAACAGTTGTTGGAACTGTTCAGCCAAACTTAGAAGGTCGATCAGAACTTCTGCCAGAGTACGTTGCATCGACAATCAGTTTTATCGAAGGCGATCCCAGCTCGACAAACGCCGAGCATAATGATCGAATTTTGGATACTGCCAAAGGATTTAAAGATCAAGGGTTCGCGGTAAACCAAACAATAACTGTGTCAGGCACAAGCTCAAACAATGGTGATTATCTGATTGTTGATGTTACCGACGATACTATTCTTGTTTCACCCAGCGATGACCTAGCCGCTGAAGGAGCCGGATCGTCTTTTACAATTGTAGGTAAACTAACAGCGACCGATGAGTGGTCGCTGGGCGCGTTCTCAGAAACAACTGGATACCCGTCAGCTATTTGTTTTTTTGAAGAGCGGTTAGTTTACGCTGGCACAACTGAACAACCTCAAACAGTTTTCTTTAGCGAGTCAGGTGGCTTTGATCAGTTCGCGGATGGAGCTGACGACGGCGATGCAATGATCTATACAATTGCATCCACGGCTGTGAACCAAATTCGATATCTGTCTCCTGGACGGGTTTTGATTATTGGAACATCTGGTGCTGAGTTTGCTGCGCAGGGATCAAGCGCCAATGAACCGATCACGCCGACAAGTATTCAGATTAAACGACAAACGACATATGGAACATCAACCGTTGCACCAGTTCAATCAGGCAACGTTGTGCTATTCCTCCAGCGCGCTCAAAGAAAAATACGAGAGCTAGTCTATAATTTTGATGTTGATGGTTATATAGCGCCTGACATGACTTTGCTTGCCGAAGACATCACTGAAGGTGGCATTGTTGATATGGACATTCAGCAAGAGCCGGACAACGTCGTTTGGTGTTGTCGCGCTGATGGTGCGTTATTGGGGATGACGTACCGAAGAGAAGAAAATGTGATTGCCTGGCATAAGCACGATCTGGGAGGGTCCGCGCTTGCGGAGTCCGTTGCAGTTATTCCTGGCGATCTTGATGAAGATCAAGTTTGGATTTTGACAAAGAAAACAATCAATTCAGTTTCGAGAAGGTATGTTGAATATTTAAAGCCTCAAGATTTTGGTGCGGTTGAGAATGCATTTTTTGTAGACAGTGGCCTGACGTATAGCGGCAGCGCAACCACCTCGATCACCGGACTAGACCATTTGGAAGGCCAGAGTGTATCCATTCTGGCAAACGGCGCAACACACGCAAATAAAGATGTAACAAATGGCGCTATTGCATTGGATCGATCTGCAACAAAAGTTCAGATTGGCCTTCCATTCACATCAACTCTCAGAACTATGCGCATTGAAGGTGGCTCGGCCACAGGATCAAGCCAAGGTAAAATTAAGCGCATCCACGATGTGACAGTTCGGTTTTTTGAGACAGTCGGCGCAAAGGTTGGTTCAAATTCTAGCGATCTTGACCTGATACCTTTTCGATCAAGTGCTGATGAAATGGGCCAGGCTCTCGATCTGTTTACTGGCGATAAAGAAATTGAATTCAAAGATTCATATACCACTGATGGCTACATTGCAGTCGTGCAGGATCAGCCATTGCCGATGACAGTCCTAGCAATATACGCGCGAATGCACACGTTTGATGCATAACTACCAAATTCGACCCTATGAAGCTGACCATGCTTTAGCAATTTTAAGCCAAGGGTACACAGAATCTTTTTCAGATACTGATCAAGCTCGATTAATGGAGAATTCTAAATTTTCGGTCACGTTGCTCATTGATGATGATCCTGTGGTTTGTTCAGGAATTATCAAATTATGGGATGGCGTGGGCGAAGGTTGGTTTTTATCTACGGATGAAGTGAGTAAGTCATCAATGGTTATAGCCAGGGCAACAAAAGAAGTTTTGTTAGAAGAAATAAGCGCTGGAAACTATTGGCGTTTGCAAATAAATGTCCGCGCAGATTGGAAACAAGCTTTGAGATTTGCACAATTTTTAGGATTTAAGGAAGAGGGTCTCATGCACAAATTTGGGCCGGATCAAAAAGATTATTTGCGAATGGCTATAGTTAAATGAGCGCCCAAGCTTATGCAGCCGTTGCTGGCGGTTCTGCCATTGTAGGTGCGGCTGGTAGCATTAAAGCTGGTAACGCTGCAAAAAAAATTGCGGACTACAACGCGGCCATTGCAGATCGAAACGCGAAAGTATTCGAGCAACAAGCCGAAATGCGCATGACGGCGCAAGATCGTGACAACATTCGTTTTGAAGAATCCGCAGCACAATTTCTCGATACAGTAGGTGTTGCATACCGAAAAAATAACGTTGTCGCAAACACTGGAACAGCTTTGACAGTACAATTGGAAAGCGCTGCGAATGCGGATGAAGACATTGCGTACAAAACATACAACGCAAAAGTGGACGCACAAGCTTTTCGTGAGCAAGCAACCAACGCAACGCTGCAAGCTAATGTGACGCGCATGGAAGGCGCTGCAAAGAAACAAGCTTCAAGAATTCAGGCTTTTCAATCGCTGCTTGGCGGCGGTGAAAAAGCTGCATATGCAAGCATGATGGCTTAAAAATGATTATACCAAAAACTTTTATATCTCAAACATTACGCACCGCCGACACAGGCGCTCGACCACTGACAGTTCAAGCAGATGCTAACGCAGTGGCAGCGCCTGGCCGCGCCACGGCAGCATTTGGCGAGGCAGGTGTAAATGCTGGTGTAAGATGGATGGCTAACGAAATAAAAATCCGGCGCGCGACAGATGTTACAACGACTGAGACAGCTTACAAATCAGCAATGTTTGAGCATGAAAATGTAGCAAACGCTATGAATGATCCAGAAAAGGCAAAAGCTTATATTGCTCAAAAGTCAAAACTTGAGCAGCAAAGATTAAAACAAAAAACGGGTAGTTTTGATAGTGTCACGCAAAGGCGCATTGGAACGGTTTACGCAACAGAAGATTCTTTAATTACATCTCGCGTCCGAAACGAAGCGCGAAAAAGAATGGTCAGCGAACACATTGCATCTTCAATTGATAGTATAGAAAAAATCAAAACAGACTTAGCAACTGCTTCTGAAGCGGGTCAAATAATTCTTTCTGAGAAAGTTTTAGGTAAGCCAGCCGACCCCTTAAAAGGTACATCTGCTACAACTGGGATAATAGATAATTTAGTAGACCTGGGTTATTTTAATGCGGAGCAAGGACAAAAGGCTGCGCAAAATTTTCGGCAAGATGTGGACGAGAATGCAGTCGATCAACGAATTCTTGAGGTAACTCAATCTGGTGATCCAGGACAAGCAGATAAACTTTCTGTAGACCTCGCAAACCCAGCAAATTTTAGTAATTTAAGCGCATCTCGACGCACAGCACTCCAAGAGCAGGTTTTAAAATTGTCAGATAGACTGGCAAGAAGATCAATTGCGACCATTGATAAGCAAACTGCCAGAGATGAAAAAAACGCCAAAAAAGCACAAGTTACATTGGAATTAAGTTTTCATAAAAAAATTGCAGCCCACCGGATGGATTCCGAAAACATACTGCCTGATGAAAACCAAATTTTAGAAGCGCGTGTAGAGGGCCGAATAACTGAAGCAGGTTATAAGCGAGTTATTGATGGAATAGAAAATATCGACAAGCCAATTATTAACGATATAAAATTTGTTCGAGATGCTTACAAAGATATTTTTAATGCTGAAACGCAATTAGCTTTAGACGACGTTACACAAAAAACTCAAAACAAATTTATTGCTGGCAAGATAGATACTGTAACTTTACAAAATATAGAAAACAGAATTGCGGGTAGAAAAAACAACACAGAAGAATCACAACAAATTCAGAGTTTCACAAAGGTGCTTAATTCTTATTTGAAAGCTGAAGGCATTTTAGATGGCCTAGTGCCTGGCAGTTCAGAACGCGCGTCAATTGTGATAGACCAATTTAATAGTGATATAAGAGACAATACTCCTGTGTTAAAGGCTTTTGAAAATGCCTTTGATAGTATCAATAAATTAGACAGCATAGATAAATTAGTAAGGCCGCGCTATGGCCCGACGAAACCTTTAAAAGACTGGACGCTTGAAGACGTTGAGGAGTCAGCTTCGGATACAAGACAAGCATATAGCGGCAAAGCCAGTACTCTTGCTTCTCAGATGGCCCAACTAATTTTATTAAGAAAGTATATCAAAGGAAAGCCAGAAAAGCCTGCTAAAGAGCTTACGCCTGGGGAATTAAAAGCTAAAGAAGAGAAAGATAAAGCCGAGCGAGGTAAAAATAGATGATTATTGATCAAGAATTAGTCAAAGAACAGATCAGCTCTTTTGACCCTGAGACAAAAGCAGCAATTGCAGCTAAAGATTATGACACTGATTATCTAGAAGAAAATCAAGACGCTGAAATTGATTTGGCAACTGATTCCCTTGAGCGGCCACATCGAGTTACCAGCACAAATCTTTTGAAAGATAAGCTGTTCATTGACTCGGCTAGGCACCTGTACTCTATGTTCGCAAAACCTGAATTGCCGGATGATTATACAGTTGATGATATTCCAAAATTAGTTAACCAGCCGCCACCAGATCAATCAGAAATTTCTGACGAAGACATTGCAGAATGGGGTTTAGAATTAGCCGGGTATCTTGAGTGGAACCTTCCTGATCTTGGAATGGCAGCCTACAAAATTCAAGGCGCGCCTATTCAACAAAGAGCTTCGCTTTTTAGCTTAATGCAAAAATATGAACAGCTACCAAACTTCACTTGGGATGGCAGTCAACGCATGTTGAACGGCTTGGGTACTGATCTTTCCAGCTATATTGGCCTGTCAACTTTAGGTGGTGGATTTTTAGCAAGACAAGCAGCAAAGCAAGCTGGGAAAACAGGCATTAAAGCTTACTTGAAAGCAACGTTGCCTGCGGCAGTTTTAGCTGGCATTGAAGGTGGCGCATACACCTCGATTGATGATGCAGCTCGGCAATACATTAGCATTGCTGCGCCCGATGATTTGCCTGAAGATGGCTCCGGCGCTGGCGGCTCCAGCCAAACAGATTTTAATACAACACAGAATGTAATAAGCGCAGGGATTGGAGCTGTTGCAGGAGGTGCGATAGCAACTGTGTTGCCTGCCGTTCCGATGGCTTTAAAAGCCGGAGCTTCAAATTTTGCAAATGCGTTCAATGCAGTTGCAGATTCAAGCGCACAGCGATTAAGCATGGGTGCAGGACCAACCCCATCCGCAAAAAAAATAGATACTTTTGACGCCTACGTTAAAGAGGTCGATCCATCTGGTAAAATTATACCTGAAGAACAAAGACCTAATTTAGGTATGGGCGATATGTATGGAATGCTGCCTAAAAACTCTGAAGTTGTTCAAGGGTATGAAGAAATTAATGGGGTCACTCTGCATAGAGGACCAAATGGAGATTATTACGCTACAGCTTATAACAAGGATTTAGGCGAAGAAGATGTAGTTGGATATATTCAAGGTGGAGAAAGTGGAACAGAACTAGCAGTTGTTCAAGAGATGCAGGGCAAAGGTATAGGAACCGAGCTTCAGTATTTGTTTAGACGTGAAAACCCATATGCACCAACTGGCGGTTTAACAGAAGCTGGCAAGAGTAGGCTTGAAACTACATTTGATAGATTGGATGCAGAAGAAGTTTTTAACACATCAGACGTAGACGTACCTGCAACCCCATCTGATACAGCCGCCAATGCGACAAGGTCAACAGGCGTAGAGCGTGGCGAACGGACAACGCAAGGATACAAATTAAAGCCTGGCGAACGCGCGCTTGTTGTTGATGCAGCTACAAAAGTGAATGCAAAGCCATCGGTTGTTCAAAAGAATTACAAAGATACTAAAAGTAAGTTTCCAAAAAGTGATGGATGGGCTGAAATTGAAATAAACAAAGTTGTTATAAAAAAGGGTCAGCCAGAAGTAGAATTTAAAAAAATACCATATTCGTTTAACCAAACAAAAACTGCGGACGAGCTTTCAGACAAGATGGTTGAGGAGGTCTTGCAGTTAAAATCGAGGGTTGATCAAGGCGATCCGATAGCGGCAGGAATCTGGGATCACAGAAGCTGGTATTCTGAAATGCGCCAAAGATTGCGCGCAGAATTTGGAGGGTTTGGAGACGTGTTTGCTGACGTGATTGGCACAACAAGCGCACAAACCAATGTCCAGCAAAACTGGGAAAACTCGATTGAAGTAATGCGCCGTTTCACACGCGGTGAATTCGATGGCGCGTTGACTAAGTTAGATGCATGGCTGAAAACTGGCAAGCCAATGGGGTCCGGCAAAGTTACTGGCGATGGCTACGTGGATGAGCATTACAAAATACGCAAACAAGTTGAAGAAGCAGCGGTAGCTGATGGTATGAATGAGGATGCCGCATCAGAGATGGGGTTTGCGGCAGCTCAAGAAGAGTTTCCATTAATAGTAAAACAAACGGGCAAATTATTTAACGCGAACAGCCCAGCAACCATGCAAGCTTTGCTCGGTTTGTTTAGAGACATGAAAGTTGGATCATCTCCAAAGACTCCAAACTTCACTGGCAATCTCATTGGCTTCAGCAATTACGCAACTATCGATGTTTGGGCTGCAAGGAACCTGCGCCGACTTGCAGGGCTGGACAGAATTCCAGTGCCAGCCGAGCAAGGCGTTGGCGGCGCTATGGCTGAAAAAAGTACGCAAGGGCCAGACGGCAAAGAAATAAAAGAATTAAAACCAGATGGTGAGTTTGGATTTGGACAAGACGTGTATCGAGAAACCACTGCTAAGTTACGTGAGCGAGGCATAGAACTTAATGACGACGATTTGCAAGCGGTCGTCTGGTTTATGGAAAAAGAAATCTGGACCAAAAACAATTGGACAACAAAAGCAGGCGAAGGCGGCTCACTTGAAACGGAAGCTGACTTTGCAGGCGTTTGGAATCCAGAAGGTGTGAAGTCTGCCAGATCAACTTTATCGTCAACCGCTGGTGAGTCTGACCGAAAAAAATTGGAACAGGAATTAAATGATCCAAAAAATATAGAGGCATACGAAGCTTCGGTTGCCGAGCTAAAAAACTACGAGGATTTTATTGCAGAAGAGACATTAGCCAAGCGCAGAAATTTTGTTATGGCGAATGAGAATATTGAAGACAAAGATTTAGCGTTGGCGCGCGTTAAAGAAATTAAAGCGACCATAACAAAACTAAATCGAAATATTTCAAAATTTGAAAATCTTCAGCCGCGCATTGATAAGCGTGTTGAGAAACGTGCAGGCGTTGTAGCAGAAGCAGAACAAGTGCTTGAAAGAAAAGTTCCAGTCCGCAGGCTGTTAGGTGGTATTTCATTACAAGAAGAAGGCAAGATACCAACTGACAAAAGAATGAATGCTTCGCAGGGCCGCATGTTAGAAACGATCAATCCTGATCCCACCGTTCTTATGATGCGCGCAACGCCAACAAAGGGAAGATACATAGACCCCGAAGGTGAGATTTGGGATGAACGCGCAATAGACTTTGAATATATTGCGAGAGAAAATCACGATCCGCAGGATGCAGTCCGGCAGATGGTGCAAGAAGCAAAAGATGCAAATCAAGAAAGTGCATTCTTCAGCGAAGTTGTTGCGCCAGGCACAGTGGATGATGCAAACCCTGGCCTTGAAGTGTATTTTAATCGAGTGCTGACAGAAGAAGAAGTCGATAAAGTTACAAAGTTTATAAATTCCACAAAAGTGGATGTTGGTTTTACTTTTGCAACAGATTTGCGACAGGCTCAAATGGAAGCAGGCGGCGAACAACTTGATAGTTTCGTTGGCGTCCGGCTGCAATACATCCCAGAGCTTGCAGCAAAAGGCCAAAAGGGTTCGCAAGAAGCAACTGATAAAATTCTAGACCTTGTTGATTTACTACCCGAAGATATGGACTTTGTCAGTTCTGCACAGTATACTGAGTATGACACTGAAATTTTCTTTAGAGATGCAGGAGATTATGATGCCGAGCTTACAGGAAGTGTACGCCAGGGCCGTCGAGCGAAATGGCGCGGAGAGCAGGTCAGCAAAAATGATCAAGTTACAGATGGAAGCCCTTGAGAAACCATCAAGCGCTGAACGCCTTTTTGTAGGTGGCGGCATGCCAATGGACACAACTAAAGAGTAGCGAGTCACCTTAAAATAAGGTATAAATCTTTATCAACGCCGCTTCACCAGCGGCGTTTTTTATTGGAAATTTAATGGCATTAAATGAAAACGAACAGCTCAGCAATTCTTTGCTGGGGGCCGGAGGCGTGTCTGAACCGCTTGATGAACAGCCAGGCAACGTGCAGATGGCAATGGGCAAGTTTCCATCAAAGATAGCCAAACAAGTGCGACCAGCACTAGAGAAAATTCTGCCCGACATGCCAGAATTTGCGCCGAAGTCAGAAGATGATGTGCTTCGCGCAGCTCGTCAAAAGATACAAGAAAAAGAGGCTGGGGTTTTACCTTCTTCCCCAGCCGAGCCAACGGCTGCGCCTGTCACTGCTCCTGACGACATGGATGCGCCGTTGGCGACTTCACCACTTGATAACCCAGCGCCATTAAATGTTGCGCCGCAAATTCAAGCAGATGATGTGCCGCCACAATTTGTATCAGAAGATACGTACAATAAGTTTTTTACTGTAGACGACGAACAAATTAATACAGTAATGAACGCGCCAGAAAACAGAAGTGAATTGCTGTCTGAAGGGTTGTCTGATTTTAATTCAACAAAGCTGCCCGATGAAGATGGCATTCAAGAGCGAATAGAATCTATATCGCAAACCTTTGCTGGCAAGATTACTGAAGAAAAAAGAGGCGTTATTACTCGCGAGGCGACGAGGCAATTAGCTGACCTGGTCGGAGCAGACAGCAACAAGCTTGCGAACGCAATTTTAAATAGGAAGCAGGGCGGCGTTATTGATGTCGAAGGCCAAGGTCTTGCAGAAACGATGCTGGCGGCGCGCGATCTACTTGTTAGCGAAATGCGAAAACTAGATGGTCTTGCAGATGCAGCCGAAATCGGCGGTGAAGAGGATTTACTAAGTTTTAAATACCAGATGGAGCTGGTGGCAAACTTACAGGCTAACGTGAACGGCAGTCAGACCGAAATTGCGCGAGCGCTTGGGCAATACAATGTTCCGGCTAAATTGTACGATGGCGTTAACGATCCTATGATGGCGCAGCAATTAAGTGAGCAAGCTCGCAAGCAAGATTATACTGCTATGTTACAAGAGCATGGTGGTCCAGACGCCATTAGAAAAATTGTATCGCTTTATAAAAATACAAAATCGCCTGACAAAAAAGCAGCTTTTGTGCGTGGCAGTTTGCGAAAGAAAGCATGGAACGCTGTTTACGAAGTGTGGCAACACGCACTTTTAACAAACCCAATTACGCAAACCAAAAATATCGTTGGCGGTGTCCTGGGGACATTTGTTCTGCCTACGCTTGAAGGCGCAGCGGCGGTAGGGATTGGAAAAATAAGGACACAACTTCTTGGAAGTTCAGATCAAGAAGCATTCACGGGCGGTCAATTAGAAGCTAGGCTTTTTGGTCAGATGATGACATTGCGCGAAGCATTTATTAGCAGTGCTGATAGCTTTGCAAATATGGGATCATCTGAAATACCAGGATTTAAAATTGAACGGGCGCGAGAGGGTCGCGCGCCAGCGTTTTCAGGAGAAGCCTTCGGGCAAACAGGTGCTATTGGTACATCAATTGACATACTAGGAAACATTGCAACCCTTGGACGTGTCAGTTTTAGAACGCTTGAGGCTGGCGATACATTTTTTAAAGTTATTGCGCAGCGTTCCATGCTTTATGAAACGGCCTTTCTTGAAGGGCAGGCGCGCGGTTTGTCAAAAAGTGACTTGTCAGATTTTATCGCGGAAACAGTTACGAACCCAACGCCAGAAATGATGGACAATGCCAATGCGGCAGCGAAATACCAAACGCTACAAACTGATATGGATGGCGTTGGAAGAGCTTTGCAAACCATTCAGCGCATACCGATGGTTCGATATGCGGTGCCATTTCTAAAAACGCCTTACAACGGTTCAAAGTATAGTTTTTTAGATAGATCGCCGCTTGGGTTTATTTGGGGCAACTCAAAAGCGATGATCGAGCAAGGTGGTCAAGCTAAAGATGAAGCTATTGCAAGAATAGCATTAGCTACTGGCGTTGGTGTATCTATTGCTACGTTGGTTGCAACTGGAGATATAACAGGTGGCGGGCCAGCAAATTCTGCACAGAAAGAAATTTTATACGCAGACGGTTGGCAACCTTATTCAATAAAAGTAGCAGGTAAATATTACAGCTACGCTGGCATGGAACCGTTGTCGTCAATTCTTGGACTTTGGGCCGATGGTTCTGAAATTATTATGAACACAGATACGAAAGATGAAGATTTTGATGCAAATGATTTGATGGGGGCAATGGTTGGGGCAACTTTATACAACGTGAGCAACAAAACTTTTATGCAAGGTTTTTCAGATTTAGTAGCTATGAGTTCAGACCCTCGAAAGGCTGGTAAATTTTTTGAAAACTTAGGTTCGAGCGTCATGCCGAGATTTGTTAGTTATGTCGAGCGGATGGACGATCCTGTCATGCGAGATGCCAAAACTTTTGTAGAGCGGTTAAAATCACAAGTGCCAGGCTTGTCTAAAGATTTAAAACCAAAAGTTGGTTTGTCTGGGGAAGACATTCATTCAGGTATCTATGATTCAGAAACAAAGTCTTACAACCTGGCGCTTGGTCCTGACGCGATATCTCCAGTGTATATGTCAAAGTCTAAAAATTCACCAATTGTAAAAGCTATCAAACAAATAGGAACTGTGTCTTTGCCGAAGGCACCTAGCGCAATCAATGTGCCAAACATCGGTGCATTGGGGCTGACCGACAATGAACGATATTTCTTTCAAAAGCGCGCGCATTCTTTGGGTTGGAAAATGATTAACGAATATGTGTCTGAGCCTGCAATCGTTGAGCAAATGAAACGTGCAGAAAACAATGACACATTAAAAGAAGCAATTCGCAGTCGAATAGAAGTGAGGTGGCGTAAGGCCAGGCAAAAAGCCCAGCAAGAATTGATTATGCACGAAGAACTTGGTGACGGCTTGCGTAAAGCTATCGAGGGATTTGCTAAAGAAGAGCAAGCAAAAATCAAAAAAGATTTAGAAAATTATGAGGACAACCCATGACAGTTTCATCGTTAACAAACAAAGCAAGTTTTTCAGCAAACGGATCAACAACAGTTTTTGCGTATAACTTTAAAATATTTGCAGACGCTGACCTGGAAGTTATAAGCCGCGCCGCCGATGGCACAGAAACGATAAAAACACTTTCAACACATTACAACGTGAGTGGTGCTGGTTCAGACAGCGGTGGTAATGTCACGTTTACTTCTGGCAACACGCCAGCCAATGGCACATCTGTTATAATCCGTCGATCACTAGCTTTAACTCAAAGTACTGACTACGTCGAAAATGATACTTTTGCGGCTGAGAACCACGAAGACGCACTGGATCGTTTGACGTTTGTCACTCAAAGTTTGCAAGAACAACTTGATCGAACTTTTAAAGTTTCAAAAACAACGACGATCACAACACCTGAAGTTGTTGAGGCGGCAGCGGATCGCGCAAGCAAAGCTCTGGTATTTAGTTCTGACGGCAACGCTTTAGAGATTGGCCCAACTGCTTCTCAAATTACAACAGCCCAGACCTATGCAACCAATGCTGCCAATAGTGCAAGCGCAGCGGCAGCCGATGTAGTCCTTACAAACGCAGATGTTGTTACCACAGGGGCCAGCGCAACACTCTCAGCAAACTACGCCACAAAAATTGACGGCGCTGTAACCGGCTCAGACTATGCCTCCAAGGCTTGGGCAGTCGGCGGCACAGGTGCTGTCTCTTATACACATCTCCGAGCCCACGAGACTAGGCATGATCTCG
>OJGX01000430.1_pt1 | contig 20717 bp, 14 predicted proteins | sample 1594661 | NCBI WGS metagenome assembly OJGX01 (sample SAMN05416839, study PRJEB24817) | seawater metagenome | isolation source: Sea water | place: Canada:Atlantic | collected 2013-07 | reverse complement strand
GCAGCCCCAGTTTCGTGCTCATGTTCATGCCAATTGAACCGGCGTACATAGAAGCTCTGAAAAGCAACAAGGACCTCTTCGAGTACGGCTACAAGAAGAACATCGTGCTAGTGTCCCACACCACACTGATTCCAATTCTGCGAACCGTGTCCAACCTCTGGATGATTGAGCGTAGCAACGCCGAAGCCCGTGAAATCAGTGAAAAGGCCGGCGATATCTACAACCAAGTGTGTACCGTGGCCGAACGCTTGAATAAGCTCGGCGGCACACTCAACACCGTTAGCAATCACTACAACGATACCGTCACCGCCCTGGCTGGCAAGCAGGGCCTTTATGGCAAGGTTGAGCGTTTCACCAAGCTTTCCGCAAAGGTCACAAAGTCCATGCCTGCCATCGAGCCGGCACACAGGGATTTCGAGACAGAACGGCTCTCAATGATTGTTGAAGCCATTGAAGAGCCCGAAGAGGAAGACTCTCGAGCTCTGGACAACCCAGAAGAAGCGACCGACGACGTCGCATCCAATCAATAGACCTCTAGTCACCAACGAGAAACCGATTTAATGCTTACAGGCCAACTTCGTAACGACATCGACAAGCTCTGGGAAAAGTTCTGGACCGGGGGCATCACCAACCCCCTGACCGTAATAGAGCAGATCAGCTACATCATGTTCGCCCGCATGCTGGACATGCAAGAAGAGGTAGCTGAACGCAAGGCGGCCCGCACGGGCAAACCCTTCGACCGCCTATTCCCGGACACATCAGATGGCCAGCTCCTTCGCTGGAAAAACTTCCACCACATGAGTGGCAAGGAGCTGCATAAGCACCTCAAGAATAATGTCTATCCGTACTTCGCCAGCTTGGGTCAGCACTCAGAAGAAGAGGGGTTAGGCACAGAAGGCACCGCCATCCAGGCGTTGGGGCATATCGGGGTGTACATGCAGGATGCGGATCTGGAGATCAAGAATGAGTCCGTGCTTGTCTCCGCCGTGGAAATGGTCAACAACCTGCCGCTCACCCAGAGCGACGTAAAAGGCGATATCTATGAACACCTGCTCAGTAAACTTACCACCGCAGGTATTAACGGCCAGTTCCGCACGCCGCGACATATCATCGATGCGATGATCGAGCTGATTGATCCGCAGCCCACAGACGTTATCTGCGATCCGTCTTGCGGCACGGCAGGTTTCCTGGCGCGGACTATGGAATACCTTAACAAGAAGTATTCCAGTGACGCAGGCACCTTTACCGACGAAGACGGTAATCTCCATTTTACCGGCGACCTGCTTGAGCCCTACCGGGGACACATCAACAAACAGATGTTCTGGGGCTTCGACTTCGACACCACCATGCTCAGGGTGAGCAGCATGAACATGATGCTGCATGGGGTGAACGGCGCCAACGTTCTCTATCAGGACAGCCTCAACAAATCCATCAAAGAGCATTATCCGGAACAGGAGGAAGAGTTCTTCGATATCGTCCTGGCCAATCCGCCGTTCAAGGGTAGCCTGGATGAAACCAATACCAATCCCGACGTATTGGGGGTAGTTAAAACCAAGAAGACCGAGCTGCTTTTCGTGGCGCATATCCTGCGTTCTCTCAAACTTGGCGGCCGAGCGGCGGTGATCGTGCCCGACGGTGTTTTATTTGGCTCTTCCAAAGCCCACCAGCAGCTGCGTAAGGAGTTAATCGAAAACAACCAGCTCGAAGGCATCGTCAGCCTACCCAGTGGTGTGTTCAAACCCTATGCGGGCGTAAGCACCGCGATCCTGATTTTTACCAGGGGCGGTTCTACTGACCGCGTTTGGTTCTATGACCTGCAAGCGGATGGCCTCAGCCTGGATGACAAGCGCACTCCGCTGACAGGCGAGGGCTCCAATGATCTTCCGGATGCCATCGCTAAGTGGAAGCAATACCGTGGGCTAGTGGAAGCCAACGCCAGTGCTGAAGACATTGAGCAAGCCTTTGGTGACAAGACCCAAAAAGCGTTCGTGGTAGATGCTTCCGACATTGTTGGGAACAAGTTCGATCTCTCTATCAACCGTTATAAGGAAGTGGTTTACGAGGAGGAAGAGTACGAAGACCCAAAGGTGATTCTGCAACGCCTCAAAGGATTGGAGAGTGAAATTCTGGCCGATCTGGATGCGCTGGAGGCGATGCTGTGAGTTGGCAGAGAGTTGAATTGGCTAATGTCGCTACAGTGTTTAATGGGAAAACGCCCGCCAAAGCCGAACAAAGAGATAACGGGCATCCGGTCCTTAAAATAAAGGACGTCGACGTTAATGGTGCCTTTAAGGGAGATTTTGGCTCGTTTGTTGATTCTGAATTTGCAGAGAAATTTTCAAGCAAAAAGATCAGCGTTGATGACACCTTGGTATTAAATGCCGCGCACAACTCCGATTATGTTGGGAGTAAACAGTATCGTGCTGAAGCTAGTGTTGTGGACTCTTTGCCAACAGGAGAGTGGCTGGTTGCTCGTGCTGACGAGGAGCAATTACACCCGCGATTCTTAAATTATTGGTTGAGCTCTCCCCAAGCTAGGTTTCAGATTAAAAATCTTGTTAAAGGCATACACCTTTACCCGAAAGATGTTGCGAGGCTGGAAATCCCACTGCCAGCGCTAGCTGAACAAAAACGCATCGCCACCATCCTCGACAAAGCCGACGCCATCCGCCGCAAACGCCAGCAAGCCATCCAGCTCGCCGACGAATTCCTCCGGGCTGTGTTTCTGGATATGTTCGGTGATCCGGCTACCAATCCGAAGGGGTGGGAGGTAAAGACCGTCTCGGACTGCCTAGCTCAGGAAATCATCCAACATGTTCAAGATGGGAACCATGGCAACGACCACCCAAAAGTGAGCGAATTTATCAAAGAAGGAATCCCATTCCTAACGGCCAATGTAATTCGACGAGGCAAGATATTGTTCGATCGTTGCTATTATCTCGGAGATGAGTGGCTGGATAAGCTGAGAATCGGCTTTGCAAAACCTAGAGATGTACTGATCTCGCATAAAGGGTCTTTGGGTTTCACTGCTGTACTAGATACCGAGTTTGAGAATTATATTCTCAGCCCTCAAACAACATACTACCGGGTAGATGAGAACAGACTCATCCCCGAATATTTGAAAGCATATTTCGATTCAAATTACTTTCAGCGGTTATTCGAAAAAGAGGGAGTCCAATCGACGCGAGCATACCTTGGGATTACCCGCCAGAAAAATCTGCCCATCATGTTGCCGGGGATTCAGAAGCAGCACGAGTACGTGGCGATCGCCAACCAATTTAAAGGCATGATGGAGAAGGTCATATCTTCAAGCGCTGAGTTGCCTACATGTTTCGATTCTCTAAGTCAGAAAGCCTTTACGGGAAAACTTTAGATAAGGAGATCAGCCATGCGCTTAAAGTCCATAAAGTTGACGAATTTTCGAGGCTATCAAGGTACAACCATTGTGGCGGTCGATGAATCCATGACCGGTATTGTTGGCAGAAACGACTTCGGCAAGTCCACTGTTCTAGAGGCCCTTGCAATCTTCTTCGAAGCTGATGGTGCGAAAGCAGATAAAAATGACATGAACTGCTTTCGTTTAGAGGCAGGGGATACCCATTTCGAAATTGCCTGTGAATTTGATGAACTCCCAGACCGCCTGATTCTTGATGAGAATGTCGAAACTACTTTGGGCGATGAGTTGCTGTTAAACGAGGGTGGTTGCCTCGAGATTGTGAAGAGCTTCAAGGCAACCACATCGGGTAAGCCGGATAAAACCTATATCCGTTGCCAGCACCCCTCAGATGAGGCCTTGAGTAATTTACTGGGTACTAAAATGGCTGACCTAAAAGTGCTCGGAAGAGCACGCGGGGTCGAAGGAGACGTCGCTGATCAGAGAGTAGCGTCTCTCTGGCGCCGAGCCATTCGAGCAAGTGCACAGCCCCTTGAACTCATCGAGACCTTGGTTGATGTAGATAAAGGGCTGTCTACTGAAGGTAAGTCAGTCTGGGGGAAAATTCAGGACCAGCTCCCCACCTTTGCGTTGTTCAAGGCCGACCGAGAAAGCAGCGATGGCGATGCAGAGGCCAAGAATCCTCTGCAGCAAGCTGTGAAAGAGGCTCAGGCTTCTTTACAGCAAAGGATTACAGACCTGGAGGCGGAGATAGAGAACAGCGTGCTGGATGTTGCCTCACGCACGCTGGATAAACTGGGCGAAATGGCCCCAGAGCTGGCGAATGAGCTCACCCCCCGATTCAAGGATAAGCCGAAATGGACTTTTAATTTCACTTTGGACGGTGAAAACGGCATTCCCATCAACAAGCGCGGCAGCGGTGTTCGCCGGCTGATATTACTGAACTTCTTCCGCGCCGAAGCAGAAAAGGCTGTGGCGGGATCTGCGAGAAAAGTGATTTACGCCATTGAAGAGCCGGAAACATCTCAGCATCCGAATTACCAGATTATGTTGATGAAAGCCCTGCTTTCACTGGCAAACCAAGAGAATCGACAGATTCTTGTTACCACTCACGTTCCTGCGCTGGCAGGTTTGATCCCTGTTGGGGGAATTCGTTATGTGACCAAGGATGCTGACGGTGTGCCCGCAGTAAAAATGCCGAGCGAATCAGTGCTGAAAGAAGCGGCTGAGAGCCTCGGAGTATTGCCCGAGATGGGAATGGAGCGAGCCAAAGGCGTTGTACTGGTTGAAGGGAAGTCGGATGTGACTTTCCTGAGACACACTACAACGGTTTTGAAAGAGGCGGGCCACACGACTGCTGACTTGGATGACGCGCGGATAGTACCTCTTCAAACGGGTGGCAGTGGAAATGTAAAACATTGGGTAACCCACAAGTTGGCCGATGACCTTGGGCTGCCTTGGTGCGTTTTTCTGGACTCAGATATCGGCGGTGATCCTGCCCAGGTCAAATCCATTCAGAAACGAAAAGCTGAAGTCGAGGCTCAAGGGCGAGCTTTCTATTCAACAAGAAAGAGAGAGATTGAGAATTATCTCTGCCCAGACTTGATTAGAGTCGAAGCCAACGCCGTGGTTACTTACACGGATACGTGCGACGCGAAAAAGATCATTGGCAATGCTGTTGGGATGAAACCCGATGACGTGATTGATCGCTTTTGGCCAAGTATGAGCGCTGAAATGATCATCAGTTCTTCGAAATTCGAGGAGGATGGTGCTGAACGAGTAGAGCTGGTTGAGCTTTCTGAAAAAATCATTGCGCTGGTCAAATAGGAGTTGTTGAGACAGTGATGCGATTACCGATCCGGCACAACGGAAATTACATAGTCGAATTCGACAAGTTGACTGTTCATGGTCGGGAGGCCGCTGGTGGATATGGCCTTACCTTCGTGATGCGGGGCAATCGTCAACCTTGCCAGAGCAAAATGGTCATATTCGATAAAAGCCTTTCGGTCTCCCTGGCTGATCCGATAAGACCGCTATTGGTTTCCATTCCTTCTTCTGATCGCTTGATCAAGTGCCACGATTTTCCAAGTAATGAGCAGGTTGTATTTGAGACCGTACTCAATCGTGAACAGGTTAATGCCCTGGAGGATTACCGTCAGGAGAAAGATCTTAAATTGAACCTAGGGTTGAGGGCATTGGTTGCATCGGGCGATGAGCTGCTTTCGAGTTTTGATTGCACGGATATAGCCTTACCCAGAGAGCAATGGTTGGCTGCATTAAAAAATGCGGGCTACAGGAACACATTGCTGTTCGAGGTTCCGCTTCCGGCAACGTCTGAAGGTTTGGCATCTTTGATTTCAAAAGCTCAGGAGTTCATTGAAACTGGGCACTACAAAGATGCCGTTATGCAATGTCGGCACATTGTCGAACAGGTCGAATCCATGCGCGAGGATAAGCACTTATCAGCCTCTGCCAACAAGAGGGCACATTCCAGCGAACGGAAGGGCATGACCTCTATCGAGCGCCTGTTTAGCCTTCGAGAACAGCTCAAGAACATCTGCCATTTGGGTGCTCACGGCACTGAAGAATTCACCCGTTCTCAGGCGAAGGCGATTCTGGGTATGACCATGGCGTTGCTGTCGGAACCCACTGTGGGTTTTGCGGCCGGACAAGATCTGATTGAGGAGCAAGATTGATGGCAGTCCAGCACGGAATCTGGAAGATTGGCGATAAGCCCCAAACGCTGACGACGGTGACGCTTGAAAGCGAGTCACTACTCGAAGCGCAGATCACCAAAGACATCTCCATCCTCAGCGATCACTGGTTATTGATTGGTCGCCAAGTTTATACCGACTTCGGCAAGTACATTGATCTTCTGGCTATTGATGCCACCGGCTCCATCATCATTATTGAACTCAAGAAGGACAAAACACCTCGTAATGTGGTTGCTCAAACCATTGATTACGCCTCTTGGGTCGAAAACCTGTCTTCGGAGAAGTTTGTTCAGATTTATGCGGATTTCGCGGCAAATAATGGTCTGCCAGATCAGACCTTTGATCAGGCATTTAAAGCGAAATTCGGTGTGGCGCCAGTAGAAGATGAAATCAACAGCTCCCACCAGATGGTGATCGTTGCCGCTGAACTTGATGCGAGTACCGAGCGCATCATCAACTACCTCAACGATAAAGCCAGTGTCGCGGTAAATGCTGTTTTCTTTTCAGTGTTCCGTGACGGAGAGAGTCTGTATCTCAGCCGGTCATGGATGATTGACCCTGTGGAGACGGAAGAGCGCGCAGTCAACACAGGGCAGCGGGGTGAATGGAACGGTGAGTTTTACGTCAGCTTCGGAACCTACCCTGATGGACGGAATTGGCAGGATGCGGCGGAATATGGGTTTATTTCTGCCGGTGGCGGACGCTGGTACAGCAGAACCGTGTTCATGCTGAAACCTGGCGATAGGGTTTGGGTAAACATTCCGGGCACGGGGTATGTGGGTGTTGGAAAAGTATCTGGCCACCCGATGGTGGCGGACGAATTCATCAGCGACGATATGACTTTGCAGGGCGGATATAACCTGGCTTCGGAGTACGGCGAAGACGATGCGGAATATTTTGTGCCGGTGGACTGGCTTCACAAGGTTTCAGAATCCAACGCCGTCAACGAGGTAGGGTTGTTCGGCAACCAGAATTCTGTGGCCAGGCCTCGTGCGTCTAAATGGGATCACACGGTGACTCGGTTGAAGGAGCTTTGGCACATTTCGAAATAGGAAGCTGGGCACCCGAGTTTCGCAACGGGTGCCAGGCAGAGCACAAGGATGTGACGGTAAGAAAAATTACTCTTCAGTAAATAGTTCTACCTCTCACCCCGCTCGCATCAGAGCCTTCTTGTTTTAGATCGTTGAAAAATATCGATTTAAATTTCTGGCATGCTTCTCGCAATTAGACAAATAGAAAAGAATTCAGACGCAGAACTTTAGTAGCTTTAGGAGAAATACAGATGTCGGAACTCAAAAAATTCCAGGTACAAACCGCACGTCCGCTGCCAGTTATCGTGCTGGCGGATACCAGTGGCAGCATGTCGGTTGATGGCAAGATTGAAGCATTGAATCGCGGCCTGAAAGACATGGTCACGAGCTTTGCCTCCGAGAGCCGTCTTCGGGCGGAGCTTCAGGTTTCGGTCATTGCCTTTGGGGGCAACAACGCCGAGATGATTTTGCCACTCACCCCGGCCCATCAGATTGAGGGTGTCACGCAGCTAGAGGCTTCTGGCATGACGCCTCTCGGAGGTGCCCTGACCATCGCCAACGAGTTGATTGAAGACAAGGAAAGCATCCCTTCCCGGGCATACAAGCCGGTGGTGGTTCTTATCTCCGACGGCTATCCGAATGATGATTGGCAAGAACCGTTTCAACGTTTTGTTAATGGTGAACGTGCCGCCAAGGCAACACGGTTTGCCATGGCAATTGGCTCGGACGCGGACGAAGCCATGCTGGGCGATTTTGCGAATGACCCCGAAGCGCCGCTTTTTCGTGCGGAGAACGCGCGGGATATTCACCGATTCTTCCGTGCGGTCACCATGAGTGTTAATGCCCGCAGTCAGTCGGCTAAACCAAACCAGTCAGCTCCGCTGCAGATTCCCGCCGATGACGAGGACTGGGAATTCTGATGAGGCATTTAGCGGCCGGAGCATCGGTAAGGGGCCCCGCCCACGAACAGGATGGCTGCCCTAATCAGGATGCTCTTTCTGTGCGCGGGTGTGGCGGAGGTTGCTTTGTTGCTGTCGCTGACGGACTGGGTAGCCGCCCCCTTAGCCATATCGGTTCTCGGAGAGCTGTTGAGCTGGCTCGCGAGGTTGTTCTCGATCTGAAAATCTCTACCAGTGCCGATGTACCCGCGCAGTTGAGCCGAATATGGCGGTCTGCATTCGCGAATCGCTATGGCGATTATGAGACTACCTGCCTCTGGGCGTGGGTTGATGCTGATGGGCAGGGGCTCGTCGGGCAGGCGGGAGATGGCTTGATGCTTATCCGAAGCCAAGGCAAGTTCCGGGTTCTATCGGATCAGAAGGACGGGTTTGGCAATCAGACAACGACGCTTGCGCAGGCCGAGACCGAGGGTGCCGTCAGTGCTGATATCACACTGACCTCACCAGGTGACGGTGTACTTCTGATGACAGACGGAATCTCGGATGACCTTATCCCGGAGCAGCTTGAGCCTTTTTTCCACGCGATTTATCGACGCCAGAAGCACAGTAGCAAAAGGCGAATGAAGCGCTGGTTGGAGGCCGAGTTAAAACAGTGGTCCACGCCACGCCATGGCGATGACAAGACCATCGCAAGCATTTTCAGAATGGATTAAGCACATGAGCACGACAACCAAACCGAAAGCAGCCCGCTTTGTTCAGGATACTAAGGGAACTAGTTATCAGCTTGTTCAGGAAATGAGTCGAGGCGGGCAGGGTATTGTCTACCGCACCAACCATCCAGAGGTGCTGGTCAAAGGTTTCACCAATAAAGATGAACAGGCTATTGGACGATGGCGCCGGCACATCGAGTGGTTGGTTCGCCAGGATCTGGGGGCGCTCAAACTCTCCAGGCCTTTAATCATGCTCGCTCCGCCACGGAACGGCTACGTTATGGAGCTAATGGATGGGTTGGTTCCGTTGCAGAGTCTATTGGATAGCTTCATTGAGGCTGGGGAAGAAGCTTCGGAGGATTATCTCAAGCAAGGAGGGCTTCGCAGGCGCTTGCGTATTCTTTGCCAGCTAGCGCGTACGCTCAACCAGCTCCATGCCAGAGGCATGCTTTATGGGGATCTTTCCCCTTCCAATATTTTTGTTTCTGATGATGCTGAGCATGCAGAAACCTGGCTGATCGACTGTGACAACATCAGTCTCGAATCGCACAGTGGACTGACATTGCACACGGTTGATTACGGTGCTCCTGAGGTTGTTCGGGGCGACTCGTTGCTGTCCAGCCTCACTGACTGCTGGAGTTTCGCGGTCATTGCTTATCAGTTGTTGACGCACAATCACCCGTTCAAGGGCGACATGATTAATGATGGTGAGCCCGAAGATGAAGAGGCCGCCATGCGCGGCGAGCATCCCTGGATAAACGATTCTGAGGATTTCGACAACGAGTGTTCAGGCAACCTGCCTCTTGAGTTAGTCGACCATAGCCGTTTACCTGAGCTTTTCCGGCGTTGTTTTGAGGATGGATTGGCTAATCCGTCAGAACGCCCCTCCATGGCAGAGTGGCTAGAAGCTTTGAGCGAGAGCGATGAGCGAATGGTTCTCTGCCAGAGTTGTGGCGGACACAACCTTTTGCCGGCCGATTTTGATTGCGCTGGAGGGGCGGAGTGTTTTTTTTGTCCGGCAGCCATTGATGAAAACCTCGTGCTATTTGAGGAGTTTATTGTCCCTTCACAAGAAAACGAGTTTGTTCCAGAGACGGATGACTGGCTGTCCACGGGCAGGAAGGTTGTCCTGCAGCCCGGTGATAAACGTGAGCTCAAGAGGCTGATGCCAACATTTAGTTATGACCGCTGGCCTGAAGATCACCTGCAAGTGGAATATACGGAGCCTGGGCTAGGGATTCGTCCACTGCCAAATGGCACCGTTCATGTTCAGCGGGGGAAAACCGTAAAGCAGGTAGACAGTTACCAGGGGCTGAAAGAAAGCCTGCGGGGAAAATACGACACGCCTTATTGGATTCACATCGGTGAGCTGCAAGATCAGCACATCGTCTGGCAGTTCAGGTGGTGATGACTTATGGAGCTTAAAGATTTTCCGCTGTTTTCAGAGGACCTGCTTACCTTAACGAGTAAAGAAGACTTGAGCGGTTTTCAGTCCGGTCACAAGGTGCAGTTCCAGCCATACGATGATGACTGGATGGCTATTCAGGGCGATGCCTGCGTGATTATTAGCTGCAGCCCAGTTGATCGAGTGCTGTTTGAACGCCTTGTCCAGAGAGACCAGGTGCAATGGTTGCTCACGACAACGCGTAAAGGGCAGTTGCTTGTTCAGTATTGCGCGCCAGTTGAGGTTTCGCCCATGGGGCTGGAACTTGGCTTGGATGAGCTGATCCTTGACGACCTGTACAGCAAACAGGAAATAGTCGAAAGGGATGTTGACCTGGCCTGCCGTTGGTTTGAATCCCAGTTTGTGGTGGATGCGGAAGGTGAGCATTGGCTAACCCTTGCCAGGTTCTCGAATCGTGCTTCAAAAGGTGGTTTTCAGCTGCTGGGTGATGGGTGGCGCGCAGATGTAGAGCGACGAGATGACGGCGTCTTGCTGGTCAAGAGAGTTACCCGACATGTCCGGAAAAACAGTGCGTTCTCCTTACTGACCGGAGACTTCACTTTCGTGGATGCTTCTGTGGCGGCTGCATTAAACAGTGGCTCTCAACAGGCAATCCTGGATGCGACTTTACGAGATAACGAGAGTTATCTGGAGCTGTGGAATTTATACAACGACAAGGAGTGGCAGAACGCGCTTAAACAGGCAGAGACCCTGCGCTCTCTGAGGTTTGTAGACTTTGAGGCATTTGAGGATGGGCGAGAGAACGCCTGGCGCTTGATTCCGCGAACTCCCGATGATTATCGAGAGTTTCGTGACCGTTGGACGGGGCTCGATCTTCCTTCAAGCACACAGGTGGATATTGGGGTTAACCCACCGGATTGGACGGAGGAGTTGTCTACGGATGAAGCTCAGGGCAACGCTGCTAATACGCCGCGAGGCACGATTTTATTCAAGTCGGACCATTTGGTTTTTCGCCCCGCCTCTAATCGAAAAGCTGTTCGGCCACGAGAGAAGGAAGGTTGGCTGTACCTGTCACTGGCTGGTTACCGAACGGTAGGCAAGCGCCGGCTTACTGCCAAGCAATCCATTGATTCGGGAAAGCGTCTGCCACAGTTGAAATGGCTGCTTGAGGGTGTTGCTGTGCCCGCCGCCCGCCGCAGGAGAATTGATGGATTGACATCCTATGCAAAGGAGACTTTCAAGGGTGGAAATCCAACAGAGAAGCAGATCCAGGCTCTGGATGCCGCATTGAATACCCCGGATCTGGCGATCGTTATTGGACCGCCCGGTACGGGTAAAACGCAGGTGATTGCGGCTTTGCAAAGGCGCCTGGCCGAGGAGTCTCAGGATCAGAATCTGTCTGGACAGGTTCTGATAAGCAGCTTTCAGCATGATGCCGTCGATAACGCTTTGGATCGCAGTGATGTCCTGGGTCTGCCTGCCACACGGGTAGGGGGGAAGCGTGGTTCTGGTGACGAAGAAACTCTGATTGACCCGTGGTTGGACCGACAAACTAGCTATCTTCAGGAGAAAGTCGCGGCGGAGTACGAGAAGTATCCTGAGCTCAAAAAGATCAAAGAATTGTCTGAGGCTTTGGCCTTCATCCGGGTGGCCGGATATGAGCCGGATCGCCTTGCTGATGAGCTCGAGCAAATCTTGACCGGGGTAAGGGAACTTGAAGCCCATGGGCTCCTCGTTCCACCCGGCGTAGAGGCGCAACTGGAAGACTACGTAAGCGAATTACGTAGCAGTCATCACAGTACACGGAAAAAGGTAGGGCGCGATCCCTCTGTGCTCCGCAAAATCAGGTCTCTGAGGGAGACTGAGACTTCGTTTCAGGACGATGGCCCAGACCGAGCCTGGGATCTGCTGAGTTGGCTGAAACGAAATGATCCGCGAGCTGACGGTGAACTTCTCTCATTTCTGGAACATCTTGCTGACTCAGAGCAGACGGATGAATCAGGCCTGAAGCAGTTGGCGAGTTGGAAGAGCAGGCTTTTGGATCTCTACTTGCCGGACTACCGCCCCCCGGAGCTGAGATTCAGGGTTGATGAGAGAGGTCTTGAATTGCTAAACGAGCTAGAGAGGTTGATCGAGAGCAAGGTGCAGAAGCGTAAGCAGGGTGTTGCCTGGGTACTTGAGCAGCTCTCGGATAGCCTCAGCTTCGATCGTCAGGCAGCTCAATCCGTTGTGGATGAGTACTCCATGGTAGTGGGAGCCACCTGTCAGCAGTCTGCAGGGCAGCAAATGGCCAGTCTGAAATCGGTGGCCGGGTTTGATAGTTCTGAAATCGAATTTGAAACCGTCGTGGTCGATGAGGCTGCTCGGGCTAATCCGCTGGACTTGTTTGTCCCGATGGCGATGGCTAAGCGGCGCATTGTATTAGTAGGAGATGACCGGCAGTTGCCACACATGTTGGAGCCAAATATTGAGGGGCAGCTGCAGGAGGAGCATCAACTCTCGGAGCAGCAACTTGAGGCATTCCGATCCAGTTTGTTTGAGCGACTGAGAATCAAGCTTCAGGACCTTGAACGACAGGACACAAACCCGCGAGTTGTGATGCTCGATACCCAATTCCGAATGCACCCGGTTCTCGGCGATTTCGTGAGTCAGTACTTTTATGAATCGGCAGGGCTTGGGAAGGTTCACTCTGGTCGAAGCGCTGAGGACTTCTTGTTTTCAGACCGCTTCCTCAGTGGGATGAAAGAGCTGGGAAGTCATTATCGGGATCGTGTTTGTCAGTGGATCAATGTCCCGCCGGCAGAGGGAAAGGCAAGTAAGCGGGGGACGAGCCGCATCAGGGAGGCGGAGGCTGAACGAGTAGCTGATGAGGTCCGAAGAGTCATGGAGGCCGGTGGAGAGAGCCTATCGGTTGGTGTGATTACGTTCTATGCCGCTCAGCGGGATCTCATTATGGAGAAGCTGGCGCAGACCAGGATCAATGGAACGCCGCTGATGATGAAGCAAGAGAGCGGGTACGAGCCACATGACGATTTCAAATGGACGAGAAAGCAGAACACGGACGGGTCGTTCAGCCAGGAAGAAAGGCTTCGGGTTGGGTCGGTGGATGCCTTTCAGGGCAAGGAGTTTGATGTGGTTCTGTTGTCTTGCGTAAGGACCTACCAACCGATGCAGCCTTCAAAAGTTCAGGGGGCGGATGCTGATGAGCGGGAAAAACAACTGAACCGCCAGTTCGGGTTCTTGAGGTTACCAAACCGAATGAACGTGGCAATGAGCCGACAACGACAGATGTTGATATGCGTTGGTGATGCAGGCCTGGCAACCAATGCTGATGCCGAGGAAGCAGTCCCCGCTTTGGCCGGATTCTACCAATTATGCGGAGGTGAGTATGGCAGCTTTCGCTGAAAGCGGAACCTATCTGAAGTTCAGTAAACGTCCGAGGTCGGAATCTCGGTCAGTGTTATGGCCGGTCCTTGTGCATCGAGTCCTTTACCCGGAGCCTCGCCAGCCCGAGCTGAACCTTTTTCAGCGAGCAGTTCTTGGACTGATTAGGGCTAATCGCACTAAGCAGGCTGATATTGCCTCATTGACAGGCTTACACCCTGAACTGATCACCTTGATAGTCGCACAGGGTATCAGTAACGGTTGGTTGACGTCGGCTGCGGATAAGTTGACCGATAAGGGCCAAAGACTGCTGGATGACGAGGAAGACGAGTCTACTAACCTCAAAGCCGGTTTTCTGTTGCAGGATGCGATAACCGGAGACTTCTGGCCTCGAATGGTGACGAGGCTGGAGCAGGTCGAATCTGTCGACCCTCAAGCCAAGTTTCCGGAATTTTCCATCGAGAGGAAAACGGGCAAGACGTTTAGGCCTTTTCTTGCCAGAGCAAACAAACAGAACCTTCCCAGCCTCGATAACGATTTATTGGCTAGAGCCTACCGGGAATACAGAAAGGATTATCGCTCAAGCCAGCAATTGGGCGGACTGCAGGCCACATCTGAATATGTGCGTTTGCAAGGCGTTCAGCGCCTCGACGAATCCCCCGAAACGGCAAGAATTGTGGTTTGGGTGACCGGTGACGAGGAAGGTGACGAGCTTTGGTCGGTCAAAGATCCGTTTGGTCTGCGGGAAAATGCTTGGTGGCTTGAGGATGCTCTGAGGCAACTGCTGGAATCTGATACGAATCTTCGAACATACCTGGCGAAACTAATTGGAGTTCCCGAAGCCGGCACATTGACCAACGAGGAGTGGTTGCGAGAAATACAGAAGAGGACTGAGCTCGATATCTTGATTGAGTTTTCGTGGGTGGAATCACAGCCAGATATTAGACGGTACTTTGCGAGGTTATTGAAGTGGAGGCGAAAGATAGAGTCAGGCGTGGTTTGGGACTCAGACCTGGAGGCAGCTCTCGGCGATTGCCAGAAGCTTCTTGAGGTTGTCATGCAGTGGTTGATTAAGACTTATCCGGCAAATATTGGCCAGATGCCGAACTCTGGAAAGCCAGATTGGAGTTTGAATGAACGATTGTTAGGTGCTCTGGGGATTCCTTCTTTCAATAGCGGGGTTACTCGATCATTGGCGAGGCAGGATTTGCGTCAAGTAATCCGAGCATGCCAGAACCCAACTAGTTCTCTCAAGGCGCTACTGTTTGCGGCAGGAATGGGAGCTTTAGCTGACGATCAGCATCCCCTCAAGGTCCTGTCAGACGAGGATTTGCAGATAGCAAAACTGTTAAAGCTGGCGGATCTTCGCAACCAGGGTGGTCACGCACAAAGTCGCTTTAACAAACGGAAGATCGAAGAGATTTCTCAGGAATCAGTGATCGACAACATTGAGTACGCAAAGAATTTCACGGAATGCTTTAAGGATTGGATGTAATGGCTAAGAGAAATGGAAATAAGCGCAGCTCAGCTCAAGGAGTGCCAGATAAATCAGCAGGTTCAGCTCGTCAGGCACCGTCACTAGAAAAATATATCCCGATGTGGACGGCTTCGTTCGAGAATGCGTCAAAGGTATACCAATCCTTTGGCTCCAGCATGGATATTGATGTTGACCAAGAATGGCTTGGGAAAGTACTGGATACATTACAGAAGGCTGACGACACGGCTCCCGTCGTCCGATGGATAGAAAGATTCGCGGATGTATGTAAAGAGCTTGGCAAGTATCAGGAGAGGCTCAATGATGAGTATCTCGAGCGATGGGAGCAGGCCAGTAAATTGGGCGAGGACAATGAGGCTGAGAGAAAGCGTCTTGAAGACGAAGCCCAACTCATCGAGGAAGAGCGGGTCTCCATGGAGCAGCGGACTGCTGGATTGGATGAGGCCGAGCGCCAGGTGGCCACCAAGAAGAGTGAGCTACTGAGTACGGAGCGATCCCTGAAGCAGAGAGAGGCAAACGCCGAGGCAGGATTTGCCGAGCAAAATGAGAGATCTCTTAAACAGCTTGAAGCACAGCAGCAGCAGTTGGCGAGGCAGAGAGAGGCTGATCTTGAAGAGCTGCAAAATCGGAAGAGGGCTTTAGCCGATGAGATCAGGCAAGCCGAGATGCAGCTGTTGGAAATCAAACATAGTTGCTCGGAGGCGGAGGCCGAGCGCACGAGACTGCTTGATCAGCGCGAACAGGAGCTTGGTCAGGAAAAAGCCAAACTGGAACGAGGGCGCGGCAGACTGGAGCGGGAGTGGGCGGAACTTAAATCTTCCCAAGCTTTAATCAAAGAAGAGGTCGCGACCGAATTGGAGCAAGAGCGGGCTGGATTCGAGCGGCAGCTCGAAAAAATTTCAGTACAACGTGATAAAGCTTGGGATCAGACCCAGGAATTGAAAGAGCGATTGTACGATCTGCAAGAGCTTAGCAATGCCCTAGGCGAGAGAACTCCGGATGAAATTCTTGAGGGCCTTGAAAACCTGAAAAGCGAAAATAGGGACCTCAAGAGGAAGCTTGAAGAATCTGACACCGCAGAATTGCAGCGTGATAACCAGTATTTACGTGACAAAGTTTCGGATCTTGAGCGAGATATCGCTGCCCTGCGCCCGGACCTTGACGAAGCTCGTCGGGAATTGAGTGTCAAGCGCGTGGCGGCGACGGAGCTTGAGGCCATCGCCCGCGAAAAGCGTGTTCTTGAATCGCATAAGAATACTTTGTCCGTTCACATTGACGATCTTGAGAGTCGCATCGATCAGTTGACCAATGCGCAAAAGGCGAAAACATCCTTCCCAGCGATGTCGCATATGGACGCTGATAAAGCCTTCCAGGCGAGTATCGAGCTGGAACATGTGCCAGATTTGAAGAACTTTGCTGATGAACTTCGGCACCGGATCGCCCGAGCTGAGAAGAATGTGGAGTTGTTTTATCCCATCGAGGATATCCGACTTCTTCTCGGTGGCTTAGCGATGAGTCAGTTGCATGTGTTCCAAGGGATAAGTGGTACCGGCAAGACCAGTCTTGCAAAGGCCTTCGCGAAGGCGATGGGTGGTTTCTGTCAGGACATAGCGGTTCAGGCCGGGTGGAGAGATCGGGATGATTTGCTGGGTCATTTTAATGCGTTTGAGCGCCGCTTCTATGAGAAGGATTGCTTGCAGGCCTTGTATAAGGCACAGACCCCTCACTGGCAGGATACCTGTAACGTAATCCTTCTCGATGAGATGAACCTATCACGTCCTGAACAATATTTTGCGGAGTTTCTATCCGCTCTCGAAAAGAATAACCCTGACGAGCGATTGATTAGTCTTTCGGAAACGGCGTTGCCCGGGGCTCCCGATATGTTGAGAGACGGTCGTCAAATTCTCGTTCCGAAAAATGTCTGGTTTATTGGCACGGCAAACCACGATGAGACGACGAATGAGCTGGCAGATAAGACATACGACCGCTCCCACGTAATGACGCTACCAAAGCAGGACCACAGCTTTGAGATCCGGGATTATCAACCTGCGAGCTACTCGTTCAAGTCGTTACAAAACGTCTTCGATAAAGCCTGTAAGGAGCATGCACCTTCGGTCAAAAGTTTGCTGGGTAAGTTGACGGATAACGAATTCACTGGACAGCTTGAGAGTGATTTCGGCTTGGGTTGGGGCAACCGGTTCGAAAAACAGGCGCTGAGGTTTGTTCCGGTAATGATGGCATCTGGAGCAACTCGTGGAGAGGCTTTGGATCATCTGCTCGCAAGCAGGGTAATGCGCCAGGGCAAGGTGACTGGTCGCTTTGATGTAAATGCAGACTCGGTCCGCAAATTAATGGCGTCTTTGGAGGCATTCTGGAATCAATCGGGCTTGGAAAGTGCACCGATTACGTCGTTGGAGCTGCTAGAGAAAGACATCAAGCGCAAGGAAGGTGGGTTTTAATGTGGGTGGATCGGCTGACAGGCCAACGTATTGGGCATTTGCCCGAAGTTATTGAATCCGGCCGTTACCTAACTGGAACGAAGGTGGGTGATCAAACCAATGTGAATGCAGTAGCGAGTAAACTCTTGGTCGACGATGGTAGCGACATCGCCCTCGTCGATGGCCAGAGGAAATCCTTCAGGCTGCCCGCCAAGGTTTTAGCCCAGAAGGTAGAATTATTCGAGCGCATACTAGATACGATTGATTCAAGCATCGAAAATGAGGATGAGTTGGTCTCTCCATTGATGCCTGAGGGCGTGGTCAATGAAGATAGCCATCTGAACTCTTTCGACTCGAAACTGCTTAAGATTCTCGAGGCAGGGCACCTTCATCAGATATCGATGAGGCCAAGACTGGATCTTCACTATGAAGATGAAGTCACAGATGTCGCAAGAGCGAAGAGATTGGCCAAGGGGGCGCTGGTTCACCTCGCGTCGCATTCTGAATGTTGGCAACGTCAGACCTTGTCCGGAGTGATACCAAAGAGAGTCAAGGCCCGGTTCAGCGAGGATGATTTTAATATCTACGAGAACCGAGTTTACGCACGGTTGCTCGACAAGATAGAACAATACCTGAGTAAACGTGTCAGTACGCTACGGCAGTTGCAGTCTGCTGTTAGCGAGGCTTTGGAGTTCTACGGAGCTAATGACCTGCATCATCGCCTGACCCAGGAGATTTGCAGGCTCTGGGGGAAGGCCTTTACGCAGGATTCAACCAGCAAAGCGTCCGAACAGCTCGCGAAGACGCTTGAGCAGCTAGAGAGTGCACTGGGAATAGTCCGTGGCCTTAAGCAGCGAGGCCTTTACCTATTGGTGAGTCGCGCCGCACAGATCGGAGATGGGCTCCATCTTACGAATATTCTGAGCCATGATCAGCATTACCGCCATTTACCGATCCTTTGGAACGAATTGAGGAATGTCATTGGTGGCAAAAGACCAACGCCTGAGGAACGAAGAGAGCGAAATGAGGGACTGAATCGGACGTATTCGAGATATGCCGGTCTTGTTCTTCGCCATGCTTTGACCCCTTATCTCGGAACTGAGTTTTCATCCAATTGGGCGGGTCTTAATCTCAAGCTTAGACAGGTGGGCCTTGATTGGCAGTTACTTTTATCACTAGATGACTCGAACAGAGCAGAGCGAGTTCTGCTTGAGGTTGTACCTTGGATGGGATTGGGCGACCGCCCGGAGGGCTTTCCAGCTGAGCAGAATGATGAGCGCCTTTCCGCGAGGATATTGGCTTGGCCAAACTTGAGTGACGATCGTTTCTACTCCGGTGAAGCTGCTTCCGATAGCGCATGGGTGCAGTTATCTCCATTCGATCCGTATGGCGTCGAGAGATTTGGTCGTCTGGTTGATCAGCTACTGCAGAGAGAGCTGGTGTTTGGATACGGTCGCCCAATCATCAAGGTGCCAACCAGGTCCCTAGAGGTGGCAGAGAGCGTTAAAGGGCTGGCGGTAAGCATGGAAAAACACCAAATCAGAGTTCTTGAGGCTTTGTCCCCGGTAGATCTTTCAAATGTGGAACGTTCACTGGCAAGCGAAAATGCTGCGGCACAAGCTTCTGATCTTGGTCGGAGGCACCAAGAGATTGTGGCGCTCCAGAAATGCCCGGTTTGTGCCGGATCCGTTAAAGTTATTCATCAAAAACCTAGTGGATTTGTTGCTGACTGCGGTTCTTGTAAGACGAAACGGTATCTTCGGAGCAATGGGGCAGGGCTGGAATATGAGCAGAGTCTCGCTGGCTTAAGTGAATTTAGGTTGGTCGGTAGGCGTAGTTTTTTGTTTCAGATACGAGAGCAGTAGAGTGATCTATGCGGCAGAAGTGTGCTGCCCTGACTCAAAAGCGAGTTCCTATTGCAAACCATGGTTTTAAAAAAGCTTGTAAAAACAATATCTCGAACGCTTATAAGAGCAGTATGCGATAGGCGCCTGGCGGAAAAGGATCTAGGATCGGAACCTCATATCCTCGTCGTTCGATGGGATAACAAATTAGGGGATGCCATAGTGAAGTTGCCCTTCGCCGGTCAGCAACACAAAGAGTGGCTGCAAATCCATCACAATTTGAGACCAACCGAACACCATCAAACTGAATCCACCTTGAAGGAGGGCTTTAATGACGATGCCGGGCCCCATATGAAACGGCGTAAATGGCATTCCATGCTCCTATCTTTTATCGACGACACAATCTGTCGTATGAAACCTGTAACTTTCCGGGTTGAGAGTGTATGCCACGTTGGCAACGTTCACGAATCTGCGTAGCGTGGCAGCAATACGATCAGGGAGATGTATCAGGCACAAGGACGAGCCAGAAGCGCCTAATGAGGGTAGTAGGGGTAGCAAATGGTTCTGCGGGGCAGTTGTTGGAAGCCTGGTTGGTTTCTATGTCTGAGTTTTGTTCTGGCGTTCTCAGTCCACGCTGATCTGATCAAGCGGTCGAGTAGTGGTCTCTGTCATCCACCTGAGAGTGCCTGGTATGACCGAACCAAAAACTATGAGGCCTATGAAACGCTCGATCTTTGTCTTGCCGAAGGCGGCAGGTTGCCAAGCGGGGTTTCGGTTCCTGGGGCTAGAGCTGGTGGCGATGCAGATGGCTACGACCGGTCTGAATTCGGTCACGGCTGGGATGATAAAGACGGTGATTGTCAGGACAGCCGTGCCGAGGCGTTAATTGCCACCTCCACCACGCCTGTGCGTTTTGCGGATGACGAGCGCTGTCGAGTCGTGTCAGGACGGTGGATCAGTCCCTTCACGGGTAAGGTGATTCAGAACGCTTCCAACATCGATATTGATCATGTGGTGCCGCTGGCCTGGGCCTGGGAAAGAGGAGCAAATGAATGGTCGCGCAGCGAGCGTGAACGATTTGCCAATGACCGAAGGAATCTCTGGCCAGTAGAAGCGAGCCTGAATCGATCAACTATAACAATATAAACTATCCCAAATGATCGTGTGAGTGAGTGAATAAGCGCTTTTAGGTTTAGTAAGCATACCAATCTAAAATCCTAAAAGTTAGCTGAAAGAAACCATGGCGTGACTTCTGTTCATGTAGTAGCACGCAAAAAAATCACCCCACTTTTGCGTCCACTCTGTTTTCAAAGCGGACCTTTCTGGACGTTCAGTTAAGCTCAAGCTCTTAAACAAAAGCGGACATTTGCAGCTCTCAGCTTCGAATCGGCTTTCGATTCAAT
>OJGX01000424.1_pt1 | contig 20827 bp, 15 predicted proteins | sample 1594661 | NCBI WGS metagenome assembly OJGX01 (sample SAMN05416839, study PRJEB24817) | seawater metagenome | isolation source: Sea water | place: Canada:Atlantic | collected 2013-07 | reverse complement strand
AGATCATGCCTAGTCTCGTGGGCTCGGAGATGTGTATAAGAGACAGCCTCATAACAGTAGGCACACGAATACCTCCCTCATAGATTTGCCCCTTGCGACCGCGAAGACCTCCATTGGCAACGAAGACATCTCTTGCACGATGTTGAGGGCCGCCATTGTCGGATTGAAAAATCACGAGAGTATTCTCTGCAATCGAATCGGATGAATCCTCATCTCCGTTGGGGTCCGAAAGGGCGTTGAGAAGGTTTCCCAAATGCGAATCTATCCGCGTTACCATCGCAGCCCAATGTTTAGCCTGTTCCGGGAGCGTATCGAAGAATGGCTGATTCTTATAAGCCTCGTCCCATTTCGGAAGCTGAGCGATCTCTCCAAATGGCGCATGAGGAACTTGAAAGGCGATGAGCCCGAAGAATGGCTGTCCCGTCTGGTGAAAATTCTTGGCCTGGGTTCGGATAAAGTCTAGAGCCGCGAAGGCATACATGTCATCGCAATAGGCCACTGAGGGATAGGCCGAATCATGTTGATAGACCGGCTTGTTAGGAAACCGACTACTATCCGAGTAACCAGACAACGAATTTGGCACCAGCTCGAGTCCTCCTATCGCCTTAGCACCTGCAGGAGCCCTCCAGAGGCTTGGTTGAAAAAAGGTATGCGCTCGAACATGATGTAGCTCCGCCAACACATGCTGGTATCCGTGCGTAGACGGAAGCGTCTGAATATTCTGGATCACCGGATTCTCCAAGTCTTTCGATCCCCCATACCCCCATTTTCCCCAGTAACCCGTAACGTAGCCTACTTCGGACAGCAAATCACCCATCAAACGATCGTCGGCCCGCATCGCCTTCTTTGCATTGTTCGGATCATTCCGGTCCGCAAAAGTGTGTCCTTGGTGAAACCCACTCTGCTGAGAGGAACGCGCCGGTGAGCAAACGGTGCATCCGTAGGCCCGCGAAAAGTTGACTCCCTGTGCAGCCAAACGGTCGATATTCGGAGTCAATACGGAGGGGAGGTTTGCCGCCTTTCGAGCTGATTGCCCATTGGGCCCAATCGATCCCCACCCCAGATCATCCACATAGACATAGAGAATATTTGGTCGAGGAGCCGGACCGCCCAGTGCCACACATGAAACGAGAACGAGCAATACGGAAGGTACTATGGCATTCATCGAGATTCTTAGCAGATTCTAGTCACAGACGATTCTTTTCGGCCGGAAATCTAACCACATCGACCTCATTCAGCTGTTTGGGCCCAGGGCGACTCCGACCATCGTTGATGATAGTTTCGAATAACGAAGCCATCGAAGCCACTCTCTCAGGATTCTCAGCGGCAAGATTTCGCGTCTCCGATAGATCGCTTGAAAGATCATACAATTGGATCTTGCTGGCGTCCTCCCCCTTGGTCCATCCCCCCGAACCTTGCCCGGGGATGTATTTCCAAAGACCACTTCGGAAAGAGGGCAAACCCTGGATCGAACAACTCACCGAATGTTCTCTCACCGCCCCCTGTTCGTCCCCCTTAAGAACGCTATAGAAGCTAAAACTATCTTCACCTGCATTGGGCGCTAGTTGAAGTCCAAGGATATCAGCGAAGGTTGCCATGAGGTCTGCCTGATGAATCAATCCCCGATATACGTTCCCGGGTGAGATTACCTCTGGCCAACGAACGATGAAAGGAATTCGATGTCCCCCTTCCCAGACATCTGACTTGTATCCCCGCAAAGGCCCGCTCGGATAGTGTCCTTTTCTCTCCAGCGCCTCCACGCCAATGTAGGGAGCACAGCCGTTGTCACTCGTAAACAAGACCAGCGTTTCATTCGCAATCCCCTGTTCAGCTAGAGAGCCTATTACCCGCCCGACGAGAGCATCAGTTTCCATCACGAAATCGGCGTACAGCCCTAAGCCACTTTTTCCTTTCCAAGATTCATTCACGGATAAGGGCGTGTGTGGCGACGTGAGAGACAAGTAGATTAGAAAGGGATCATCACTCTTAGCTTCCCGCTCAATCACCTCCACGGCGCGGTTCCCTAGCTCAGGAAGAATCGGCTCAAGTGACCATTCTGCGAGCGCAGGCCCCTGAACACTCGCCTGATTCTTTGCAAAAAGCTTAGCTGCGGCGAACTCCGTTGGGATACCAAGCGTTCGATCTCCCTCGATAAAGCAGTAGGGAGGCCAATTCGGCACATCAACACCGAAGTATTCATCGAACCCGACCGCTGTCGGGCCGCCTGGTATTGCCTGAGAAAAAACCCGAGCCCAGGCACTCCGGTGACTTGCGCTGGCGACAATATCCTTCTTCCCGCCATAGCCCCCGGTCTGAAAATACGAGTTCTCAGTGGAATCAATTGGCCAATTCCAGCCAAGATGCCATTTTCCAATGCAGAAAGTCCTATAATCGCGTTTTCTCACAAGGCCCCCAAGGGTCAATCGATCCGAGTGAATCACGGGCTTGCCCCACAATCCGACTATCCCTCGTTGCAGTCGCGGTCTCCAATGATAACGCCCCGTTAAAAGCGTGTAGCGGGACGGTGAACATACCCCTGAAGACGAATGAGCATCCGTAAATCGCATTCCTGCAGCCGCAAGGGCATCAATATTTGGGGTCGGAATCATCCCCCGTTGCTTGTTGTAACACTGGACGTCACCGAAGCCTAAGTCGTCCGCATAGACTATCACAATATTGGGGCGCTTCCCCGACTCCTGAGAATCAGCACGACACCAAACACTGAGCGCCAGCAAACAAAGCGTCATAGATACTCTCATAGACGACTAGTCTGAACGATTTGAGTACGATTGTCCATCGAGTGAACAGACTTTTACCAACGACACAGACCTCAGACTTCGCCCCTTGTCTGAGCATCCCCTCTTAGATCAAGCCCCCTGAACTCCCGTATCGCCCCTACAAAACACATTCCCTACCACCGCGATCTCAAGCATTCCAGCGGCATCTCAGCAACGAACAACCCACTTGTCAAACCGGGACCGGAAACAAGCCTTGAATTCATTTCCGAGACGTTGGAGCATAGTTTTTTGACGAAACAAACTCTTAAGACGAACGAACACTTCATGAGCTCAAAACAAGATCGCCGAATGGCGGCAATCGGTTCCCTGTGTGGGATCATTTTACTGCTGGTGCTCGTCGGTGACCGTCTTTCGGAAACAATCAAGCTCCTGACGGTCGCTCTTTCACTGCAGAGCATCGCCGGCCTCTTCATCCACAGCGGCCTTCGAGTGTCAAAGACCGATCGCCGCTATCAGGTCAGCTACACAATATGCACAGTAATCTCGGGCCTGATTTTGGTTTCCATTATTCTTCTTGAACAACGTTATGGCGCCTCCCCACCAAAGCTCTTTGGAATGGAAGCCGCCACCACTCTCCTTGTTCTCGGGATCACACTGTGGCCCTTTTCGCTCGTAACCTTGTGGGTTCTTGGATTCTATCGAATTGTGCTTCCACCAGAAACTCGCGCGAAACTCGAAGATAAGAGCGCCTCTCTCTGAGCAACTGTATGGAAGATCGCACGCTCATCCTTAGTATCATTGGTGTCTATATGCTCAGCTGCATCGCAGTCGGCGCGTGGGCAGCAATGAGAACGAAGTCAGTAGGCGATTTTTTCGTCGCCGGCAAAGGGATTGGAACCATCCTGGTAGGCTTCGCTGCCTTTTCTACAACCATGAGCGGATTCGGGTTTATCGGTGGTCCGGGCTTAGTATATAAGTTTGGCACTTCGTCCTTTTGGATCTGCTGTCCGGCTATTCTCGGCTTCGCTATCACAGCCCTGTTAGTGGCGAAACGATTTCGAATCTTTTCACAATTATTCGAAATTTTGACTCTCCCTGACGCGGTCGCGATACGCTATCAGAGCGAACTCTGCCGATTCTTAACCGCCTTGGTTATTTTGCTTGGAGTCATTGCTTACCTCGGCACCAACATCCTTGCATTTGGAACCGTGGCTTCAACCTTCTTTGAAATTGACTTTACCGTGGCCGCCGCGGGAGGAATGACTGTCGTCATTTTATACGCCGTTTTCGGTGGCATCATCGCCGGTTTGTACACGGATGTCATTCAAGGCTTTATCATGACCTTCGCCTCCGTCGCGCTCTTCTGGATTGCTCTATCGATTGCAGGCGAAGGAAGTTTTCTCGCAGGCCCAGGGAACATCACCCAAGCGTTTCACGATGCCAACATGGCAGATTCAGTAGGGCCTTGGGGTGTTCTGGGCCCCATGGCTTGTCTTGGCTATTTCTTCCTCTTCGCCATTGGGGGCAGTGGGCAGCCCCATGTCATCACCAAGTATTTCATGTTTCGTGATGATAAGGCTGTACGCTGGAGCCTTCCCTTAACCGCGGTCGCGTACACATTGTGCATCTTGCTTTGGATGAGCGTCGGCTTTGCCATGAAGTACCTTGTCATCACGGGAAAGACCTCCGCCCTTCCCATCGGCCATGAGGACAACGCCGCTCCCCTCTTTGTTCTCAATCATGCACCGGCCTGGTTAGCCGGAATCGTCTTTGCAGGTCTCTTCGCAGCAATCATGTCGACAGCCGATTCATTCTTAAACATTGGCGCTGGGGTTTTCGTCCGCGATATGCCAAGGGTCTTTCTTCGCCGTACCATCTCAAACGAGCTGTTCTGGGCACGCATCGCCACCGTTGCTCTAGCAATCTCAGCAACGCTATTCGCTCTCTGGGCACGCCAACACGGCGACCTGATCGCCATCTTGGGCACCTTCGGCTGGGGCCTTTTCGCCGCAGCCTTCGTCCCAGTGGTTGCAATTGGCTTTAACTGGAAACGAGCGACGTGGCAGGGTGCAGCTGCTGCCACCATTGTTGGCCTTGTGGCTAACCTTGGCTTGGATCTTCTCGGAAAATATCCCAAGGAAGCACCACTATACAAGATCCCAGGCTCCGTCAGCATCGGGGCGATCGCTCTCCTCGCTTCCATGGTTACTATTGTCCTTGTTAGTTTCCTAACGCCGCCACAGACGCCAAGCAAGGAATTGGAAACAGCGATTGATTGCTGAATGCCCGAACCCAACACAATCAAAATAGACTGGCAAAGACCTCCAATGTCCGACACGAGCATCCCAACTCCCATTGAAACGGGTGAGGCCTACATCGAAAGCCTGCGAAACCGCAATCTCAAGATTTTTTACCGTGGCGAGCAGATCTCGGATCCCGTTGACCATCCAGTCATCCGCCCTTCGATCAATGCTGTAGCCGCCACCTACGATATCGCCCAAACCCATCCCGAACTGGCACTTACTAATTCCCCGTTCACGGGTAACCTCGTGAACCGATTTCTTCATATCGCCACCTCCCAATCGGATCTTGTCCAGCAGAACAAGATGCAGCGGAAACTTGGCCAACTAACCGGAACGTGTTTCCAACGCTGCGTGGGCATGGATGCCTTGAACGCGCTTTTCTCCGTCACCTACGAGATCGATGAGAAAGAAGGAACAAACTACCATCAGCGTCTCAGTGCCTTCATCAAGCTGACCCAAGAAGCGAACCTAGTTATTGGCGGAGCCATGACCGATGTCAAAGGTGACCGAAGCAAAGCACCCCATGAACAATCAGATCCGGATCTGTTCGTCCGCATTGTCAAACGTGATGAATCAGGCGTCTGGATTTCAGGGGCGAAAGCACATCAAACGGGCTGTCTTAATTCGCACTGGCTCGTCGTCATGCCGACGATGAGACTCGGATTACACGATAAAGACTACGCAATCGTCGGAGCAATCCCTGTTGACGCTCCGGGAATCACATACATCTACGGGAGACAGTCCTGTGATCTTAGAAGCCTTGAAGAAGGAAGCATTGATGAGGGCAACGCCCAATTTGGGGGCCAGGAGGCAATGCTTGTGTTTGAAGACGTCTTTATTCCTTGGGAACGAGTCTTCATGGACGGAGAACATGAATTCGCCTCGATGCTAGTTGAGAGATTCACCTGCTACCACCGGCGCAGCTACGTCTGCAAGAGTGGCGTCGGGGATGTCTTGATTGGAGCGGCTGCCACCGTTGCAGATTACAACGGTGTCCCTAAAGCCTCTCACATCCGCGATAAGTTGGTCGAGATGACCCATCTCAACGAAACAATCTATGCGACTGGAATTGCCTCCTCCTTTCAGAGCCACGAGACGAAATCCGGTTGTTTTCTTAATGACGATATGATCGCGAACGTCTGCAAACATCATGTCACCAAGATTCCATTTGAGATCTCACGACTCGCACAAGATCTGGCAGGGGGGCTCATGGTCACAATGCCATCCGAAGCCGATCTTGAAAGCCCAGAGATCGGCCATCTTATCGAAAAGTTTCTCAAAGCTCGAGACGACGTGCCCACAAGAGATCGAATGAAGATCCTTCGATTGATTGAAAACATGACGCTTGGACGCAATGCTGTCGGATACCTAACTGAATCAATGCACGGCGCAGGATCTCCGCAAGCCCAGCGGATTCAAATTGGACGACAAATGCAACTAGACGAGAAAATGACTCTGGCCAAAGATTTGGCGAACATCAAGATGGACCAATCGAAATCGGTACACACAAAGCAATATCTAGATCGTGTATTTAGGCCTGAATCCCCCATCGATTGACCATGTCAGAGCTTATCCAACAGCCAGTGAAGCGAACCCTAACCATGGAGCAATTACCTCCGCTGGTTGGCAAGGAACTAGGCCTCACAGAATGGCTCCCGATCTCTCAGGACCGAATCACTCGCTTCGCAAACTGCACGAACGACGATCAGTGGATTCATACCGATGGAACGCGTTGCGCCGCCGAATCCCCCTTCCGCACGACGATTGCCCATGGCTATCTCACGCTTTCTCTGATCTCCTTTTTCGTCGAACAAACCTTAGAGTTGTCAGACGCGTCGATCGCTCTCAATTACGGGCTAAACAAGGTTAGATTCCCCCATCCAGTGGTCGTCGAAAGCCAACTCAGAGGCAGGATTACACTCCAATCCTGTCAAGCGATCGAAGGCGGCATTCAATATGCACTCGCAGTAGTGATCGAACTTCAGGGAACCCAAAAACCAGCCTGTGCAGCCGAAGCTATCTTCAGAGCCCTTCGCTAACCTGCCATCTTTCGGCGTTCAGCTAGCAGAAGGCTATTCATCGGAAGAAAAACAGTAGACCGCATTCCATGAGCGAAGGTAGAGACGATTCCCTACTACGACCGGCGAGGCGTCCACTGTATCGTTAATGCGATTGACAGAAACCACATCCAACTGATGTCCAGCTCGCAAGACTGCGGTATTCCCTTCCCGATCCACAATGTAGACAAACCCATTCACCCCAATGGGAGACGCGTAGACGTTAGACAGCCCCGTTAGGGGCTCGGCCTCGACCAAAGGATCTCCGGTCTTGGCATCAAGAATACTTATCCGGTTACTGAGCCCCTTCGTCATGTAGATATGCCCACGATAGAGCAAGGGTGAGGCCACATAGGGAGTATTCCGATTCGAAACCCATCCCACCCGAGACGATCCCGTCAAGTCACCCACCGCTCCTCGAGGAATTGCAAAGGCGATTGACTTACGATAACCGCTCATACAATAGACGAATTGTTCGTCAAAAACCGGTGTAGGAATGGCATTGACACTGAGTGTTCCCACTTCCCAAATCGAACGGCCATTCGAAAGTGCGTAGCCACGGGCACGATTCGTCCCATTGAGGACAACCTGCATCCCTTCAGAACTCGGTAGAAACACTGGGGTTGACCAATTTGAAGGTTCATCACGAGCGACTTCCCAGAGGATGTCGCCGGATTTCGCATCCAAATTCACCAGACGAGACTGATCCTCTTGATCCCACGGAACGACGAGATTTGATCCGTAAACCGCTGGAGTCGATGCTTCCCCCCAGCCGCGCCGAGTTCGAATTTCGCCTAAATCTCTTTTCCACAGCACCTGCCCATCCAGATCAAAGGCATAGACCCCTCGCGACCCGAGGGAAAGATAGAGTCGATCGCCATCGGAAACGGGAGATCCACCAGCATAAGTATTGGTACGGTGATGTCCCTCGCGGGGCGCAGCTTCGACGATAATGTTCCGCCAACGTTCCCTCCCACTCTCTCGGTCGAGAGCAAGCAGCCAAAACCGATAGTGTTTTTGTGGAGGCTGAGTGCGAGCATCCGGATGCTTTTCCACCGGAGGCACCACCAAGCGATCGGTCTCCTCAGCGCTGACGATATACAAATTCTTCCCTACAATGATGGGCGTCGACGCCCCCGTCCCGGGCAATTGAGACACCCACGCCAAGTTCTCTGCGCCCCCCCAGGTCACCGGAGGGCTACCAACATCCACCACACCATTGGCATTTGGCCCTCGCCAGTGAGGCCAATGCATCGACTCACCAGCCGACGCTGGATTCGAACCAACATTCACGATACAAAAGGCAAGTCCGAGACCAAGAGCCCCATGCTGAATTATTATCCGAATCATTTCACTCATGGCTCACACTCTTTTCTCTGTTCTTATTCTCCAATTGTTTCTTCATGACAAAATCATTCATGACGAAGCCATTGCCAATGGAAGTCACTTTCGTCCCGGTCTTGACAAACCCCGTGCGAAGATAAAACTCAATTGCGGCGCCGTTATGTCGATTGACCGTCAACCAAACAGATAAGGCCCCTAGACGTTTCGATTCCGCCAGCAAGGTATCAAGCAAGGTTCTGCCAATCCCCATTCGACGAACCGAGGCATGGACATAGAGCTGTTCAAGCTTGACGCTCCCAGCATCAAGTTTCAAGGAAAGCGAGCCGTAAGCAATAGGGACGCTACCCATCTCGACGATCCAATATCGTCGCTTATTCCCCGCCAAATCCGTACAGAGGCGATTCTCACCAAATCGTTGCTCCAACATATAATCAATCTGAGATGTAGAGATGATTTCTGAGTAGCATTGATGCCATATCTCTGCAGCGAGCGATGAGAGACGGGCCGCATCAGCCAAACCGGCAACTCGAATTTCAATTCCAGAATCAGCACTCATGGGGGTTGACGAATCCAACTTAACGATTCACATTGCGAAGGACAACGGTATCACGAAGAAAATGAAGATTTTATGTGGAGTTACACTAGTGGCCTTAGCGGCGTGGACACTGACAGGAGTCGTCGATGCTAACGAAAATAGTGCAGTGAATTCAAAATCCGCTGAACCCACAGGCCCTCTCGCCTTAGCGACCTTCGGTGGAGGGTGTTTCTGGTGCACTGAAGCCCTTCTCGAAACGATCGACGGCGTTCACTCGGTGGTATCTGGATACGCAGGTGGCCACAAAGAAAACCCTACCTACAAAGAAGTCTGCGCCGAAACCACCGGACACGCCGAAGTCGTCCAGGTAAGTTACGATGCCTCCGTGATCACATTTAATGAGCTACTCTCCTACTTTTGGCAGGCTCACGATCCAACCACACTCAACCGTCAGGGAAATGACGTCGGCACCCAATATCGATCTGTGATTCTGTATCACGATGAGGAGCAAAAACTCGCTGCCGAATCCTCAAAGTCGCAAGCGGCAGGATCTTTCGATGATCCGATCGTCACTGAAATTGTGAAACTCGAAAAGTTTTACCCGGCAGAAGCTTATCATCAGGATTTTTTCCGCAAGAATCCTAATCAAGGCTACTGCTACTTTGTCATCCGGCCAAAACTCAAGAAATTCGGGAAAAATAAGTAGGCGAATGCTACAGATGCTTCAATCGATCCAACCACGAATCCTATAGCTGAATACGCCAACAATTTCGTGAAGGTACGCTCTCAACAGATAAAGTCTCCCTGAACTTGGAATCAGCACGTTAGGCCCCGTAGGTTTCGATCGAAAATCGCAGGCGATAGGGGCCACATCAAGACCGGTCTTCTCAAAGACGGCTTCAGCCCGTCGCATGTGAAGGGCGGAGGTCACAAGTATAACTCGCCCCCACCCCTGTTCGTCAGCCATTTTTCTGGCCTTGAGTGCCTCTTCCCGAGTGTTACGACATAACCCGAGATGTCCCACAGGGAGATCCAAAAGCTCCCAACGCTCGATCCAGGGATTGATAAGATCAAATTCAGGAACCAACGGTTGCGACGATCCCGCGGCCCCTCCGCCCAAAAATAGCCGCCCCCCCTTACCGGACCGGACGAGCTCAATCCCCGTCAGCACTCGGTCAAACGCAGCTCCTGCATCAAATCCATGAGGCTCTCCTTCTGCTGATGACGCATGCCCACCGAGTACGAGAACAACATCTGAAACAGCAATTTCCTCGGACAGCCCCAAATAATAGGGTTCTTCAAGCGTTCTGACCAATTGCTCCGTCAATGTCGTCCCACCAAAGGCCGACAGCAGAAGCGCCACGATGGTAGAAAATGATGCCTCTATATAGCGCTTCCGCCGGCACTGAATAATGGCATAGACAATCAGTGCCAACCAGAGCAGTGCAGCCGGATCAAGCAGCCGTTTTACAATCCAATTGAGAGCACTCAAGGGTAGCTGCCGTTCTAGTCAGTCGCTTTGACCAGTCGCTCGAGCCCCTTGAATTCCACCCGCATGTCCTGACTGCCATGCAACTGCAGAGCAAGTCGTCCGTCAGTTCGCCCGGTATCATTCACTAGTTCGGCAGATTTCCGACCGTTCATTCGAACCACAGTCCGCCTGCCATAAGCCGATACGGTAAGATCGTTCCATTCCCCCTTGCGGTACCAACGCGTTTTCTTGTCCGCTGGATGCTGAACCACCCATGCACGGCCCCCCGTTTCGTAAAGCCCCCCCGTCTCGTAGGTCGTATCAAGTTCGACCTGAAATCCGTTCACTCCAACAGCATGATCAACGGGCGTCGATCGGAAATAGAATCCACTATCCCCCTGAGACACCTTAAACTTCAGACGGACCGTGAAGTCATCGAAACTGCCTTGACTCATCAACAATCCGTGCCGTTTCTCAGCTTTAACACTCGTCCCTAGAATCACACCGTCACTCACCGACCATTCGCCTCCAGGACGCGCCTCCCAACCGGCCAAAGTCGTTCCATCGAAAAGGGGGCGCCATTCGTGACGACCCAAATCCTGAATTCGGATATTTCGCCAGGCGATCTCCATTGGTTCCTCGCTATTAGTACCGTGAACTTGCAAGGCGATGAAGCCACTCAGACTCATCGAATCCCTCAAATCCGCCGCCGGAACGCCATTGACAAAAGTTCGTATATGATCCCCTATCGCTTCGACTCGATAAAGATTCCATTCGTTCTGTCGAAACGCTTGCCGGGCAGGATCATTGCCTTTCAGGTCGTTTATCCATCCACGCCTCGATTCGTCATAGATGCCACCAGACCAGGCGCGCTCAGACGGATCAATCTCCACCTGATAGCCATGAACCACACCATTGTGATAGCTTGGAATACTAGCACTACGGATCTGAATGCCCGAGTTCATTCGCGGGTCCACTTTGTATTCGACCTCAAAAATGAAATCACCGTAATCGCGGGCCGTACAGAGAAACGAATTTCGTGAGCGTGGGACCGTGGTTCCAACAATCATCCCGTCCTCGACACGATACGTGGCCTTTCCTCCGCGCTGCGTCCACCCATCCAAATTTGAACCATTGAACGGATACAGCCAATCTTCAGCACCGGCACCTGGAACACCCAATCCTAATGCAATGACAGAAAAAGCGGCCACCGCAACAAAATGTTTTATTCGTTTCATTCCGCCCCAAGTGAAACAAAGATCAGAAAAAAAACAATGAATTGCGTCACAATCGCATTCTATATCATCGGAACCTTCACTGCTATTTCTCGACCTTGTATACAACTGAAAAAGCGACTATTGTCGCTACGTTCTACGACACAAACCAAGGCTCTAAGAAGAATCCGACCCTACGCTACCCCTAGAATGTTCGCTCAATTCTCTGGCACAATCTCGACGGTCGACCTCATTGTCGGAGGCATCCTGGCTCTTCTCACACTCGTATTGGCGGCGGCAACATTTCGTTTCCGTCGCACCCCTACCTATCCCACCTCAACTGCCGTTTCTTCGATACTACTTAGCTTGCTGGGTGTGCTATGCCATTTGGGACCTCTTTTGATTCCTGAGGCCCAGTTCGAAGCGATTGAGAATGGACTGGATTTCGCGTTTGTGGGTTTACTCTGCGTTACCCTTCTTTCACTTGCTGCTTACACCATTCTAAACCACCCAGATCGGTCCCGCAGTTCTGGGGCAAGCGAAGATCGCCTCCAAGAACATCTATCCGTTGCGATCGAAGGCACCAGTGACGGGCTCTGGGACTGGAACATTGTCGATGACACGATCTGGTTCTCACCGAGAATGAAGGCCCTCCTAGGGTTCAATACAGACGAATTCCCTGATCAATTTGAGGCCTGGGAACAGCGACTCCACCCAGATGATCACAAAAAGACGATCGATGCGATTGAGCAGCACCTGGAGAAAAAGAAAGAATACAATATCACCTACCGACTGAAATGTAAGGATGACAGCTACCGATGGTTTCGAGCCCGCGGACAAGCGAGTCGATCAGGAACGGGACGCCCCCTTCGCATGGCTGGTTCAATTCAAGATGTCAACGAGCAGTATCAAGACCGAGAACAGGTCCAGCAAAACAAGGAACTCTTCCAGGCCGTATTCAATCGCGCAAATATCGGTATTGCACTGACGAACAGCGACGGGAAATTCTGCGAAGTCAATCCGGCCCTCTGTAAGATGCTCAAGTACGATGCCGAATCCCTAAAGTCTCGCTCTTTCAAACTGGTAACCCATCCGGAAGACCTCGAGACCTTCAATTCAAGCTACAATCAACTAGAGAAACAGCCATCCGGACACATTGAACTCGAGAATCGCTATATCCGGAAAGACGGCGACGTCATCTATGCGATCTCAGGCGTGTCGCGGCTCAAACAAGAGCTCATAGGATCTGGGGCTCAAAACCTCGTCCATATCCAAGACATCACCAAACTCAAGCGTGCCCAGCAGAAGGCCGTCGAGAGCAGTCAATTTAAATCACAGTTTCTTGCCCACATGAGCCATGAAATCCGCACACCTCTAGGTGGCTTACTGGGAATGCTCGAACTCGCTCTTGGAACGGAACTAAGCGACGAACAAGAACATTTTTTGGTCACCGCACGCCGTTCGTCTGAACAGCTGATGTTCCTGATCAACGATATCCTGGACCTATCCAAGATCGAAGCAGGTAAACTCGAAATCGTTTCTTCTCCGTTTGCCCTCAGGGAATCGGCAAACGCGATGATTTCAACGCTTTCTCTCCGGGCCCATGAAAAGAACCTTGAATTGGCCTACCATATCGACGACGCCATCCCGCAGACGATCAATGCTGATTGGAGCCGTATTCAACAAGTTCTCACCAATCTTCTTAGTAACGCCATCAAGTTCACTCCCAATGGACAAGTGGTTCTCGAAATCAAGCTTGATCAGCGAGCAAAGAATGCTCCTGCTTTGGCAGGACGGCAACCAATCGCCTTATCGTTCTCGGTCAGCGATACCGGCATTGGCATCCCTGCGGACAAATGCCGCGAGATTTTCGAGGCATTTCATCATGCAGATAGCTCAATCCCCAATAAGTACGGAGGGACAGGTCTCGGTCTGGCGATTTCTCAGGAACTTGTCGCACTCATGGGAGGAAGAATCTCAGTTGAAAGTGAGGTCGGAAGTGGCAGCCGGTTCAGCTTTAACCTTCAAGTCGACGCGCAAGCTCAAGCTCATTCGCAGACCAGTTCCGCTGCAGCCCGAGACTACGGCGGGATTAAGGCTCTGATAATCGACGACAACGCAACGAGCCTCGAATTCCTCTCTCGCACGCTCCTCAGCGTCAACATTCAACCTTCAGGATTCACCAGTGCAAGTGCCGCCGAAAGCTTCTTGAAGGGCGAATCGAATCGCAAAGGGAAGTTCGACCTCTGTCTCCTAGACAGCCGAATTCCGGGGAATGAGGCTTTCAGTTTTCCTTCCCGAATAGAAAACCACCTTAGCCCCAATTCGAATACCGTCCTTCTTCTGTCATCCCCGAACCGCGAACTAGAACTTCAACGCTGCGCAAAACACAATCTAGAGCACTATCTCCCAAAACCCGTCTCTTCCGAAGACCTCCTTACCCTACTCGATCAGTTAATCAATCCACTCGCCAGTAAAGAGAGCCAGCGCTCAGAAAAAGCGACGAGAGTCTTGATTGTCGAGGACAACCCAATCAACTCAGAGGTCGCTTTGAATTTCATTAAACAATTCGGCCATGAAGTCGCATGTGTTGAGAACGGACGAGAAGCCATCGACCTACTCGAGAACGAATCATTCGACATCGTTCTAATGGATGTGCAGATGCCGGAGATGTCTGGACTAGAAGCCACAAGTATCATTCGCAAACGCGAAGAGGAGACCGGCAAACATCAATGGATCATTGCCTTAACCGCTCAGGCAATGAAGGGAGACCGGGAAGAGTGTCTGGCTATCGGAATGGACGACTACGTCACGAAGCCAATAAAAAGAGAAAATCTTCAATCGGCACTCGAACGGGCTATGTTTCGGAAGGACCGTCCAAGCACTACGGTTTCCAGCATGCCTGCTAATGCCGACCCCTCTTCAATTATTGAAGCGTTCGAAGGAGAAATCAATGTCGCGAAACGAGTCGGACAACTCTTCCTCGAGACCACGCCGTCGTTGTGGAATTCTTTAGAGAATGGTCTCGCAAATGGTGATGCAAAAACCGTTAGAACAGCTGCCCATCGATTGAAGGGCTCCTACATGCAATTCGGAGCAGAGGACGCAGAAAGACTCGCGTTAAAACTAGAAGAAGCCGGTCGCAACAATCAACTCGAGGACCTTGAAGAATCCATGCAGCAACTCCAGAACATCACCCGCGATCTCAAAAAACAGATCTACCAACTCTTGCGACACTAGAGCGATCTCAAGCTAAGCGAGAAACGCTCAATCACCCACCTAGGCAACTAGCGCGTCCTCTTGTCTTTCAAGAACTGGACATGGCTATCGAGCATGAGCCGGTTTCTTCCCCCAGGATGCACTGCCCGCCCTCTTATCGACTCATCTAGCGAATCAATCGTGTTCGGATAATAGGCGTCCACCACAAGTTCCACATCCGAGACCCCGTCTGGAATACCAATGAATCGATTGTTCGCTTTCCGCAGGCTCTGCACGACTTGGTCTTCCGATTTGCCCCAGAAATTGTCTAAAGGGACTTCCTCACCTGCTTGATCAAAGCGCCACATCCAATAATTAGACGTGGGCGCATTGGTGCTAAATCCTATCGATTGCGTCGTCTGAATTGCCCTCCCGATTGGAGAATGGACGACGCTTGGACACGACCATAGATCAGCATCGCTAGTATAGTTAGAGAAAACTATCCCGGCCCATCCGGAGCGAGGATCGGAGCGAGGCCAGCTATCCCATGGCTTGTACCCGCCAGGCAAGAGTAACTTGAGATCGCGTCGATCTGGGAACCGTCCCTGAAAATCATCTCGATAGAGCGACATTCCAATTCCGATCTGACGAAGATTTGAGACGCATCGGATCCGACGGGCCTGGCCTTTCGCCTTGCCAAGCGCCGGCAGGAGCATCCCTGCAAGAATGGCAATGATAGCGATCACAACCAGCAACTCGATCAGCGTGAACGCACTCTCAAGGGATCGACGCGTTCGAGATTCTTTTTTCAAACTCATGTTTCTGTAGGTATCCCCATTGAAGGAGATGACATTACGCATCCGGCATTGGCTTATCACAAACGCTCCCCCAGTCGAGTGAGAAGCATTTTATTAGCGAAACGCATCGGATCTTGGAAGCGAGAGGTTACCCTCAAGATGAGGCTTTGAAAAACGAATAAAAATCTCTCACCAAGACGTTTTCGTCGAGACAGGGAAAATGGCGGGATCGGAGCAAGCAAACAATTTTACTTGCAGCCATGCACCATGGGCCGATACTTCAACGGCACCCAATAAGCAATTCAAGATTAACTGATCAGACCATGCGTAGAACTAGTAGATCGACTTACTCGCGTCGTGAATTTATCGGTAGTGCTTCCGCATCTGCCTTCGCCTTCACCTTCCTACCCAGCCGTGTTTTCGGTGCCAATGAACGCCTCAACATGGCCAGCATTGGTGTTGGCGGCAAAGGAGGGAGTGATTCCACCCACGCAGGTGAGTTGGGAGACATGGTCGCTCTCTGTGACATTGATGACAACACACTCCGCAGACGAGCTGAAAAAAGTCCCCGAGCGGTGCTCTACAATGATTTTCGAGTAATGCTCGAAGAAATGGACAAGTCGATCGATGCCGTTACCATCAGCACGCCTGATCACACCCATGCGCCGGCGGCAGTGATGGCAATGCGCCTAGGAAAGCATGTCTATTGTCAAAAACCTCTAACGCATACGGTCTACGAAGCCCGATTGATGCGGGAGACAGCCCAAGGATTCAAGGTAGCCACCCAAATGGGAAATCAGGGAACGGCTGAAAACGGCCTCCGCGAGGCTGTGGAAGTCATTCGGTCCGGCGCGATAGGTCCGGTCAGAGAAGCTCATGTGTGGACAAATCGTCCGGTCTGGCCACAAGCCCCTAAGGTAGTCTCTCGTCCCGTCGGAAGACCTCCGGTTCCCGCTCATGTCCACTGGGATCAATTTCTCGGCCCTGCCCCGTACCGGCCCTATCACAACGCCTATCACCCATTCAATTGGCGAGGATGGTGGGACTTCGGAACCGGTGCTTTGGGTGATATGGCTTGCCATACCGCGAACATGGCGTTTATGGCCTTGAATCTCGGTTACCCTGATTCCGTTTCTGCTGAGAACGGCCCCCTCAATCCTGAAACCTACCCAGCTTGGGCAACGGTAAAATTTCAGTTCCCCTCACGTGGCAACCTCCCTCCAGTCGATTTCTATTGGTATGAAGGGAAGTTACCGAACGGAGACAAGAACCTTCCACCAAAAGAACTTTTCCACGGAAACACCCCCCCTGGAAGTGGTTCTCTCCTTGTCGGCGACAAAGGGATTCTCTATTCGCCAAACGACTACGGGGCCGCATACAAACTATTGCCAGAAGACAGTTTTGAAGGTTTTGAGAAACCTGCCCCCAGCATCCCGCGAAACGGCCGAGGAGACAAAGGCATGAAGGAAGAATGGGTGGAAGCAATCAAGGGTGGCCGTCCGGCCGTATCCAATTTCAACTACGCGGGGCTTCTCACCGAGACGATCCTTCTGGGTAATATTGCCATGCGATCCGACAAGAAACTCCTCTGGGATGGCCCCAACCTGAGGTTTACAAATTCGTCAGCAGCAAACCAATATATCCACAAGACCTATCGGGACGGGTGGGTTCTTTAGAAGGGCGATTCCGTTCTTGCAATTGAGGCGAGCCATCCGAGGCTCGCCTTTTTTTATTTCCCAGGGAAGCGCCTCTCCCGCCTAGCTTCGAGAGGCACAACGCTGCGCGATCGCTCCAACATGACGGTGATCGGTCCCACAACAGCCCCCTAGGACGTTCAAATGGGCTGCCGAGCCCAGCATCGACTGATAGGCCGCTCCAAATTCAACAGGATCCCCTTCATCAAGAACCGTCGCCGCATCTAGCTCAGCATGGCTCAGTCTTGACGCATTGCCTCTGACGGCCCTAATACGCCTCGTCCAAGCCTCCCCGCTGCAAAGCAAGTGCTCAAAATGACTGGGATGAGCGCAGTTAATTCCATAGTAGCTCACATAGCCCGCTGTCGCTTCATCGGCACGCAGAATCGCACTCTTGAGCGTTTCCCCATTGGGAAGGCGGCCATCGATTTCAACCGTGAATGATAGAATCACTGGAATACGACACTGCGCTGCAGCCAGAGCAATGCCGATTGCTTCCTCAACGTAATTCAGCGTGGCAGCTGAAACCGAATCAGCAGCGGTTTCCGAAAGGACGCCAATCTGTGTTTCATGGTACGCTTGAGCCTCAGCGATAGACATCGTATCACTCGCCACATAACCATCCCCTCGCGGACCAACGCACGCACTCACCACAACTGGGCGCGGCAGAGGTGACCACTGCGACCGTCGAAGACAACACAGTTCAACCGCACGGCGATTGACCTCAGCTAGGGCTTCCTTGGAATAACCAAGCTTATTTCCCCACACCTCGTTCGCTCTCCAAGTGAGGCTTTCGAAGATGAAACCTGATCGGGCTCGTTTAGCAATCTCAAGATAGGGAGCGTAATAACGATCCAGCACCCCTTCATACTTTGAGTCGTTTAGAAGATGAAAAGTCGCAAAGTGCGGCAGGTCGATTCCTTCGTGAAAAATCAACGTGGTTTCGATTCCTCCATCCACCAGGAAGAGGTCTCCCGAAAGCTGCGGAAGCTTCTCTCGGAATCTCGGCGCGTTTATCATCGGGACGCCCCTATACCTCTCGAACAGCCCTCGCAGACCGAAGGTCGAGACTCTTGACGAGGATCTTTGAGTTCCGCCCACTCTGAACGTGAACGTCACGCCGAGCAGCGGGAAGATCATCGATCCCGCCTTCGACAAACCCAGCCTTCGCTTGAAAATAGGTATAGGCTTGGGTTGAAAGCAGATAGAGTTGCTCCACTCCCTGCTGTCGCGCCCTATCTTCGACAAACTTGATCAACCGTAATCCAATGCCCTGATTTTCATGCGAACGGGATACGCACAAAAATGCCAATTCCGCCTTTTTCTGCTCTGGAAAAACGTGCAAGGCAACACACCCGATCGGATGACGATCGATTTCAAAAATAAAATAATCATCCAAATGGCGTGCTATCTCCTGGCGAGTCCGACTCGTGAGCTCTTCAGCCAGCACCGAATCTCGAGTCAACTGCACGAGAAGCCGAATGTCTTTTTTCTTTACCGGGCGGATCTGTTGGTAGTCGTTCGCGTATACGAGAGTCCCAATCCCCTCGTTAGAAAACACTTCCGTCAAGAGTCCTTCATTTGTCCGGCCGTTGATCACATGAACCCGAGGAATCCCTCCATGACAGGCTCGCACCGCGTGTTTGGCTTTCGAAAGACAATTGAGTTCCTTCCCCGCAGCTGCCTCCTTGAGCTTCGCATCCAATTGAGAAGCCGGCATTTCGCGAATCAATTGATCCCCAATAAGGATACCGTCCTGCGAGGTTACAAAAATCAGTTTGACCGCATCAAGTGCCTCCGCGATCGACACCGCAATCGAGTCAGAATTCACCCGGAAAGTTCGACCGCTACCATCAAAACCCAATGGCGGCACGACGGGGATCACCCCGCGTTCAAGCAACGCAGCCAACAGCTTTTCATCAACCCGTTCAACTTTCCCCAAATTGAGTTGATTCACGCCCCCAATGATGCCGCAAGGAAGGGCCTTAATCGCATTGGTAACGGCAGCGCGAATATCGTGTGTCGCAAACCCCTCAAGAATCTCGTGGGACAATCGATTCCCAACATCAATCGCTAGTTCCAACGTGTCATCGGTGGTCACACCGTTCCCATCGAGATCAGACACATCCAGGTTGCGCTTTGCCGCGATCTCGGCAATCTGATATGCCGCACCGTGAGCAAGGACCACCCGGATATTGAGCGAGCGAAGAACGGCAATATCTAGGAGGACATTGGCAAAATTCTCTTCTGACACAATCGCCCCATCAACAGCAATCACGAATATCTCCCCGCGAAAGCGGGGAATGTAGTTGAGAATACCTCGTAAATCGTTCGGTTTCACAAAAAACTAAGATGATTCGACGCTCGGTAGTCTTGCGTCGCAACGATACTCTGACGATATTCTGGCCATAATAAAATCCATTTTTCATCAATAACTTGTGATTCCTACCTATTGACATCGGTCTGGCCTTGCTTCTTCGGGGGACTCTTCGGCACCCTACGAACTCTTGCATCGATTCATATCATATCGACGATACGTCCTTCCCGTCAGTCTCGCGGGCATGACCGGCTGTCTTTGGGCGGTTCCCTTTCTCACCTCCCTTGGCGGAGGGGTAGCCTGGTTTATCCCAGGACTTCTTGTCTTAGTCGCGGGAATTTCGCCTCGCCTGAGCCCTTTCCAGATGGGCTTCCTCACAGGTCTCTATTTCAATCTAAGCGCTCTATACTGGCTCTTGTTCATGCCAGTGAGAATGGCCGCAATCGCTGCATGGCTCGCACTGAGCGCCTACTGCGCCATTTATCCCGCGCTTTGGGCAATCTTTTGTTGGCGGATGCTCCCCTCGCCGGCTTCCCGTCGACTCGCACCGCCTCCATTCACACAACTTTTCTACCGCCTCTCAAGTATGTCCTGGCTCCAACGTCAGATTTGGGCAGTGGTCGGGGCAACGGCCTGGACATCCGTAGAAATGCTCCAATCACACTTGTTCACCGGATTCCCATGGAATTTGTTGGGAATTTCTCAAGTGGAATTATTGCCTTTGATCCAATTGGCATCAGTTACCGGGGTCTATGGGGTCTCGTTTATCATCGCCTGGGTTTCGCTCTCGCTTCTTCTCGCCATTTCTCAGATCGCCTCTACACCCGGCAAACCACTTTCCTGGAGTCGCGAACTTTTTCCGGCTGGAACGTTCCTCATCGTCATCGCCAGTCTTGGGTTCAGTCGTATTCAAGCCAGTTTCGAAACCAAAGGCACCGTTCGGATCGCCCTGGTTCAACCCAGCGTCCCTCAAAAGGTCATCTGGGAAGGCACCGACAATGAATCTCGAATTACAGAGCTCTTTCGACTTTCCACGGCGTCGCTGGAACACCGTCCCGACCTCCTTGTCTGGCCGGAAAGTGGTCTTCCATCAATCGAAAACGCAGCTCAACGGGTTTCGCAGTACGTGCTTCAGCACAAAGTCCCACTCGTTTTCAAC
>OJGX01000415.1_pt1 | contig 21150 bp, 19 predicted proteins | sample 1594661 | NCBI WGS metagenome assembly OJGX01 (sample SAMN05416839, study PRJEB24817) | seawater metagenome | isolation source: Sea water | place: Canada:Atlantic | collected 2013-07 | reverse complement strand
CGTCGGCAGCGTCAGATGTGTATAAGAGACAGCTGCTGATTCTATCCCATCCATTTGCCGAATCGTTCGCGTGAGTTCTCCCTGAACGGCGCGCATGTAGTTGACTCGTTGTTGCATATTCGAAAGCCCAAACGCTGGTCGATCGAAAATTTCAAGCCCGACATCGTCCCCTTTTTGTGGGATGCCCTCTGCCGCGAGATCGATTCTCAGCTTATGGACTGACTCCTGCGGAACATAAATCGACGTTCCGGCATTCTTGATTTCGAAATTAATCGAACGGTTCTCGAGGTGGGTGACAACCTTATTGGCTTCCTTTGGAGACAAGTTGCCATAGAGGATCGCGTAGGATGGTTTACTCGACCAATAGCCGAGACTGAGGAGTCCCAGCAAGACGGCTGCCCCCGAGAATCCAATCGTAATTCGTTGATTAACGCCGAGGGTACCCCATGTTCGGAGGAGTTCCTTCGCTAGTCTTTCGATGCTTTCCTTCATTCCCTTATTCGGTAAAACGTCGATACGTTAAATCTGCATCCGCATGAGTTCCTGATATGATTCCAGGAGTTTATTTCTGACCTCGACCATGAGTTGGAAGGAGACACTGGCTTCCTGGATAGCGATCATCGCTTGATGGATCGGGACGCCCTGATCGGTCATCATGCCATTGACTGCTGCCGCCGCGTTGGCCCCCTTTGTGGTCACGTCGGCGGCCAGACTACTGACTAATTGAGAAAAGCCTGTCCCTGCTTCCCCTGTTGCTCTCATCGGAGAGATGGGGAGGGCAGAGTTTGGTAAGTTCGGTAGTTCCTTAAGTCCGAGCTGCTGCATCATCGCCGCGTCCGGGAACTTGAGCCCATCCGGCGCCGCCTCGGAGGAAAACTGATAGGGGTTCTCCGCCGTCTTACTGGCGATACTCATCGCTTGGGCGAGGAGATTATTGGCTGATGAGACGGGTTCCATGAGCTCTGTCTAATTCTGGGTCGCTACTTCTTTCCGATTGATAGCGCTTCGTTTGCCATGGTTCGGGAAAACTTCATTGCCGCCACGTTGGCTTCATAGGCCCTGCTCGCCATCATGAGGTCGACCATCTCGCGGTTGATATCGACATTGGGATAGTGAACATAACCATCGGCAGAGGCATCGGGATGTTCGGGGTCAAAGACACGTTTGAAAGGTGACTTATCTTCCTCAATACGAGCCACTTGCACCGATTGAATTGCGTTTTGAGAATCTTGGAGAAGCGACTCGAACACGACCTGTTGACGTCGATAGGCTTCGCCACTTTCCGTTTTGGTGACGCGAGAGTTTGCGATGTTCTGTGAGGCCACTTCCATGCGGATCCGCTCGGCATTCATCGCCGCCGCAGTACTCTCTGATCCTGGGAGTGTGATTGTCATAGTTTAGTTAGTTTGCTCTACTGAGGTCTGCCTGTGATTGCCAGTCGAAGCTTTGCGAGCGTTCCCGAAACCAATTGAGATTGTAGCTTGTGGGCGAGGGCATTCTGGTTCAGGGCGACGATCTCTTGTTCTATGTCGACCGTGTTTCCGTCCTTATTCTTACTCAGAGCGAGCTGATCGACCGTGATGTGCGGTTTGAGGCTCGCTATTTGGTGTTTATTGCCTTCCTTGAGAGCGCGGTCGAAGGCGGCCTTAAAGGCGGGAGCGGTGTCGACTCTCCGGTAACCTGGGGTCTCAACATTGGCCAGGTTGCTGGCGATGGCCTCATGTTTGAGCCCGCTGGCATCCAATCCCTTTTTGGCCGCTATGTAGTTCGTTTGACTGAAGAGTGCTTCGATCATGGTATCTCGAGTTTGGAGAGCCCTCAGCAGCAGTCGTGCCATGGTTGAAAACAGCGTATATGCGGTGACTTTCAAGAGTGAAGGAGCTCTTGAGGCGGCAAAAACTTCCAGGGTGGAAGGAGCTACCGGCAAACTCAGCCCCTATTGAATGATTCATGGCCAAAGCGAAACGTTCTCGGCTCTCTGGTTGTTGGTGACTTTTTTATTTCGTCTAAATTGGGGTGTTGCTTATTGGTGAGAAGTATGACGCTATGTTATGGGTGTTTTTCTGGGTTTCTTTGTATTTTTGGCTGTTTTAGCGTCTTTTTGTTGGAACTCTGAACCTGAAATTATCGTGGATGAACTCCCGATCCACGACAGACGAATTCTCCATGAAAGGTGCCTAGGAACTGGGGGCGAGGGTGCCTTGGCATGCCTGCTGCTTGCCGGTTGGCGACATGAATCTAATCGAGACTGAAGCACCCTCAAGACTCGCGGTTAAGGCAGACGATGTCTTTTCGTTCCCCCGGGGACTCCTGGGTTTCGAAAATATCAAACGGTATGTGCTCCTGAAGAATGAAGAAGAGGACCCGTTTATGTGGCTGCAGATGATTGACGATCCCTCGCTGGCGTTTTTGGTCGTGCCACCGTATCCGGTCTTTTCTGAATACAATCCGATTTTTGACCCTGAGGATTTCGCTCTACTAGGGATAGAACGGGAAGAGCAAGTGATGATGCTAACCATCGTGACCGTTGATGGCTCTGGAAATGCCACTGTGAATTTAAAGGGGCCGCTTGTGATTAACCGAGAAACGCAGCTTGGGGCACAATTGGTGTTGAAGAACGCCTCTGAGTACGGCGTGCAAGAGCCGCTGGCGACTACGGACAGCCGCAACAACAACTAAGGATAGGAATTTAATGCTAGTTCTGGCGCGTAAGATAAATGAGAGCCTGGTAATCGACGGGCGGATTGTGGTCCGAGTGGTAAAGGTCGATGGGGAGACGGTCAAGATTGGCATCGATGCGCCGAAGGACGTACCCATTTTTCGTAGTGAAATCTACGAGGAAATCGAGAAGAACAATCGTAATGCCTTGACCCAAAAAGGATCTAAGGGCGTGGAAATAGCGCTTACGGATTCGAAGAAGGGGAAGGGTAAGCGGACAACCAAAACCCACAACACGATGGACTCTGAAAAAGTGTCCTAGATACTGCTTTAGTTAAAGGAATCGTCAACAAAGGAAGGTATACTTATGTCAATGGTAATCAACTCAAACGTCGCTGCGATGCAAGCGTCGGGGCAATTGCGGGGAAATCAAGATGCGTTAACACGGTCGTTGAATCGGCTCAGTTCCGGTTCGAAAACGAATGATTCATCAGGAAACGCGGCAGATATTGCTGTTTCATTGAAACTCGATGCGCAGGTCGCACGGCTGACAGCAGCTGAGAACAATTTGGCAAGTGCCACTTCGTTCTCTCAAACCCAGGACGGGTATTTACGAAATATCGGCAAGGTGCTCGACCGCATGAGCGAACTGGCCATCCTGTCTCAGGATGTCATGAAACCTGACGAAGATCGGGCACTCTACGACAAAGAGTTCCAGCAATTGGGATCGTTCATCACCGATACTGCCACGAAAGACTTTAACGGGGTGAGCCTATTCACCACCGATGCTCTGGCGGTGACGATTGATTCGGATGGTAATACGTTTTCAATGACCGGGATCGATCTGGCGTCAACGACCTATACTGATGTCACTTCGGGCGATGTGAAAACCACGACGGCGGCTATTGCTGCCTTGGGTAAAATCAAATCGGCAATCGGGCAACTAGGTAAGGACATCGCTCAGTTGGGATCGACTCAGGCACGGCTCGATTCAACCTCTCAGAATCTCGCGATTAGTAAGATGAATCTAAGTGCTGCGAGCTCCAAAATTAAGGACGTTGACGTGGCCGCAGAGTCGACCGAGTTTGCCAAATACAATATCTTGGTACAATCGGGAACTGCGATGTTGGCTCAGGCTAACCAGTTGCCTCAGAACGTTTTAAGGCTTCTTCAGTAATAGTATTCGCTCTCACTATTGAGTCTCTGAAGGGGAGTATCGATAGCCATCGTTTGGCGTTCTCGATCCCTGTTCTGAACGTCTGACTCGAAATTAGATATGTCCATACTCTTGGCAAGGGAGCGGCATTGGCTGGAAACTGCGTTCTGATTGTGAACGCGATGCGTTAGGTAACATTCTATGTTCACGGTTCTTCATATCATTGAACGCTTGACGCTTGGCGGCGCCAGTCGGGCTCTCATCGGTCTTTCAAAATACTCTCGTCAGTACGGGAACTACCGTCATCGAGTGATCTCACTTCTGCCCGCGCAGCCTGAGGCGATCAGCATTGCTGCGGATGATGGTCTCGAGCTTGTTGAGGGGAGCGAGAAGTCGCTGATTGATGCGGAAGTCAGGGCTGCTGATATCGTTCAGATTCATTGGTGGAATGCACCTGTGTTGCAACGCCTGATGCGAGAGGGATTGCCCCCGAGTCGTCTCATGGTCTGGTGCCATGTGGTCGGTGACACGTCGCCGAATATCATCACACCAGCGTTGATCGACCACGCCGATGTCACGATTGCGTCGAATCCCTACACCCATCGAGAGACAAAGGTGTTCCAAAACCTGGCTCCGGAAACGTGGCGGAAGAAAACTGGAATGATCGTCGACCCGACCGATTTTGACAGGGTCAAGGACGTTCGTAAGAGACCTCACACTGGATTCAACGTGGGATACATAGGAACCGTTGGATACTACAAGATGCATCGGGATTTTGTTGAAATGTCCAGTGCTGTCTCAGTTCCTAATGTGAAATTCCTCGTGTGCGGTGGTGGTATTCAGGAGCAGTTACGAGCGGAAGCAGTGCAGCGAGATACTGCTTCGAAATTCGAATTTTTGGGGTATCAGGAGAATATTTCCGAGGTGATTAGCCAGCTTGATGTCTATGGCTATCCACTTTGTCCTGATACTTATGCATCAGGAGAACTGAACTTGCAGGAGGTTATGTACGCTGGGGTTACCCCGGTTGTGTTTCCCTATGGCGGGGTGCGCCGTCTTGTGTTGGATCAGTTCTCGGGACTAGTCGTGACCACGAATGAGGAATACCGACAAGCCATAGAATACTTGTATCATCACCCGGAAGAACGGCTGCGAATGGGGGAGAATGCGTCCGTCTATGCCCGGCAAATGTTTGGAGCCGAGCGGGCGGGGAAAGCGCTTAATAGTTTTTTTGATCGGATGTTGGAGGACGATAAACGTCGCCGGTTCGGTCTTGATCCTGCAGATCTTGGAGAGAGTATCTCAGTGTCCTCTGGGCTGTCTTATGGCGGGAGCCTCTTTGCTGAGTCGCTTGGCTCAGAGTCTAATCCTTTTCTCACTAGCTTGGATCCCTCGAATGGGAATGCTTGCCTCGCCGCAGACGAGTCTATTCAGGCGATGTCTCCAGTGGTTCATATCGCTGGGATCATGGAATATAGGAATCAGTATCCGCGAGATGCTTGGCTCTGCTATTGGTCCTCACTCGTGTTTTTTGGCCAAGGCCTGTGGGGACAGGCTCTTGAGGGGTTTAAGTTTGCTCTTGAGATGGGGATTGAACATTGGCGAGTTCACTGGTTTCTTGCCTTGGCTTCCCGACGATTGAATCGATTTGAAGAGGCACGGGAAGCATTGCTTAGAGTTCGTGCGTTGCAGCCTGAGTTTGCTCCTGCTCAAGAACTGTTGACCAGTGAAACCACTGGGGCGGCTGACTGTCCCTTTCCCGTTGTGAACGGCATCGATGATATGAGGCCTGTTGGGAGAGGGGAGGAATCATCCACACGCATTGACAAACTAAGCGAGGACAACGCTTTGGCGGTTCTGTCAGAGGCCAGTGACGCCCTCGAACGAGGTGAACTCGATCAACTTGATCAGCGTCTTGAGCGCATCCATGGCTTTCGGTTTTCAGAGGCGGGAAGCTTTGAGCGCTTGGGGCAGATCGAATTTAATCGGGGCCGTTTCTCCGATGCGGCGGAGACGCTAAAGGCAGGACTCCTAGAAGGATGTGATTCCGTCAAAGTGTTGACCCAATTGGCGGCTTGCTCGTTCGAGCTCGAGGAGATTGAGGAGTTTGAGTCGTATCTGACTCAGGCAATGGAACGAGACCCGTGTGATCCCTTGCCACACAAGTTCTTAGCTCATTTGAATGTGGGGCAGGGTTCCTATGTCGATGCCGCCAAAGGTTGCCGTGATATTTTGAGAGTGACGCCGGATGACATTGAAACACTTCGGTTGCTTTCGATTTGTTTTGAAAAAACCGGGGAGTTTGATTCTCAACTTGCCACTTACGATGAGATTCTGAGGCTACAACCCGGGGAGCCTGAGATTCAAAAGGCCCGTCAGGCCCTCGCTGAACGCCTTGTCTCAAACCAGGTTATGCCAACTCATTTAGAGAGAGAGCAGGGTGGAGGTAGTTCTCCATTGGTCAGTGCGATCGTTTCCACCTACAATGGCGAATCGTATATTGCTTCTTGTCTCGATGATTTGTTGGGGCAGTCGGCAATCGGGCTAATGGAGATCATCGTCGTCGATAGTGGGTCGGATGAAAACGAAGGCGAGATTGTAGCCCGGTATCAGGAGAGCCATCCTAGGATTCACTATATCAGGACGGAAACTCGGGAAACCCTGTACGCTGCCTGGAACCGAGCGCTTGAAGTTGCTCAAGGGCGTTATGTGTTTAATGCAAATACCGATGATAGTCGGCATCCGAAGGCGGTTGAGCGCTTTGTCGAAGCAATGGAGACCCATCCTGATGCAGCTCTCGCATACGCAGATTGTCATTGGACAGATCAGCCCAATGATGTGTTTTCTAAGGATGAGTTTCTACGGAAGGTTCGCTATCCTGATTACCATCCCGCATTGTCTCTTTTTTATTGTTACACCGGTTGTCTTCAGTTTTGGCGAACGAATGAGCTTCGTGATCTGGGCGGTTTTGAGGGGCGCTTCCATGCCGCTGGTGATTACGAGGTCTTGATGCGTCTCGCCAAGGCTCAGAAAAAAGTCGTTCATGTACCCGAGGTTCTCAGTCTATTCTATCAGAATACCTCGGGCTTGACTCAGCAATCGAACCGCTCGGCTCAAGAAGAGGGGGCTGCTCGCGATGTTTTTAGAAAGGAACTTGATGTAGGGGCTCTCTATGTGCTGCCCTCGGAACATTCTGCGGATGTGGCGAAGGCTTGGGTGGCCCTCGGGTGTTTTGCACATCACGTCAGAATCCCTTGGCATGATCATGATATCGGAGATGATGCCTTCGCGCTGGCCTGTTTTCAGAAAGCACTACTCCTCGATTCAGAGTGCGAAACGGCAGCTGGGAACCTGTGTTTTCTTCTATCGCAACATGGTCGCCCGGAAATTGGACGGCAATTTCTAATGGGGAAAGACGTGGGGTGGACGGAAACACGCTGGCGTCGGATCGAGGAGGGCGGGCTACAATGGGTCGATGTTGAGCTGCCGCTAAGGGGGATTGTTGCTGATCGAATTGAGCCGACGAAGGCATCGTCAAGTGATCTTTGTTCCGAATCACTCGATGAACCAGTCATTACCCTGGGGCGTGGCGTTCGTTGGAGTGCTCCGTTCTTCAATCCAAGTGGCTATGGCAGTGAAGCGTTAAATTTTGTCGCTCCCCTAGCGACATCCGGAGCATTGACGATAACCCACAATAGTACGATCGTTTCCCAGGACTTTGTCTCAGGTATGTTGCCGGACGACCGGCGGAGTCTAAATCAGTTGGTTCCGGGAAACAAACAGTCACCTCCCGAGATTTCAATCTGTCATGGGCCTGTATCCTGTTTTGAAGTTCAGCCGGATGCGCGATACCACATTGGCCGGACAATGTTCGAGACGGATCGGTTGCCTAAGGATTGGGTGCGGCAGTGCAACTTGATGGATGAAATCTGGGTGCCGACGGAGTTCAATCGCGAGACCTTCCTTCGGAGTGGGGTTGAGGCTCGAAAGATTGTTTTGATTCCCGGGGCAGTGGACGAAAATCATTTCGATCCGGGGCAGCATGAGCCCGCGGAATTGCCGAATCGTGCCAGGTTCAATTTCCTGAGTGTTTTTGAATGGATCTGGCGCAAGGGATGGGATGTGCTTCTCAAGGCCTATCTCCAAGAATTTGGCCCCGAGGATGATGTGTGCCTTTATCTTCGCTGTTATGAATGCAATTGTCCTGACGGTGATGCGAAGAAGCTCATGGCCTCTCGAGTGCTTGAGGTGGCTCAGAACCTTGGCGTGGCAGAGGATCAGCTCCCGCGCATTGAGATCCTTGCGGATCAAGTGCCCTATGGGCAGCTGCCTTCTCTGTATCGCTCGGTTCAGTGCCTGGTAGCGCCGAGTCGGGGCGAGGGCTGGGGGCGACCTCATCATGAGGCAATGATGATGGGAGTTCCGGTGATTGCCACGAATTGGAGTGGCAATACGGAGTTTATGAATGAGGAGAATAGCTATCTCCTCGATTACGAATTGTCACCAGTTCGAGGCGTAGAGACGGCTTTTCAGATCTATGAGGGCCACGAATGGGCTGAGCCATCGGCAGAACACCTTCGAGAGCTGATGCGCCGAGCCTATAGTTCGCCTGATGAGGCAATGCGGAAGGGGGCAATGGCTAGGACACATGTCCTGAAGCATTTTAGTCGGGCAAGTGTGGCCCAGATCGTTTCGGAGAGGCTCAAGGCTATCGATCAGAAGCTTGATGGACCGGAACAGCGAATCCCTGTTCTGGATCGGGGCTCTCATTGTCACGATACCGAGCCTGCGGCCGGGAGTAGTCTCCTCAATTGGTCCGGACCTTACTCTGACCTTGGAAGTTTGGCACAGGTGAATCGTTTTCTAACGCAGGGAATGCACCGAATTCTCGGAAAAAAGTTGGTGTCCGTTGAACCGACGGCATTTGCTGTTGACGGTGTCAGTGCCGTTGCAAAGGATGGGAGGTCCTTAGTGCGGCAGGAAAAATCCAATGCCGCCGTGATTGTGAGGCATCAATGGCCACCCAATTTTGAAGCCCGAAAGGGGGACGGTGCATTGGTAGTTGTCCAGCCTTGGGAGTTTGGTGCGCTTCCAATCTCATGGGTTCAGGAGAGCGATCATGTCGATCAGTTTTGGGTCTATTCCGAATATGTTCGCCGTGTGTATGTGGATTCAGGGGTGGATCCTAGCAAAGTGAAAGTGTTGCCGCTTGGTACAGATACATCACTGTTTTCTTCAAAACGATCTCCTTGTGAATTGCCGACTAAGAAGCGCTTTAAGTTTCTGTTTGTCGGTGGAACGATTCCACGCAAGGGACCTGATGTCCTTCTTGCGGCCTATGGAAACGCGTTTTCCGCCGCCGATGATGTGACCTTGGTGATCAAAGATTTTGGAGGGAAAAGTGTCTATGCCGGGCAGACGTTTGAGGCGGAGATCAAGGCCTTTCGGGAACGACCGAATAGTCCTGAAATTGTTTATCTCGATGAGAGCCTGAGTGATGAAGAACTCGCAAGCCTCTATGTTTCCTGTGATTGTTTGGTGCATCCTTACCGTGGCGAAGGCTTTGCCTTGCCTGTTCTTGAAGCCATGGCCTCGGGATTGCCGGTAGTAGTGACCCGTGGTGGATCGGCCGATGACTTCACTCCTGAAGATTGTAGCTATGGGATTGAGGCAGTGCGCCGAAGCCTGGGGAGGGAAGTTGGAGGGATGCCACTGACCCGAGCAGGATGGTGGTTAGAGCCATCAGTGGAATCGCTCTCGTCGACGCTTCGCCATATTGTGATACATCCTGACGAGGCCAGCAAGAGAGGCCGGAAAGCGGAGGCGTTTGTGCGAGATGGATGGAGCTGGGATCACGCCGCGGAGCGGGCGGTTGCGCTTGCTGCGGAGCTCATCAAAGGTCGAGTGCCGACAGGGACCAAGAGAGTCTCCGTGAGGCGGCGGACTCAAGAGCTGATTTCATTGCCGATGTGTGCCAGGAAAGGAGATCTTTCTGGCGCGAGAGCCCTCTTCGGCAGAAACCGCTTTGGCGCTGCGTGGAACGCTGCTTGCAAGGAACTGTCCGAGCGACCCTTTCATCCTGAGGCCTATCTTCTCTTAGGAGAAATTGCTCTCAAAGCAGGGGATGGGCAGAAGGCCAGTGCTTGTTCCAAATTGCTTTCCAGCATGGTGCCCAATTGGTCGGGCGCTAAACAGTTTGCTCGAAAACTCAACAAGCGCAAGGGACGTCAACGTCAGCGAGAGGACCTTGGAGCGGTTCCGATGCCCTCTGAAGAGCAGCGTATTTCGGTATGTCTGATCGTCAAAAACGAGGCTCAGTACCTTGGGCAATGTCTCGAAAGTGTGAAATCGTTTGCCTTCGAAATGGTTGTGCTCGATACGGGATCGACCGATGAGACGGTTGAGATCGCGGAGCGTTGTGGTGCTCGGGTTTATCGGTCCGAATGGGCGGATGATTTTAGTAAGGCGCGGAACGAAGCCTTGAATCATGTGTCCGGTGATTGGATTCTCATTCTTGATGCCGATGAAATCGTTTCGCCAGAGGGTGTGCGCCATCTCTGGCGTGAGGTAGGCGATCGCCGTGCTATCGGTTATCGATTGCCGTTGAGGAACGAAGGTTCTGATGAGCAGGGGCAAGCTTACGTGCCACGTCTCTTTCGCAACGCGCCTGGCTTATTCTATATCGGGAGAATCCATGAACAGGTCTTCACCAGTATTGAAGTTCGTCGACGGCAATGGAACCTCGAGAACCGTCTCGGTGAGACTCAGATTGTCCACTTTGGCTACACCGCAGAAATGACGAGTGACCGCGACAAGGTCGCCCGCAATCTTCGACTGCTCCGTTTGGCCGTTGAAGAGCTCCCGGGTGACTCGAACTTGCTGATGAACCTTGGTCTGGAACTTTCCCGATCTGGCCGGGAATCAGAAGCGCTTGGTCGCTACCGGGAGGCGTTCGACGCTATGATTGCGACTCCAGAGCGCGATGTGGTTCCAGAACTTCGAGAATCATTGCTGACTCAATTTACCTCCGCTCTAATTCGAAATCAGAGATTTCCCGAGGCTCGAGATGTCTTCTCGCATCAGCGGGTATCTGACTCGGCGATGACAGCTTCCTTGCAGTTTCTGAAGGGGCTTGCCCTGATGCGGACCGGCGCTTTCGAGGAGGGTGTTGCAGCCTTTCGAAGCTGCGTTGAGATTCGCGATAAGGCGACATTCTCAAATGGATATGCCGAGGCGTATGGTCCTGCTCCTTTCCATTGTGAAGCCCTTTGTCTTCAGAAACTTGGTCGCCATGATGAGGCGTTTCGAGTATTCGAAAAGGCCGTCGAATCCCCCGATGTCCCGTGGCTTATCGTCAAGGACTTTGCGGTGTATTTGAATCGTGAAGAAAAGGTCTTGGAGGCGTTGACGCTTCTACATTCCAAGCTTGCTCAGTTTCGGGAAGACCTTCCCTTTTGGTTGCTTGGAGCTCGAATCGCTCTCGATAGCGACGCGAGCTGTGAGTATGCCCTCGATTGGATCGGCGAGGGAATCGGCCACGTAGGGGAGCATTCGGCTCTGATGATCGAATACGTGAAAGCGCTTCTGTTGAACGATAAGACGGCGCTCCCGGAAGGTTGGGGTAAGATGATCGAACCCGCTTGTGAATCAGCTGCAAGTTGGTCGGTGCGCCTGGTTGGGAGCATGTTGGAAGGGCGGGCTGTAGAGGGGATCATTCCCGTGGCTGAGCGGGAACTCAGTTTTGAGGTGGTCCGTTTGTATCGACGTTTGCTTACGTGCAACGCCCTGAAAGTCGTTGTTCAAATCAATGAGCGCTTTTCTCTCATTGAGAACGTGGCGCCGACGGCGGCACGCTTAATGCGGGATGCGGTGGATGAAGCCAACACACTGCCGGCTTAGGATGACCCTGATGATTGAACGTTGTTTGCTCCTCCTGTTGGTCTGCTTGTTATGTGCTTGCGGAGGGAGTGTGGATCCTGCCGCCGAACCAGCCAAGGCACTAACGTTTGAGCAGCGGCTTCGCTTGGCCGAAGAAGGTGATGCGGAGGCCCAAAACCAAGTTGCGGTTTCATTCCTTGAAGGAATGGGCGTTGAGCGGGATCTTGAGCGAGCAATCTTCTGGTTTCAAGAGTCCGCCGATAGGGACCATTCACCAGCCTTGTATAATCTTGGAATCCTTTATCAGGAAGGCAAGTTTGTGGCTCAAGATCATGAGCGGGCGTTTGGATACTTTCTTAATGCAGGTCGGCGAGGCTTGCCTGAAGCACAGATGAGTTTGGGCTGGCTGTATGAAGGGGGATTGGGAACCGTGAAGGACCTTTCAGAGGCTGTGTATTGGTATCAGCGGGCTGCGACGTATGGAAAAGCGGCCGATCGTTCGCGATCTTACTACGAAAAGAATCTCCTGGGGCACCGAGATCAGCAGTACCTTTATGGCAATATGGATGCGCAGTTCTTACTGGGTAAGTTGTTTGAAGAGGGCAATGAGGAAGTGGCTCCAGACCTCGAGATGGCGGTTGAATGGTATGAGGATGCGGCGGTACGTGGCGACGGTGCCTCCGCCAGTCGCTTGGCAATCTTGTTGGGCTTGAAGGGACGTCCGCGAACGGATCGTCTTATGGGGTATGCCTGGGCGAAGGTGGCCGTAGAATCTCGAATTATGGAGAACGCCGAGCAGTTGCTGGCGTCGATTGAAAAAACGCTTTCTACGGCCGAGCGGGCGACCGCCGAAGTCCAATCCCAAAAACTGCTCGACCTAATCGATTACAATCGAGCTAACCTCTAGCCGTCTGGAACCGAGGCTTTCATCGTGAGGCCCTGTTTCTTTCTTTCCGCTTCCTTGTATTCTGTCACGAGGGCGTCACCAAGTCCTCATCCTCTCCGTCTCGGACCAGAGGCGGAAGAAAGTGACAGCGAAAAGGGGTATTTCTTGCCGAGTTTCTTGGCTCTTCCCTCTACCGATCGGACCCTCAGAAGGTCACGTGCTGAATCAGCGTGGAATGGGCCGAAAAACCGGAGCTTTGGCACGGAATTGAAGGCCGGCACGCTTGCTGCTTCGCTACTGAAAACACTGCTGTTTTATGGTAAGGCGAGCAATAACTGAAGATCTCAACTGCGTTCTCCCTCAGCTATCAGGAAGGGGAATTGTGGCAGTGATCCCGGCACGAGGTGGCTCACGAGGCATTCCTAGAAAGAATGCCCGATTGTTGAATGGAAAACCGTTGATCGAGTATGCCATCGACGCCGCCCTCCAATCAGCCTTGATCGATCGAGTCTGTGTCTCAACGGACGATCCGGAGATTCGTGCGATTGCTGAACGACGATCCGTTCAAGTCATTCACCGTCCTGAGGATTTGGCGAACTCGGAGGCGACCCTAGACCAGGTTGTCTCGCATGCCACCGCGGCATTGGAGGCAGAGGGAGGGCGACTCGAGATTGTTGTGACGATCCAGCCAACCTGTCCCTTGATTACTTCAAGATCGATCGATCAGGCATTGAGAAAAATGTTAAGTGAGAATTGGGAAACGTGTTTGAGTGTTGTCTCGGATGTTCATCTCAACTGGACACGCAATGAACTTGGTGCTCCGGTTCCTGCCTATGAGCGCCGGGTTAATCGTCAGTTCTTACCTCCAAATTATCGGGAAACGGGCGCTATCATCGCCTGTCAACGAAAGACTCTCGAACAGGGAACCCGCTTCGGTGAGAAGGTTGGCATTGTCGAAATCTCAAAGACAGAAGCGATTGATATCGATGACTACTTTGACTGGTGGTTGGCTGAAAAGTCGATTCGACGTAAACGAATCTGTTTTCACGTCCTGGGTAATACGATCTTTGGATTGGGCCATGTGTATCGTGTTCTGACGCTTGCTGATCGTCTGATCGATCATGAGCTTGTTTTCCTAGTGAATGAAGACTCACGACTCGCTGCCGAGATCATTCAAAGTCGCTTCTACCGAGTTGAGGTGTGTGCCACCGGCCATGAGCTCGAGGCCATTCTTGCGACTCAACCAGATCTCGTTATCAACGATGTTCTGAATACGGAAGCGACATTTGTTGAATCGTTGCAAGCGGCCGGTCCTAGTGTGGTTAATTTTGAAGATGAAGGTTTTGGGAGCGATTGTGCTGACCTCGTGATTAACGCCGTTTACGGAAAACATCCGCGACGGGAGAGTGGCGTCTTTCACGGTGCGTCCTATTGTTGCTTGCGAGATGAGTTTTACACGGTAACGGCCAAGCCGATCGAGGAACCACCGACGTCTGTCTTGCTGCTTTTTGGGGGGACCGATTCGAAAGGGGTCACACTGAGGTGTTTTCGCTGGCTTGAGGCAATGCCCGGAGATTGGAAGATCACCGTTATCGCTGGGATTGGATTTCAGTTTCTACAGGAACTCAATGCGTTGGCGGCTGGAGCCCGTCATCAAGTCGAGATCGTGGTGGATACCAAAGTTGTGAGTCAATACATGGCAGCCGCTGATCTTGCTATTACGAGTGCGGGGCGGACGGTGTTTGAACTGGGAAGCCTCGGCGTGCCTATGTTGGTGGTTTCCCAGAACGCGAGAGAACGAGATCATATTTTCGCCCGTGAATCACAGGGGACCGTTTATCTCGGTGATGCCGATGTTCTCGATGCCGAATCATTCCAATCCAATGTCCAGGAACTGATCGCGAGCCGACTGTTGCGCGAAAAGATGCGAGCCGTCCTCCAAGAGGCGGAGCTCGGCAAAGGAATCGATAAGGTCCTTGGCCTTATTCAAACTCAACTAGCCCAGGAAAATCACGTTGCGATATGAAAATAGATCGAATCGGTAGCACCCAACTGGGACCGAGCTTTCCTTATTTGATTTTGGAAGCCGGAGTTAACCATGAGGGGAATCTCGATCGGGCCCTCGAGATGGTCGATGCCGCGGCAAAGGTTGGAGCCCCGATGATAAAGTTTCAGAGCTACAAGGCGGATTCGTTAGCGAGTCGACAAAGCCCAGCGTACTGGGATCAGACTGAGGAATCATCCGATTCTCAACACGCCCTGTTTCGGAAGTTCGATGGATTGTCGGTGGGTGACTATGTGACACTTGCCAAACGTTGCCGTGAACGCGGTATCGAGTTTTGCACGACGGCTTTCGATGCCGCATTCGTTGACGGTTTAGCTCCTTATTTGAACGTGTTTAAGGTGGCCTCCGCCGATCTTACCAATGTTCCATTGTTGCGGCAGATTGGCTCTAAAGGAAAACCCGTTATAGTATCTACCGGTGCCTCAGAGATGAGTGAGATCCGAAACGCCGTGTCGATCCTTGAAGAAGCCGGTGCGACTGGGATCGGTCTACTGCATTGTGTTTTGGAGTATCCGACTCAGCCCAAGAACGCGAATTTACTTAGCATCAAAGTGCTTCAACGGGAGTTTCCTGACTACACGATTGGGTGGTCCGATCATGTGAAAGTCACGCATGGAGGGGCCTCGGTCATTGCTGCTTGGGGGCTCGGAGCGAGTATTGTCGAAAAACACTTTACCCTCGACAAGAGCATTCCTGGGAACGACCACTATCATGCTCTGGATGTGTCGGACGCTGCGTCACTCATTGAGCAGTTGCGTTACATGTCAGACCTTCTAGGGAGCGAAACCAAGACTTGTTTGGCCTGTGAGAGTGAAGCCCGGCTGCAAGCGCGTCGGAGCCTTGTCGCGGCTCGAGAGATAGAATGCGGAACATTCATCACAGCCGATATGTTGGTGCCGAAGCGACCCGGGAACGGCATATCACCGGAGCGGTTGGATGATATCGTTGGTCAGGTTGCACTCAGGGATATAGCGGTTGATGAGATGATTCGGTGCGATATGTTCGAGCACGCGAACCATGCCCACTCATTGGAGGTCGTTGGAAAGGGGAAGCTCGTCGTATGAAACCACTCTTTGTACACGTTGGATTGCCGCGGGCGGGATCGACGTTCTTTCAGAATCGCGTGTTTCAAGGCAAGCGCGGCATTTGCTACTTGGGGAAGACTCAGGAGGATTATCCCGAGTGGCTGATGAAGTGGCACTATCTCCCGGAAATCGAATTTGCGGAGCAGGCAGATCGAATCCGCGAAGAGCTGAGTAGTCGTTGCTCTACGAGTAAACCGAACATTCTCTCTTCAGAGATGTTTACCATGTGGGGAGGGAAAGCGAGCGAACAGGCTCGCCGTTTGTATCAGCTGTTTCCCGACGCGAGGATTGTCATCGTACTCCGGGAGCCAGTCTCCCGAATGGTCTCGTTCTATAAAGCGATTGTCGAACGGGACGGCTTTTTTCTACCGTTGAGGAAGATGATCGATTGGAAGGAGATACCGTTTGTCGACTACAAGCGGAAGCCTGTTCAGATCTTGGATTTCCAGTATGACCGGACAGTCGCCGCGTATCGGCGGCTCTTTGGGAAAGAAAGAGTCTGCGTTCTCAAATTGGAGGATATGAAAGAGATGCCACGATCTTTTTGGGGGCAATTGAGTGACTTCTCTCGTATCGGATTTGGTGCTCGAGAGATCACCTTGTCTGAGGATGCCTCCGTGAATGCGTCCCCGACCAATGCCTCGATGGGACGGCTGCGGTGGCAGAACTTTCAACGCCTCGTCAAAGATGCCTGGACGGACTCCCCATCGCACCAAAACCATCCTGAATGTGAGGAATGGAGTTCGGAGGAAATTGTTTCGTCTAGCCTACGCGAGCAGCTCGAGTCGAGTTTGCGGAATCGATGCGCCTACTACTACGGTTGATTTGCTGCCAGTATGATTGCACTTATTGATAGTGGATTGGGAAATCTTAGTTCGATAAGGAACGCGCTGACCCAGTGCGGTAGCGATGTTCGGATTGTGTCCTCAGCCTCGGAATTGAAGAGAGCGAATGGAGTGATTCTCCCGGGGGTGGGTTCGTTTGGAGACGCGATGGACAAGCTGCGGCAAGCGAATTGGATTGAAGCCCTTGATGATGAGGTCCGAGGCAACGAGATGCCTTTTTTAGGGATTTGTCTGGGTATGCAGGTACTCGCATCCCATGGTTTGGAAGGAGGCGATTCATGCGGCTTGGGGTGGATCGATGGGACTGTGGAACGAATTGAACCGGCAACACCGACGACACGTCTGCCTCACATGGGGTGGAACGACGTGAGTTTTGAGCGAGAAGAGTCAGGGATGAGTGCTGGGCTTAACGGGGATTCCGTCTTTTATTTCATGCATAGTTTTTCCATTAGAACGTCGAGCCAAGAGGTGGTGAAGGGGGTGACGGACTATTCCGGCCCAGTGACTGCTTGCCTGGAGATGGAGCACATCTGGGCGACGCAGTTTCATCCGGAGAAAAGCCAACGAGCTGGCCTTCGCGTCTTGAAAAACTTTGTGCGAATGGCGGAGGAACGCCGGTGAGTCTTAAGTCTCGACTGATACCCGTGCTCTTGTTGAAGAACGGGCTGTTGGTTCGGAGCCAACAATTCGTAACGCATCAAATTATTGGGAACCCCTATAATGAAGTGGCTCGCTTCAGTGAATGGTGTGTGGATGAACTTATTTACCTTGATATCACCCGCTCGGGTGACGCCGATTTAAGGCGGGATGATTTGAAGTCAGGTGATCGACCGGACTTTCTTTCAATATTAGAGACGGTTGCGACGACCTGTTTCATGCCACTGACTGTGGGGGGGGGCATTCGCTCGATTCAAGATATGCGAGATCGCTTTTATCGAGGTGCCGATAAGGTGACCTTGAATACTCTGGCCTTGAAACAGCCGGAGGTAATTACTAGGGCAGCGAATATGTTCGGATCTCAAGCGATCGTATTGAGTGTGGATGTCCGTTCTCATCCGACGGGCGAGTACGAAGTGATGGGAGGCAATGGAACAATCCGCACCGGCCGGCAGGTGGAAGACTGGGTTAGGGAGATGGAATCTCGCGGAGTCGGAGAAGTCTTACTGCAGAGTGTGGATAGAGATGGAATGGCGGGGGGCTATGATTGTGAGCTGATTCGTCGTGTTTCGAACGCTGTCAACATTCCAGTAATCTGCTGTAGCGGCGTCGGACGATTTGAAGACTATGCGGCAGGCATTGAGGCGGGCGCTTCGGCCGTCGCAGCTGCCAATATATGGCATTTTAAGGAGCTTTCGGATCGCCAGGGAAAACGAGCCTTGGCGGCGGCGGGAGTGGATGTCAGGCGATTCTATGTCCCTCCTCGGCCTTCGGTCTTACGCGGGAGAAGGCGGCAGAGTCCTTCGTCGTCTCGGTCGCTCGATAACAGAACCGGATTGAACAGCACGGCGCTGCAAGAAAAAGGAGCTTTAGCATGAAATACTGTAGTCGATGTGTTTACCCCGCTGCTTCAGCGATGCCATTGAGTTTTAACGAAGACGGTGTTTGCACCGGGTGTCAAGTTGCGGATCAGCGTCGCTTGATCGATTGGGATTCGCGTCTGGCACAATTTCATCGTGTCGTTGACGAATATCGGTGTGGGAATGACTACGATATTCTTATACCCGTGAGTGGGGGCAAAGATAGTTACTATCAAGTGCATTTGGCAACGAAGGTGCTAAATTTGAAGCCCCTCCTGGTAACCTATCACGCCAATAATTTTGTTCCTGAGGGAGAATATAATCTCCAGCGGATGCGGGAAGTGTTTGATTGCGATCACCTCATTCTTCGGCCCGGCGAGGGGATGTTAAAAAAGATGAACCGCCTGGGGTTTCGCTTGCAGGGAGATATGAATTGGCACAGTCACTGTGGGATTTTTACCGTGCCGATTCAGGTGGCAGTCCGCTACAACGTACCGCTGATCCTGTGGGGGGAACATGGGTTCATGGATCTTGCGGGAATGTATTCGTATGACGATTTTGTCGAGTTCACCGCGAAGTTCCGGCTCGAACATGCCATGCGGGGTTATGATTGGGATGATCTTACCGATGAAGGATTGACCCGATTAGGGCGTCCCGAGTTGGCGGAAGGGCTAGAAGAAAAAGATCTTAAGTGGGCTCAGTATCCTTCCGATGATGAACTAGATGCTGTTGGCGTGCGAGGTATCTACACGAGTAATTTTGTGCCTTGGGATTCCAATCGCCATGTAGAGCTTGTTATGAAGGAATACGGGTGGCGTCCCTCAGTAGAGCCGTTTGAGCGTACCTATCGACGCTTCTCGAGTCTCGATGATCGGCACGACGTTGGCGTGCACGACTACCTGAAATTTGTGAAATTTGGCTATGGTCGGGCCTCCGACCATTCCTGTCATGATATTCGGGAGGGGCAGCTAAGTCGGTCGGAAGGAATTGAGCATGTTCGACGCCTTGATCATGTCAAGCCGGTGAAGGACTTGGCTCGTTGGCTGGAGTATGCCGAATTTGACGCGGAGGAGTTTGATCATACTTGCGACTCATTTCGTGATCCTCGAGTTTGGAACATCAAGGGTGGAAAGTGGGTGAAAGCAAATATCTGGGGCACAGAATCCGACTACGGAGACGTCTGCTTGAGCGCCGCAGAAACCGCTGCCTTCATAGAGCGCCGTGACCAACTCAAAGAGGGTGGAGACGGTCAGCGGAATGATCTAAAACGCAAACGAAACGAAAGGGCGCCTGAAGCGATTGCTGCATTATAAGCGACATTGCTAAGGAAAGGATCAGGCAAAAACCCAGAGGCGCGACAGAAAAGAAGGAACTAGCTATCGCTGCGATTGAGAGCGCCAATGGAATGGTCGCGCTCGAGCATCGTCCGCATCGCGTCGCGAATGACCTCGCTCATGTTGTTGTAGAGGCCAGCTTCGATTTTTTTCTGGGCCATTTCCTCGAGAGCAGGGGTGAGTGAAATTAACTGTAGAGATTCAAAGCTCATAGTGTTTTAACGCGTGATTTGATCCGACGGTGCGGAAAAATTGCGAGGCCGTCAAGTCGCATTTTGGATATTTTTGGCGAAAAACGTCTATTTTTTGTTGCTTATATTGTTAATGCCCTTAACCGCAATGGTTTAGACGAGATCCGACGACGTGATTTGAAGGACTGTTTTGTGCCCTCGCGTCTTGTCACGCCGGTTCTCTCGATGGCAAACGGTGACTCCTTGCCGGAGAAGGTCGGATTTTGTTTTCGATTTTTCGGTCTAATCAGGTGATTATTCGCCCCAATGAAACGAGATGCTGCCTGGATTCCCCGAGAACGTGAGGAATCGTTATGCCCATGTAAGAGCAAGTTCAGCTACGGCGACTGCTGCATGCCGTTTCATCACGGACGAGCGAAACCGAAGACGGCTGAGCAGCTCATGAGATCCCGCTTTAGTGCTTATTTCTTTCGTTTGGTAGACTATTTAGTTGAGTCAACCCATCCAGATTCTCGAGAACCGGGGTTGAAAAAAGAGCTCGAGAAGACGATTCACCAGGTTAATTGGAGCTTCCTGACGATCGTCGATGTCTCTAAAGGGGGAGCAGAAGACAAAGTTGGTAAGGTCGAATTTGTCGCTAATTATTTCGTCAATGCCGAGCCCTTCGAATTGCACGAACGATCGCGTTTTAAGCGATATAAGGGCATTTGGAAGTACTTGGACGATAAGGGCTAAGAGAGAAAATCCTAAGCACACGATCGGTGATAACTTGCCCTCAAGAGTGGCAGAGATGTCCAGTCTTTGGACTTCTTTGGGGAACCTCCAGCAGGATCCTGTAGCCACGTTGGGCAGCTCTGCGGTTGAATCTACTCGATTCGATTGCTTCCTTGGAGGACCGGGTTGCCGATCGCCAGCCTGGGACTCCGCTTGACTTCTCAGCCTTCTTTGCAAGTTCGTTCCCTCTTGTCCTCGGAAAATGGCCTAGGAACTCTACTGTGGCTCGCCTTGGCGGTCCGGCTCTGATGCTTGGGAGGTCCTGGAGTTTGCCGCCCGGAAGTTTTTTATCTTTCTCTGAAACGTTTTCAGCTGAGCGCGATATATCCTCTTTAGAAACCGGAGATATTGTGGAACGACTTTCAGACAGTGAAGCGATGCAGCGAGTCCATGGGGGGAACTCCAGCTTGCTCGGATTGTTGTTTGAACGCCACCGTGGAAGTTTGTTTGGGAGTTTCTTTCGACGAACCGGGGATGCTTCGTTAAGTGAAGACCTGGTTCAGGATACGTTCTTTCGGGCCTACAAATACCGAGAATCGTGTCGGAGTGGTCAGTAGTTCTTGCCCTGGCTTCACCGAATAGCCAAAAATGTACTCTATTCCGCGCTACGAAAGAATGGACGCATGCCCAAGTCCATGGATGATGGCGAGTTGCTTTCTCAGGTCGAATGCGAGCGTCCTTCTCCTGATCAGGTTTCTTCGCAGTCCATTGAGCGGGACTATCTCTACCCTGTCTCTTATACACATCTCCGAGCCCACGAG
>OJGX01000406.1_pt1 | contig 21394 bp, 17 predicted proteins | sample 1594661 | NCBI WGS metagenome assembly OJGX01 (sample SAMN05416839, study PRJEB24817) | seawater metagenome | isolation source: Sea water | place: Canada:Atlantic | collected 2013-07 | reverse complement strand
ACGAGATCATGCCTAGTCTCGTGGGCTCGGAGATGTGTATAAGAGACAGATGGAACATGCTCCATCCCAGCGAGACACCTCGAAGGTCCTACCTTGAAGAGACATTGGAGGGAGAAAGTGGCGCTTTCGTCGCTGTTTCAGATAACGTTTCAACCCTTCCCGATCAAGTCGCTCCCTGGATCCCCGGTGGTCTCCATTCTTTAGGAACCGATGGATTCGGACGGAGTGATAGCCGCCCCCGTCTTCGTCGCTTTTTTGAGGTGGACGCAGAGTCCACCGCACTCGCGGTTCTCTACCAACTCTCCCGTGCAGGACAAATCGAACGCGAGGTCGTAACAAGCGCAATCCGTGCTTTCGATATTGATCCAGAAAAAGCAGCAGCAATTATTATCTAGCCATAAAACCATGGAAGAACGACTCGACAATCTAGGAGAAGGAATCGAATCTGGCACCGTCGTCGAATTACTGATCGCGGTAGGAGACAGCGTTTCTGAAGGCCAGACTCTCGTTGAAATCGAAAGTGAAAAAGCTGTTGTCGCGGTCCCGGCAAGCCATGCCGGAGTCGTCGTAAAGATTCACATTTCCAAAGGAGACACCCTTTCGGTGGGGCAAACGATACTCGAATACCAAACAGCCTCACAAGACTCCGCAAAGAACCCCGGCAACGATTCACCACGACCGAAACCCGTTTCTCTACAGCAACCAATCCCGCAGGCCCCTGTAATTCCCATCGCACCAAGCACCCAGCCGCGTGGAAAAACGCCTCCCCCTACAGGATCGACTCCCAAGGCATCCCCGACAGTCAGGCGCATCGCTCATCAACTACAACTCGACCTTCGGCTTGTAACATTCCGGTCTCGAGGAGACAGAGTTGAACTTCCCGATCTAGCTCACTGGATTCAAAGTCTGATCGCTACGGCTCACTCTCCTCAACAGAACACCTCTCGCCCCCAAAAGACATCACCAACGATTCCGTTTGAGAGCTGGGGCCCGGTCTCCCGAGAAAAACTGAGCGGAGTTCGAAAAGCGATTGGAAGGCACATGGTCGAAAGCAAAAACAGCCAGCCCCACGTCACTCAATTTGAAACCGTCGATATAACAGATCTTGAGGCAGCAAGAAAATCCCAAACCGCGGCCTGGAAAGCAGCTGGGTGTCCATTGACTCTAACAGCCCTCGCTACCAAAGCTGCTGTCCAGACACTTCAGAAGCACCCAATCTTCAACGCAAGCCTTGATGAATCTACCGACGAGATCGTGTTTAAGAACTACTATCACATTGGAATCGCGACAGACACAAATCACGGGCTCATGGTCCCAATCATTCGTGATGCCGATCATAAAACACTGACAGAAATCGCGAAGAACATTCCAAAACTGGCGCAACAGGCAAGAGACCGAACCATCTCTTCCGAGGAGATGAACGGTGGTTCGTTTACAATATCAAATCAGGGCGGGATCGGTGGCGGCCATTTCACACCAGTCATAAACCGCCCAGAGTCAGCCATCCTTGGTATCGGGAAAGGCAAGCTGCAAGCCTGCGTCGTTGATAGCAAGATCCAAGCGCGTCTCATGCTCCCCTTAACATTGAGCTATGATCACCGATTGATTGATGGCGGCAGCGCCGTGCGCTTTATCCTAGATTTCATCGATGCCCTTCAGTCATTGGCCAAAGAGGATCTCAACCTATCGCAACACCAACCCATGACGGAAAAACAATCATGACACAACTTCCAAACCATGAGACTGAGCTTCTTGTCCTTGGAGGCGGCCCTGGTGGCTATGCAGCTGCTTTCTACGCCGCAGATCTAGGAAAGAAAGTAATCGTTGTCGAACTTGAGGAGGCCCTTGGAGGGGTCTGCCTTCATCGAGGATGCATCCCATCAAAGGCGCTCCTTCATGCCACTCACTTGCTTGAAGAAACCCAACAGGCCCATGAATTCGGTTTCAATTTTCAGAAACCAGAAATCGATCTCAACACGCTTCGGGCGTGGAAAAAACAAACGATAGACACGCTTGCACGAGGTATCAGTTCACTCGCAAAATCCCGCAATGTCGAGGTCTTGAAGGGACGCGGCTACTTCGAGGACAAGCACACCCTTCGCGTTGAAACAACGAAGGGACAAATCTTCATCAACTTTCAGCAAGCTATTATTGCCGTTGGCTCTCGAGCGAATCTCCCCAGCGCCTTTGATCTGGGAAACCCTCGAATCATGACGTCCCGAGCGGCGCTCGAATTGGAAGATGTTCCAGAAACGCTCCTCGTCATCGGTGGGGGATATATCGGGATGGAGCTTGGTAGCGTGTATTCCCGCCTCGGCAGCAAAACGACGCTGGTTGAGGCAGAGAATCGCCTCCTTACCGGTATCGACAAGGACCTGATCACCCCCGTGATCAAATCAGCAAGATCGAGTTTTTCAGAAATACACCTCAGCACCAATGTCCTCAAAATGGCTACTCAGGGCAAACAAATCAGGCCTACCATTCGCTTTGCCGACGGCGTCACTAGTGAACCCTTATTTGACCGTGTCCTTGTGTCTGTCGGGAGACACCCACGGACCCAAAATATCGGGCTTGAAAACACCGCCATCCAAACGGACCAACGCGGCTTCATCCAGGTCAACGAGACTCTCCAGACCGATGAACCCAGCATCAGCGCAATTGGCGATTGTATCGGGGGAGCCATGCTGGCGCACAAGGCACACCACGAAGCAAAGACTGCGATCGATGCACTATACCAGCCCGATGAACCTCAGAACACTCCCCAAGTACCTGCCGTCGTTTTCACAGACCCCGAGATTGCTTGGTGTGGCACGACGGAAGCGCAGGCAAAGGAAGAATCGATTCCATTCAAGACAGCCAAATTCCCTTGGTCGACCTCCGGGAGAGCGATTTCGGTGGGGAGAGGCAACGGTTTCACAAAAATCCTCATCGACCCTGAGACCGAACGGATCCTCGGCATGGGAATCGTTGGGAACGGTGCCGGGGAACTCATTAGCGAGGGTACGCTTGCAATAGAAATGGGAGCCACTGCCTACGATCTTGCCAAAACCATTCACCCCCACCCCACCCTATCCGAAACGATCATGGAGGCAGCTGAACTCTTCTATGGCCACGCAACCCATTTCAGGAGCACGAAATAATTTCGCTGGCACCAAGCGACAAAGTGAATCTAGCACCCACATTCGGAAAACAGACCTGAATCAACCACGAGCCTATCTCCTCGAAGCCCCCTGGTTCTAGGGGCCCAAGACATTCCCGCTAGGAAGCGGAAGCATCAAGTGGACTTTATGGAAAGAAAGTTCGTGGTTCACCCAAGATCGCAGCCGAATAATAGGTAGCGAATCCAAAACAACCTAAAATTGAGAGGCCCCAAATGAGCTACATCGTTCTTACTTCGAGGGAAAGAGAGACACTGGTCGAGACATTTTTTCGGCTGCGTAAAAAGAGTGATCAGTTCCCCGATGCTAGAGTCGAAGCATTGACGGCACTTCGCTGCCTTAAGGCCGTTCATTCGAACGCGATTGAAGACAAGATGGTCGATCGGACGTTCCTTCAAGTCCTACTCCATTCCGCAGGCATTCGGGATAAATCGAAGATCTCGGCGCACTATCTCAACGCCTCAAGAGAGTTAACTGGCCAAGAAGAGATGCTCAGATGGTTAGAGCAGCAAGCAGTAAAGAAAGAGGGATTCTCCCTCTCCCTTCTCCTTGAGATGCACCGCTTTATTTTCTGCAAAAGCAATCCTGAGGCCGCAGGAAAATTCCGCGTGGACGATGTGAGGATCAAGGGAATGCTCCATCGCCCCCCTCACCATTCAAAGATACAACAGTTATTGTATCAGCAGCTTGAACAGATCAACGAACGACTGTTCAGTTTGGCCGAGATCACACCCTCGAATTTCTTCGAAGTTCTCCGGCTATCGGCAGACGTCCACTATCTGGTTGGAAGCGTCCATCCATTTGAAGATGGAAACGGTCGCATCGCTCGGGCAATGGGCGACTACGCGATGCTCTTTCACGGGTATCTCTATGATGTGATTATGACCGACTACAGAGATACGTACCTTGACGCCCTTGCTGAGTGCTCGAGCGTCGACTCAACTCCATTGCAGCGATTCATCGAATACAGCTATCTTGAAACACTCAAGCGAATCGAAGGATTCTTCAACCTGATCCACAGGCATCCCATAGCCGCCTCCCAAGAAAGTTGACTAACGATTGATAGACCACACGCGAACCTTCAAACTGAATGGGCTTGGCCTCTCGATTGACTTGCGTTCAATTATACGTAGCCTAGAGCAAAACTCCAAAGTTCCCGAGCAGCCTCCCCAGCATGAACGTTCGAAGCAACAAGTCTAAGCAGCATTACTGCACCGTCACCTACGTCCGGCAGAAAAATCAGGTCGCCCTAATCGAACAGCGTTTGCTCCCACACAAGTTCTCGATCATTCGAACGCAGTCCTATCCTGAAACAGCGAAAGCAATTACCGATATGATCGTTCGAGGGGCCGGTGCTATCGGGGCCACCGCCGCCTACGGCTACGCCCAGGGCCTCAACGAATTTCAGGGAAGAGACAAGCGTGCGTTCCATCGCCACGAAAAGCGCGTCTTCACAACCTTAGCAGAGGCCCGACCGACTGCCGTCGACCCCGTTAATGCCATGGTCCAAATCCGCCTGGAGTTAAAGCAATATCAGAGCATCGGCGAGAAGCAGGATCAAGCGGTCAGGCTCGCTGAGGACTTCGCTCGGGCAAATATCGCTGAGTGCCGCTCCATTGGTAAGCACGGAGCCGGATTGATCAACGAGGGCACGCGAATCCTCACCCATTGTAACGCCGGATGGTTGGCCTTCGTTGACTATGGATCAGCAACCGCGCCAATGTACGCCGCGCAAGAAGAAGGGAAATCATTTCACGTCTATTGTGATGAAACCCGACCTCGATCCCAGGGAGCATCGCTGACAGCATGGGAACTGGCACAACAGGGCATCTCGCACCAAATCATCGCTGACAATGCGGCTGGTCATTTGATGCAACGAGGAATGATTGATCTCGTGATCGTGGGGAGCGACCGAACCTTGGCGCAAACGGGTGAAGTCGCCAACAAGATAGGCACCTATACAAAGGCCGTCCTAGCAAAACGCCATCGTATCCCCTTCTACGTCGCCATTCCCCTTTCCACCTTGGATTGGGACACCCCCCGTGGACTTGATATTCCGATTGAGGACAGAGGGGACGAGGAAGTGTGTGGAGCCTGGGGAATCACGCCTTCTGGCCGACGCAGTTACGTCCGTGTCGCCAATCCGAGTAGTAGCGCCCTAAACCCTGGATTCGACGTCACCCCGCCAGAACTCATCACCGGGATCATCACACCGATTGGAATCATCAGGCCGAAACAGCTAATGAAACACCGGACAGCGCTCACCTAGAAGCCAGCCTCCCCACCTACTCAAGCCCCGATGCAATTCGCGCTCGCTTCAGAACAGGACGGGCCACGTCCCGCGCCTTCTCAGCTCCTTCCCGAAGCACCTGATGAACGTAGTCGAGATTGTCGGCCAACTCAGCTCGCTTTTGACGTTGCTCACGGAAATACTCCCAATAGTTTTCAAAGAGAGCTTTCTTAAGCGTGCCATAGCCGTAACCGCCTGCCCGGAGACTTTCTTCGCTCTCCTTAGCTACCGATGGATCAGCAACCAGCTTTAGCAATTGCACTGCGATATTCTTATCGGCATCCGGTTTCGGTTCATCAAGCCCTCGACTATCCATCACAAGACTCATGATCCGCTTCTTGAGAGGTTTCTCTTCACCGAAAATCTCGATGGTATTGCCGTAGCTCTTGCTCATCTTCTGGCCATCAATCCCAGGAACGACAGCGACCTCGTCTCGTATTTGCGGCTCTGGAATCACAAAACATTCTCCGTAGAGTTGATTAAATTTCGCGGCAACGTCACGAGTCACTTCGATGTGCTGTTTCTGGTCCTTTCCGACCGGCACCAAATTTGAATCATAGATGAGAATATCTGCGGCCATGAGAACGGGATAGGCAAACAGGCCATGATTCGGCGAGAGTCCTCGAGCCAATTTATCCTTATAGCTATGGCACCGCTCCAGCAGTCCCATCGGCGTCAAGGTGGTGAGCAACCAAGAAAGTTCGGTGTGTTCCGGCACGTCCGATTGTTTGAAGAAAACACAGCGTTTAGGATCAAGTCCGCAGGCCAAAAAATCTAGGGCTACGTCGAGCGTGTTCTTGCGTCGCTGCTCAGCATCGAAAACCGAAGTCATCGAGTGATAGTCAGCGATGAAATAGAAGGCTTCGCCCTGCTCTTGCAGTTCGATCGCTGGCCGCATCATACCAAAATAGTTTCCCAAATGGAGCGCGCCTGAAGGTTGGATTCCCGAGAGAATTCGCATTGGGCGGACGCTACCAAGAGTCCGACTGGGCTTCAAGGCCGGATCTCCGGCCGTGCCTGACAAATCCAGCAATGATCTATTGACTCAGCCAAACGACGCGAAGAAGCTAGGCCAATGCGAGCCCGGCCCCAGCCCCCTACAAAGGCATTTCCAGTCTCATTGGCCAGACAACTAAGACTCCTGCTCTTGTCCATCGGAATGCTATCTAGCCTTGCAGCCAATGGCGCCTACAGCGATATCATCGACTCATTCGAGCTCACTCGAAGCAGCCAGTTTGTCGTCCAAGGCAAGACCTTTGATGATATTGAATCAAGTTTCGGAACCAGAATCCAAAGCTCCTCCGGTCTGTACGACTTCCACCGAGGAATCGACATCGATGGCACGCAGGGCGACAACATCCTAGCCCCGACGGGCGGCCTTTTCTGGGAATATCGTGAATTCTCTGGCGGAGGGCATACCGTCATTCTGCAACATGACCTAGACAATACCATTTCCTACAACGGTCGAAACTACGATCACTACTACACCTACTATATGCACCTATTCGACGACGGGGGGGGTGGCGTCGCGGGAACAGATGACGTCATCTCTGGTTGGACGCCGCAAGTCACAACCGTCTCGGCCGGCGATCTGATCGGAAAAATGGGCAACTCGGGGACGCCACCTGGTGGAGGCAACTACGCTGACCATCTTCATCTTGAACTTCGATTCGGCGCCCGAAGCTCGCTCGAGTTCCAACTTGCCAATCCCGGCACCACTCAACACGGATTCGACCCCCATCTCAATCCAATGCTGCTCTTCACCCCCTACACCTACGCCAGCAGCGGGCCAGGCGTTTACCATCAAAATGCAGCCCTTTCCAACCAGGCAAATGCTGGGAGTGACATCAACTTTGACATCACATATACCAACGATGACATGCCGTTGCTGAACGAGGTGACGGTATCGCTTGAGGAAATCGGTTCGGGATCCATCGTCAAAACCCATACTCTGGATCTCAATCAGCGCATCGGCTTTGACGCCTCAAGCACGGCAACCCTCGATACGGCCGATACCAGCAAACCCTACTTCAGCCCTGTCACGCCATCGTTCACAGCAAGCGACTATAAGAACGAACTCGTCGTCCCGGGGAGCTGGACCAGTGGGTTTGGTGACAGTGACCACCGCCTCAACGTCACCCTAAAAGATCTCTGGGAAAACAGTGAAACCCTCTCCGTAACAGTCGTGCCCGAGCCCCGAACGTACGCCATTATCTCCAGCGCGTGCCTCCTCGGGCTTATTCTCGTCAGGCGAAGATTTTCCCAGCCCCTAACGCAAACGGACCGTAGTTAGGATGGGATCCCGGATCTCTTCCATCTGACTAAGAATCGAATCAGACAGGAATTCGTAGGCTTGAGTCGACCGAGCTTCTAAGGGCGAAGCGAGTAAGTTGGTCGTTTCCTCGGGATCGTCAACCAGGTTGAACAACTCATCTCGAGAAGGATTCATGAAATCTCTTACTAGTTTCCACTGAGGGGTCCGAAACATCCGCATATGAGTATGCGATTGGTGCTTGGTCGAATACTCCGCATACAGATCGTTATCCCAATCTGGACTGGCTTGTCCTAGCAAGAGAGGTAGAAAACTGCGCCCCCGTAAGATGACATTCTTAGGCTCATCAATCCCAGCGATCTCAAGGATCGTAGGATACCAATCAAGATTGCTGACCGTTTGAGGGATCCGTATTCCCTTTTGAATCTGACTTGGCCACCAAACGGCTGTCGGCACTTTGATCGACGTATCGTACATATTCGGCCGCTGCCCTTGAGGAATATTCTGCGTCGCAGCGGGCGCCTTTTTCAACAGCCAGTGCCCATTGCCCTTATGCCAGATTCCGTTGTGAGCCATGTTATAGCCGTGGTCTGATGAGAAAAGAATGACCGTGTTCTCATCTAAGCCAAGCTCTTCAAGCACGGCAAGCAACACACCCAAATTGCGATCCACACTCCGTACACTTGCCAAGTACTCCCGAGTCATTCGTTTGGCACGGTCGACATCAAGATCGGGGTAATTGGGATGTGGCAAGCGCGGATCATAGCCCTCATAGGGAGCCCAGTCTTCCTCAGCCACCGGAAGCCAACGGGCATGGGGAGCCCTCGTGTGCCAGGCAAGAAAGAAACGATCTTCTTGGTGATCTCTCACGAACTTAACAGCATGCGCCCCTAGAACATCAGCCGTGAGACCTTTGAATTTTCTTGGCTTGCCCTGATCCTCCAAGGTCGGATCAACAGGAGCCCAACCGCCGTCCCGATGCCCCATGAAATAGTCAAACCCCATCTGGGTCGGATGGTATTCGTCCGTACGACCAATGTGCCACTTACCCACCAAGCCCGTGCGATATCCATGGGCCTTTAAGAGTTCTGGAAAAGTGAGATGATCGAGGGAAAGGCCGAGCGTCGGTTCCCGGCGCGGGTGAATCCAATCGGTGATACCCAATTCACTACCGTAGCGACTCGTCATCAGGCTCGCTCGCGACGGACTGCAAACCGGGGTCACCGTAAACGCATTCTCTAGGTGAGCCCCTTCGTGGAACAAACGATCCATATGGGGGGTTTTTGCTTGCGAATCATTCGCCCCGACCGCCCACGCCGCCTGGTCATCCGTGAGCAAGAAGATAATATTCGGAGGCTCACTGGCAACGAGCGCGCCCCACAGGAAGCAAGTCATCATCGCGGACGCAGAAAAACACCGGAGGATACCGGAACGAAGGACAGTCAAGGGATCAGATGGCTTCATAACAGTCTGAAAAAACGCCTCTTGTTCTGGCAGCTCAGAGCTCGTGAGGCAACCCTCAAAAAACTCGAGATGATTCCAGATAAAATCCAGTGAGGGTATTTGCCTCATATTTGGCGTTGTGAGACAGAACAAGCCACGGCACACTTTCAATCGTCACCCGCAATGAAAAGAGAAATGAGACTATTGATTGTTGCCTGTGCATTGGCCGTCGGAACCCAATGCGCTATCGGACAGGTGAGTTACAAGGGCCGACCTTCACTAGTGTTTCAGAATGACGAGGCGAGATTCGTAATCGACCTCCTCGGCGGATCTTTCCGCGAATTCCAATTTCTTGATCATCCCATCAATCCACTGAACTGGGGACAACCAAAACCCGGTAACGTCGGAGCCAAGGTTATGGGACATTTCCTCTGTCTTGATCGTTGGGGGCCTCCATCGGAAAGCGAAGGCGCCAACGGAATGCCCTACCACGGCGAAGCAGGCAGACTTCGCTGGCAGGTTGATGAATCGGTTCATGATCACGAGGGAATCCAGCACGCTCGCATGAGTGCCCGCCTTCCCCTGGCGGGGCTAGGCATTACTCGATCGATTCAGTTCGGTTCCAAACAAGCAATTGCCATGGTGCACGAAACGGTGACCAATCACAATAAACTAGGCCGCCCATACAACATGGTTCAGCATCCTTCAATCGGGCCCCCCTTTCTTACTAAGCACACCGTCGTCGATGCCAATGGCCGAAAAGGTTTCGCCCAAGGCGGTAGCCTTCCCAATCCCGAAGAACCCTCGTTCTACTGGCCTCAAGCACTGACCCAAGACGGCGAACACGTCAACCTTCGGCACTTGGAAAGTGATCACGATCCCAACGTCGTTTCATTCACAATCGACGATTCCATTGGCTGGGTCACCGCATTCACCCCGGAGTCGCGCCTCTTGATCGGCTATGTTTGGCCCACAAAGGATTACCCCTGGCTCGATATCTGGAGAAACGTTCAGGATGAAAAACCAAGCGCTCGCGGCCTTGAGTTTGGCACCACCGGACTCCACCAACCATACCCCATCCTTATGGAAAAGGGACGCATCTTTGGTCGAAAACTCTTTGAGTATCTCGACGCCAGCGAGTCGGCCACGAAACGATTTGCAGTTTTTCTCGCTCGCTTACCTAGCGATTTTTCAGGAGTCGACAATCTCGTAGTCACCGAAGAAAAAATCGAGCTTCAGGAACGAGCAGGCGGCAAGAATCGGGCATTCGATATTCCCTTAGACGGCCTTGCCCTAGACCTTACCGATTAACGCTACCGTTCTCAGCCATGCCAAATCAACCATCGCCAGAAAAGAGACTCTCCCGACGTTCCATGCTACAACAAACGGTCATGGCAGCGGCGGCCCTCAGCCTCCCTCCGATCGCTCAAGCAGTTTCACCATCGAAGCGAATGGGCCTCACCGTGGCTTCCTATGGATACCGGCGTCGAGCCAAGGCGGCCTACGGAGACCTCCGCCCATTCCGCAACGCCATCGATATCCTCGACCACAGCGTTCGATTGGGAGCTGGCGGCGTCCAAGTAAGTGTCAGAGGCTGGCAATCAGATTTCGCCAAGGAAGTCAGAGCGAAACGGGAATCACTGGGACTCTATCTTGAAGGACAAATCAGTCTTCCAAAAAACAAGAACGACCTCGACCGATTCGAATCAGAAATCAAGGCTGGCCGAGAAGCTGGAGCCGAAATCATCCGTACCGTAGCCCTCGGAGGGCGCCGTTACGAAACCTTTGACACTGAGCGAGCGTTCCTGGACTTCAAACTCAATGCCCTCGACAGAATCCGGTTGGCTGAACCGATCGTCCGCAAGCACCAAGTCAAGCTCGCACTCGAAAACCACAAGGACTGGCGGGCCCCCGAACTGATTGACATTCTCGCCCGCCTAAGCAGCGAATGGGTCGGCGTCTGCTTAGATACTGGCAACAGCATTTCCCTGCTGGAGGATCCGATGGACGTCATTAGAACCCTCGCGCCCTACACTATGACGATTCACTTTAAGGACATGGGAGTTGAAGAATACGACGAGGGGTTCCTTCTTTCCGAAGTCCCTTTCGGTGATGGGATTCTCGATCTTGCATCGATTATTGAGCTATGCAATGCGGCGAATCCCCAAGTCCAATATAACCTCGAGATGATCACACGAGACCCACTCAAAGTCCCCTGTTTGACTGAAAAATATTGGAAAACCTCCCCTCGACTCGCTGGCTCATACCTGGCCCAAACACTGAGGCGAGTCAAAAAAGAAGCCTCCAAGAAACCGCTTCCAAAAGTCAGTGGGCTTTCACCCGAAGAATGTGTCCGATACGAGGAAGCCAATATTGTCAGTTGCTTCGTCTACGCCCGGCAAAACCTCATTCTCTAGAATTTCCGAAGACTCTCCTATCGGATTCCAATGTACTTAAGATTGTGTTTCCTCACGTACGAGAACAAAGTTGTCGGCTTCATTGCTAAGAGGGCGGCAGCACCTTCAGCACCATATATGCGACCGCCCGTTTTTCGAAGCGCCGCTCTGATGTTGTCCTTCACGCGGGTTTTCATCTCCGCATCCGAGAGGATCGAATCCTCATGACTCCCCGCGTTCGACGCACCAACATCCTCCTGTTGATACAAGTCTAGTTGCTTGAACTGAAGCCTCTTTCCCTTAGAGATGATCGTGGCTCGCTCGATCACATTTTGAAGTTCCCTAACATTTCCGGGCCAATCGTAGGCCTCAAGCCGCTTGATATTCGCGATCGACAATCGCGGCGCCGGACGATTGAAGCGGACCTTGGCCACCTGGAGAAATCGCCTTGCTAAATCGGCAATGTCCTCGCGACGGAAACGAAGCGGGGCAATCTCAATGGGAAAGACGTTCAAACGGTAAAACAGATCTGACCGATAACTTCCCGATTCAACCGCCTTCCTTAGGTCTCGATTCGTCGCTGCAACAATTCTAACGTCGATCTTGCGAACGCGAGATTCACCGACACGCTCAAACTCACCCTCTTGCAAAACCCGGAGCAGTTTACTCTGCATCGAAACAGGCAACTCCCCCACCTCATCAAGGAACAGCGTACCGCCATCGGCAAGTTCGAATCTTCCCGGTCGATCTTGAACCGCGCCGGTAAACGCTCCTTTGATATGACCAAAAAACTCACTCTCAAACAAATCGTCCGGAATCGCAGCACAGTTCACTTTAATGAACGGCCCTTCCTTACGGCCACTTAGTCGATGAATCGCACGGGCAAACAATTCCTTACCAGTCCCCGTTTCCCCGGATACAAGGACCGTGGCCGGGGTCGGCGCGACCGTCTCCGCCTGCTTCAGCGCATTCTCCATCGCGGGGGAATGCCCAACCACATCGTCAAAGTTGTTTTGTAGTTCGATTTCCTCCTGAAGATACGAATTCTCCGCACTCAACCGATCCCTCAACTGCTCTACCTCTGCCAATGCTGCGCGAAGGTTTTCTTCTGATTTTCGCAAGGGCGTGACATTGCGAAATACAACCACGGCTCCTATCAAGCGCCCTTTCCGACGCAGCGGTGTGCTGGTGTATTCCACTTGTATGGGGGCTCCATCCTTCTTCCAGAAAACGTCATCCGAGATTGAGTGAATTCTTCCGTCGCTGAACGCAGCATAGATAGGGCAGTCAGAGGAAGAATAAGGTGTGCCGTCTCGATGAGCGTAGTGGATCAAGTCATGGGAAGAGACACCCAACATTTCACTCTTCGAATAGCCCATCATTTCACAGGCCGCTGGGTTCGCAAAGGTCGTCCTCCCCGCAGCATCCAAACCAAAGATCCCGTCTCCTGCAGCATCAAGGATCAGTTGTCCTAAGGCGGAGTCCCACTCAAGCGCTTGGCTTACTGACTTCGTTCGCCGATTCACAAATGGAACCGAACACGAAATTTCGTAAGCAATCAACGATATTTCGGTGTACACTGTATTTTAGATCACTTCTTATTCTCTCCCAAAAAATCCATTACCCTCTCTGTATCAGCAACTTAACAAATCACACCGACAATGGTACAACAAATGCAGAGGTAGTGTTGTCGAAAACAGGAATCTATTCACTCACCCCGGAGCAACAAAGCATGAAATCTGACCAACATAACTGGAAAAACATCGAATGGCTGGTGACCGCAGGCTCAACTTTTTCCATGGGAGCAGCAGCCGCGTTCGTCTTCTCGATTGAGAGCATCAATCCGACCGTTCAATTCGCTCTCAACTGGAAAGTGGGGGCAAGTTTCGTGATCGTCGCTATGCTTACTTATTGGGGTTGCTGCTCCTTGCTCTATCGAGGCATTGACACAGACACCGCCTCACTGAGCCTGCAACGCCGATGGTTCTACACCCTTACAGTCTTGGGGATCGGAGGATCGATTGCAGGCATGGCCTATTCACTACGAGGTGTGTCGCATGAAAAACTGCTCGACGTCGGATTCGGCGTCCTCCTCGCATCGTTGTTTCTCTCAATCGCTTGCGTTCTCCTGTGGCGCACCGTCCAATTTCTCGAATCCGAGGAGGCCCCGCCTCGTCGTTAGGATGAACCGACTGAAGGTCTTCTCAAGGAATCAAGCAGGGAACCGCGGCTGGGTCACGAGAGCGTGAGGTTCGAATTTTCGTAGTTCCCTGATGGCACTTGCTTGACACTCGATCCAGTATTCTCAAAAGAAACCTTTCCCCGGCAAATGACCCCAGAATCAAATCGAAGATCGCCGCAAATCTTCAACGAATCGCACTCGATCATTCCTGGAACCCCTTGGGGAAAATGACGCTCAAAATCCGCAATAAACTTATAGTGATCCGAATCTAAAGAAACCACCGGCGGGCGGCCGTCGCGGCTAGGAGCCAAGATCAAACGATGGTCTTCAGTCAGTACATAGGCGTCCGACCAAAGACTTAGAAGGTCAGCGGTCGTCTTAACTGGGGAGAATCGAGCTCTAGGCACCTCGATGGCGATCGATTTTTCAAAACACTCGATGGCGGCTCCCATGGCCGATTCCAACTGCAGTACCGAAGGAGATGAAGGGTCTCGTGGATCGAGCGTCTTCCGGTTTTTAATGATTGGCAGCTCAAGCACCCCATCTCTCTGGTCCAGCTCACGCTTCAAGTGCTCTATCTGGATCCAAAGGTTGTTCGTATTAAAATAGGTGTATCGATTGACATCCTGAAACTGCTCGCTTTCCGAATCGGCACATTGCGCGGACTCCCTCAACACTAATCTGCCGTCCGCACGTCGGCGAGCGAGATGGCCTCCCTTGCGATCAGCTCCCGTCCGTCGCGCAACTTCCATCATGAACCCCGCCCCCGACTCAGCAAAATAGGAGAGGATCGGGAAATCAACCGTTGCACCAAGATTGTCAGAGTTGGACACAAACAAATACTTTACCCCTTGATCTAGGAGCGATTGCAGCAAGCCGCTACTCACCATTGAGGGATAAATGTCTCCATGCCCCGGTGGACACCATTCCAAATCGCTATCCCCCTCCGAATCAGCGGGCAGCAATGAGTCAAAGCAAAGTTTGGGCACCTTGCTTTGCAAGAAATCCAACTTCCCGGATGAATCCGCCAAACGCGGATACTTTTTGAGAAAATCAAGCGTCTCAGCCTGCGTGCTGAATGAATTCATCAAGTAGAATCCTGGGGAATCTCCCCCAAAGCGTTCTCGAAATCCCAAGACCTGTTTGGCGATAATATCCAGAAATGTATCTGTGCCCTTAACTCGCAATAATGACTTCGGCCCCGCCAAGCCCATGCCAGTCCCCAAACCACCGTTGAGCTTAATGATCGCTAACTGATCAACCAACGAGCGGACATTCGCCACATCCCCAGCCAACGACGCGGATTGCGGCAAATCCGAGATCGGCTCGATTTCGGCCTCACAAATCAATCCTGTCGCTCCTTTGGCTACCTCAGTAACAGCGCGAAGAAACCCTTTCACGGTTGGATCCGAAAGCGAATGTTCCGACGCTTTCCTTGATATCGATTCTAGCACTCGATTGATCTCGATACTCATAGCAGGGAAAACATGATTGCAAACAGTCCTGATTGCGACAAAAATACATTCGCGCTCTTATTTCGCCCTCAGGAGCCATCGTCATCGTCTGCGTCAGGCCCGATGATAATTCACAGCAAGGTCGCTTGTGGATTGCACGAATCCCGGTTCCTCCCCAAACTAAGCTCCCGATGGGCAGAAAAGCAAAGAGCGCGAAGAAACAGGTCGTCCTGACACCTAAACCGACGCCAAGCGTACCGCGTTGGGTCTATGGTGGAGGATTCATCCTGGGGGTTGCTCTATTGACTGCTTGGATCAAGAAGGAACTGACCAGTCCTGCCTCATTGGAGTCCGCATCCAAAGTCAGTTTTCAAATCGAGCCTGAGGCCCAAGCGTTCGCCCAATACGCAGGAACCGAAAGTTGTCGTGAATGTCACGAGAGTGCATTCGAGCTTTGGACCCCTTCGAATCATCGATTCGCAGAACGACTGCCCGATGAAGAGAACGACTCAGATTCCTTCACAGACCAAGCCACGTTCTCCCACGGAGGTGTTGAGACAACGCCGCTAAGCACCGCTGGGAACTTTCATCTCTCAACCCTTGGATTCAAGGGCACCACCGAGTCTCATCAAATCGATCGAGTCATCGGCCACGAACCCTTGCGGCAGTTTCTCGTGCCACACCAAGGTGGAAGATTGCAAGCCGTTGACGCGGCATACGATCCGCATTCTAGCCTTTGGTTCAGCGTTTACGGAGACGAAGACCGTCGGCCAGGTGAATGGGGACATTGGACCGGCCGGGGTATGAATTGGAATAGCATGTGCGCGGCCTGCCACAACACACGTCTTCGCAAGAACTACGACGAGTCCACCGATACCTACCGGACTGCGATGGCAGAGATGTCCGTTGGCTGCGAGGCCTGCCATGGCCCAATGAAGAAACACGTCGACTGGCAACATGAGTACAAGGGAAGTACTGAGCCCGACCCAACGACGAAGACATTCAGTCGGCAACAGATTCTCGATACCTGTGGTAGCTGCCATTCCAGACGGGCGGAACTGACAGGAGATTTCCAACCAGGAGCCGACTACAACGATCACTACAATCTCACCGTCCCGGACGAAAGCGATACGTTCTATCCAGACGGCCAAGTGCGGGATGAAGACTACGTCTTCACCTCATTTCTTAGCAGTCGCATGCATGCGGCGGGTGTCCACTGCCTTGATTGCCATCAGCCTCACTCGACGAAGACGATCCTTCCCGGCAACGCGCTTTGCATGCGGTGTCACAACGGCAGCTACCCGAACTCTCCCAAGATTAGCCCACTCGAACACTCTCATCATGCAGAAACGAGTTCGGGCAATCAATGCGTGAATTGCCATATGCCCCAGACAACCTACATGGAACGCCACGCTCGGCGAGACCACGGATTCACTATTCCAGACCCCTTGATGACCAAGCACCTCAACATTCCGAACGCCTGCAATCGGTGCCACGAAGACAAAGATGTCGATTGGGCGATCACAGCCACCGAGGAGTGGTATGGGGAAAAAATGGATCGCTACACACGGCAACGAGCCCAATGGATGGCCGGCGGACGGCAAGGGATAGAATCGTCCCGCGAACCACTCATACAAATGGTGATCGGCACGGAAACCCCTCTCTGGAAAGCAAGCGCCACCCACCTTCTCTCACAATGGCTTGGCGATTCAGAAGTGCAGAAGGCACTGTTCACCGGCCTCAACAACACGAATGCCCTCGTGAGATCCCACGCTGCTATCGCAATTTCCCCCATGGTGGCCTCGGGAAGGGCCGATGTCACCAGCGCACTCGAGAGTTTGCTCGATGATCCGAATCGAAACGTGCGGATCAATGCGGCCTGGGCTCTCAGACAACAATTAGACACCCTCAGCCGCACCGGCCAAGAACTCACTCATTTCCTCCAATACAACAGCGACCAACCGACAGGGCAAATGCAACTCGGAGCCTTCGAGCTTTCCCGAGACAATCTCGAGGCCGCCCTCGCACACTATAGTAAGGCAGCTCGCTGGGACCCCAATTCACCACCGATTAGGCACGAACTTGCGATCGTTCTCAGTACCGCCGGCCGCCATCAAGAAGCCCTGAAGGAGCTCCAAGCAGCCTGCCGCCTAGCCCCAGAGGAAGGCGAATACCAATACAAACTTGCACTCGCTTGGAATGAGCTCGGCAAGGTTGACAACACCATCGTTGCCCTGCAAGCAGCCGTCCGCCTGAGTCCAATGCACGGACGTGCCTGGTATAACCTTGGCCTTGCTCTCAACGGTAGAGGCGATACCGAAGCGGCAATCAATGCGCTTATCAGCGGCGAATCCGCCGTCGAAAACGATCCAGATATTCCCTACGCCCGTGCAACGATCCTCCTCCAGAAAGGAAGAACATTCGAAGCCGAACAAGCCGCAAGTAGAGCTCTAGCGATCCAACCCAACTATCTGCCGGCACAACAACTCATTGACTCGATCCGCCAGCAACCCGGTCTCTAGACTCCGCAAGATACGTCTTCTCAGCCGTCATGACGATTCAACCATTATCCTCCTGGGCACCTACTATGAGTGGCCTAAGCGCCAGAGCAGGCATCGGCGCTCTCATCTATTCGCTACTACTACTGCTTCCAGCCGCTTCCCCGAAAGCGGCGACACTCAGTGATCAAGTAAAAGAACAGACAAGCCAAAGCTATCTCGCCCTCGAACAGCTCTACTACCATCTCCACACCCATCCCGAACTCTCATTTCACGAAGAGCAAACAGCGAAACGGATGTGCGCGGAACTGGCCCCGCTAGGATTCCAGATTACGAAGCAAATCGGGGGGCATGGATTCGTCGCGGTCCTCAAGAATGGAGAAGGACCAACCCTCCTGATTCGCACTGACTTGGATGCGCTTCCAGTGACCGAAGAGACTGGTCTTCCCTACGCCAGCCAGGTAAGAACAGTCAATGATATCGGCATTGACGTCGGCGTCATGCACGCATGCGGCCATGACATTCACATGACCGTTTTTGTCGGCACCGCTCAGCTGCTCGCCAAACTTAAGGATCATTGGTCCGGCACCTTGATCATGATCGGACAACCGGCCGAAGAAAAAGGCGCCGGGGCAAAGGCCATGCTAGAAGACGGCCTCTTCGAACGCTTTCCGCTTCCCGACTACTGCCTCGCTCTTCACGTCAACGCAGGCCTGCCAGCGGGAACAATCGGTTATGTTCCCGGCTATGCGCTGGCCAACGTTGAATCGGTCGACATCACCATGCGAGGTGTCGGGGGGCACGGCGCTTGGCCCCACACGACAAAGGACCCGATCGTCATGGCTGCACAAACGATCATGGCACTCCAGACAATTGTGAGCCGCGAGATCCCCCCAACCGAAGCCGCTGTCGTCACGGTCGGATCAATCCACGGTGGCGCCAAGCACAACATCATCCCCAATGAAGTAAAACTTCAACTGACCCTGCGCTCCTACACCGACGAAGTACGGCAAAAAACAGTCGCCTCTATCGAACGGATTGTTCGGGGCATGGCTATTGCCGCTGGCGTCCCCGATGATAAGCTCCCCACAGTCACTCGATCCGACCAATTCACCCCGTCCACCTACAACGACCCGGCGCTAACCAAACGGATCGCCAATGTCTTTCTCAATACGTTCGAAGCGGATCAAGTCACACAAATGGAGCCCGTCATGGGAGGCGAAGATTTCGGTCGCTACGGTCGCACAAAGCACAAACGTCCCATCTCGATTTTCTGGCTAGGAGCCGCGCCGCCGAGCGTGCTGCAAGCGGCCGCTGAGAGCAATCAACCCCCACCTTCTCTTCATTCGAGCAAATTCTACCCACTCCCGAAACCAACCATCCTAACCGGCGTTCGGGCCATGACTCACGCCGCTATCGACCTACTCAGCCCAACGACCAAGTAACAGAATTTCATGCAGAACCCCATTATTGCCGCTCTGGACGTTCCAAGCCCCAACCAAGCCCACACCTTGATCGACCAAATCGGCTCACAAATCGGAGCCTTTAAAGTCGGCATGGAACTCTTTACCGCTGCGGGCCCAGAGATCATTCACCGAATTCGCGAGCAAGACGCGGCCGTTTTCTTGGATCTCAAGTTTCATGATATCCCCAACACCGTTGCCAAGGCGGTCGCCTCAGCCGTGCGCCTTGATGTTCAAATGCTAACAATCCATACCCACGGCGGATCAACCATGATGAAGGCAGCAGAGAACGCTGCCCAGGAAACGGCCCGCGAACTCGGCACAGCCGCGCCCTTGGTGCTCGGGGTTTCCGTACTCACAAGTATGGACCAATCGGATCTGCAGGAAATAGGTTTATCCAATCCTGTCGCTGACCAAGTGGAACGAGTCGTCCAACTAGGCGTCGAATCCGGCCTTCGAGGATTCGTTTGTTCCCCCCTCGAAATCGAACGGCTTCGAAAAATAATCCCTAAAGAGACAAAACTGGTGACACCGGGGATCAGAATGGCCAGCGATGCCAAAGGAGATCAGAAGAGAACGAAATCGCCCATCGAGGCACTTCAATCAGGCGCTGATTACCTCGTGATTGGACGGCCAATCTATGCCGCGCCCAATCCCAGCGATGCACTGAAACGAATCCTAGAATCGATCGAAGCGTAGCTTAGCAAAAACGGGCTCACCTTAGAAAAACTGGCCTTCAGGGGAACACTGCCCCAATCACCACAGGAGCGCCCCCATCGCCGTACGCCCACTCATGCTTGGACAAGGGAGTAAAAAGGACCGGATAGCGCTGGGCGACGGCCCCTCGAAGTGGACTTGACTGCCGTGCCGACTGGAACGAAGGCCTTATTCGGTAATCGCTCGCTTCTTCATCAACAAACCCTGGGGCACTTCCGGAAACCGTTCGGGTCTCGACGAGTTCGCCCAAGAACAAAAAGCGCGACGTCTTGACCCAACCACGGCTTAACCAATTATTCTCCAAGTGAAAGATCCCACGATCGCGTGACAGCGCGAGGCGCCCCCGAGGATCAGCAAGGTAGAAAATATTGTTCCGCACCTCGACCTTCTCTTCATTACTCGAGATCCAAAACAAGGTTGTCAGATCGATCCGATGAGAAATGACGGTATTGTGATAGAAGTGCAGAACCCCGCGACGATACCAGTGCCGATTAACACTGTCTCCACCGTAGTGAATCATTTCACCTCGTGAATCCCCTGCTCCCTCCTCAATAACATTCCCATAAACAAAAGTCTCCCGATACCCCAATCGATTGACCAATCTACCTTCATGATCCTCCGCATCGACAAGGTCTAGTTGCCGGCTCCCCCCCTCAAACCAGTTGTGACGTACCACCAGCCCCGCAGAGCGATCCTTCAGATTGTTGCCCAAACACGCAGCGCGAAGATTGCCAAAATGGTTGAACTGAAAAACGATACCATCCGCAGCTGAATAGACATTATGCTCAGTACCACTCTCTTCGATCCCGTTTCCCTGGATCGAACAATGCTCCACAAGAATCCCGCTTCCATTGACAAACAACCCGTTGCCGGAATCACTCAAATGGCAATTCCGGATAGTGATATTCTCCCCACTTTCAATGTATATCGCGGCCGCATCCCGGCGATAGGGGATCTCCTGATTGGAGCTAGGATAGGAATAGGCAGGACGGGCCGATCGAACATCGAGATTCTCGATCACAATATGGGCGGGATGAATTCCTGGCGCATGAGACGCCCCGCCGATCTTGATGATCCCGCGATTCTGATTCCAGAAATCAAGCTCTTTACGGGTCAACGCCCCTCGCCCATCCACAACGGGGAGTTCCCCGCTTTCGGACGGCACGCCAGAAACGACGATGGGCTGCTCTCGAGTCCCCCGCGAGCACACAACCCATTTTTCTCGATAAGGCTCGCGGCGCCAATGAATGAGAACACGGTCTCCAGAAACCAAGCCTTCCCAGGGGACATCACTAATCCTCGAGAACGCTTGTTCAGGTCCAACCGAATAGGTCCGAGCCTCCGCAGCATAAATAAAGAGCTGCCTGCAACTGATGACCAGCAGGCAACCCCAAAGGCAGGCGACGAGCCCCCTCCCCTCTGAACGAAGACAGGACACGATATTTGAGAAAGCGGATAATTTGAACGTGGCTAACAGCCCCTAAGACTAGGAACTGTCTCTTATACACATCTGACGCTGCC
>OJGX01000404.1_pt1 | contig 21424 bp, 20 predicted proteins | sample 1594661 | NCBI WGS metagenome assembly OJGX01 (sample SAMN05416839, study PRJEB24817) | seawater metagenome | isolation source: Sea water | place: Canada:Atlantic | collected 2013-07 | reverse complement strand
CAGTCGTTTCGGTACCTCGAGGCGTCTCCCTCAAAAGCGGGCGCTATTTTGATTCTCGGGGTGTTCCTTGTCAACCCTTGCTCGGAAAAAATCTTGCCAGTGTTTATGTTGCAGCCGGGCTTGAGGACAACGAACCAGTCTTCCGGCGGATTTGTGTTGGTCAGTGTTTCACCAACTCCCTCGCCAAAGGCGGCATGGCCCCGGACAAATACCGGAACATCGGCGCCCAGGCCGAGGCCGATTCCGGCAAGCTCATCGGTGCTCAAGTCGAGCTGCCAGAGATAGTTCAGGCCCAGCAGAGTGGTTGCAGCATTGGAGCTGCCGCCGCCGAGGCCGCCGCCCATGGGCAGCCGTTTGGTGATGCCGATGGTGACCGCGGGCAAGTCGCCTTGAGCCCTCTCAAGGAGTGCTCTGGCCGCTCGAATGATGAGGTTGTCCTCGTCGTCGACACCGGGAACAGACTCCGCGAGCCTCACCCCCGGCTCGCCGGATGTCAGGGTGAAGCTCAGTTCATCGCCGTAGTCCAGAAACTGGAACAGTGTCTGAAGCTCGTGATAGCCATCATCCCTGCGCCCGACAATGTGCAGGAACAGGTTCAGCTTGGCCGGTGAGGGCAGTATCAGGTCAGGTGTCACTCGGGCTGCTCCTGCCAGTCGCTGACCACCAGGCGTACCCGCTTGTCGTCCTTGAGCGCGGTAATCCGGGCGGGCAGCGCAGGGTAAGCAGAGAGGAAGGCCTGCCAGCGGTCGTAGCGGATTTCCCAGCCGTTCTGGCGGATTATGGCCAGGGTGCCCTGATTATCAAACAGCAGGCGATAGTCGCTGGCGGGGGATGGCAGGCCCCGAATCCACCAGGTCAGATTCTCCAGTGGCAGCTGCCAGCCCGTGGCCGCCTCGACCAGCGCTTCCGGTTCGCCCGAGCGGTAAGTTTCGCCGTTCGGCAGGGTCAACTCGATAAACCCGGGAACCCCTTTGAGTGTTGTGCTGCCCATACCGAGGAACGATGAGGAGAGGGCAAGATCGTAGGCTTCGCCATCCTGAATCCAGTGATTGATGATGGCGCTTCCGCTGTCGGATGGCTGGCGTACGGCCAGCTTCCCGGACAGCTTCCAGTGGTCGAGTTTGTCGAGACTGACTGCGCGAGTGGTCCAGTCAGCCGGAGGCTGGTCTGTCATGCCCTCCGGCAATGGCTCGATCTGGATCGTAGTGCAGGCGCCGAGGGTGGCAAGCATTGTCAAGGCTGCCAGGGTTCGGACCAGATTCATTCCGGCTGACCGCTATTGGTCAATCGGTCAATGGTTTCCCTGAGCACCTCGTGGTCGCTGTCCTGCTCCAGACCCTCCTGCCAGATGATCCGGGCCTGTTCTTCGGCTCCGTTCATCCACAGCGCCTCACCATAGTGAGCGGCAACTTCCGGATCGGGGAAGGCGGCCCAGGCGCGGGAGAGGTAGTCGAGCGCCGGCTCGAGCTGGCCTTCGAGGAACAGGACCCAGCCCATGCTATCGAGGATGGCCGGATTGTCCGGGTCCAGCCGCAGTGCTTTCTCGATATAGCCGCGGGCTTCTCTCAGTCTGTCTGTTCGGGTGGTCAGGATGTAGCCCAGGGCATTCAGGGCAACGGCGTTTTCCGGTTCCTGTTCGAGAATGTGCTTCAGGTCGGCTTCGGCGTAGGCAGGCTGTCCGATGCCATCGTAGAGCATGGCCCGGGCGTACCGGATCTCGATATTGTCCGGATGTTCTTCCAGGGCTGCCGTGGCGGTGCTCAGGGCCTGCTGTTGTTGTTCCTGATCCAGCAGCAGGTTCACCTCCAGCAGCCAGAAGTTCTCTGCCTGGCGGGGATTGGCCTCGCGTAGCCTGCGGATGCGGTCAATGGCGTCCTCAAGCTGGCCATTCTCGGCCAGCAGAGAACTGGCGCGGGCCAGGGCCGGGAAGTAGTAATTGCCCTGTTCCACGCTCTGGTAATAGCCAATGGCCTGCTCGGTATTGCTTGCCTGGTCTTCAATGCGGCCCAGGTAGTAGTTGGCTTCGCTGGTATGGTGGCCCTGTTCGGCCAGTTGTGTCAGTTCTTGCCGGGCCAGGTCGGTCTGCCCGTTTTCAAGAGCGACCAGTGCATGAGAGAGTCGCAGGCCCGGCGTGTCCGGGTACCGCTTTACGAGGCGATTGAATTCATCCTGGGCAGCCTGTAATTCACCTTCATTTATAAGCATGCGGCCGTAAAGGGTGCCCATTTGTCGGTTGCCCGGAAAGCGGCGGGTGTTGGTCAGCAGGTAATCCAGGGCGCTGCTTTTCTGATCGGTCTGGTAGAGCAGATCGCCCTTGAGAATGATAGCCGGCTGGAAGTTTGCGTTTTCCTGCAGCAGTGGTTCGAGTCTGTCCAGGGCTTGCTGTGGCTGCCCGGTTACTTTCAACAGGAGCGCGATGCTGTATTCCAGTTCCGGGGTGTCGGGGTGGCGGTCCGACATCTCATTGTAAAGAGCGAGCAGTTCCTGCTGTTGCTCTGGCGGCAAATTGGCCGCCAGAGCGGCAAGGCTGTCGAAGTCAGCATCGCCGCCCTGATCCATGATCCGTTCCATGTGATGGATGGCAGTTTGGAGGTCGTTTCCCTTTACGGCCTGGATGGCAGAAATCCTGTGGGCCTGGAGATTATCCGGGTCGATGTCCAGCCACAGCTCGGCGAGCTGTTTCTGGGCGTTATCGCCGTTCAGGGATTGGGCGATTCGCATCGCCCGCTCGATCACCACCTGGTCTCGGGACTGTTTGGCAGCCTTCAGGTAGTTAACCAGGGTAATGTCGTAGCGTCCGCGCTGGGCTGCAATTTCGGCAGATAGAAGCAAATAGAGGGTTTCGGGCTCAAAATCGGCGTATTCAACCGGCGGTTGTGGTTCTGTCTTTTCCCCAGCGGCGACGGTTTCGCTCTTGGCAGGCGCTTCCTCTGTGCCGGTGAGGCTGGCACAGCCTGCCAGCGTGAGGCCAAGCAGGCAGGTAAACAGAAACGGTACGGATTTGTGCATGCAACTTCCCATGATCTGTCGAAAACGCATCTGAAATAACCACGCTCCAGCCCCGGAATTGAGGTAGATCGGGTCGCGGCCTCAGCCGAATCCCTATAATGGCATAAGCACCTGATCTTGCCCAACCTGTCCGCACTTGCCGAAGCTGCGGTGGTTTTGGGTGGCAGCTCAGGCCGCTGGCCGTTAAAATGTCCAGTAATTGCGCGTCTATAAACCGCTCATCGGCAAAAGGTTGTACAACCACGAAATGGCACTGGTAACGCTGGGAATCAATCATCGCACGGCCCCCGTAGAGCTACGGGAGCGAGTGGCGTTTACGCCCGAGCGTATGGCGGAGGCGTTCGCCGAGCTGCGTGCGACGTCAGGCGCCACCGAGGCGGCGATACTGTCTACCTGTAACCGGACCGAGCTGTACCTGGCCGGCGATGATGACTGCGCCCCCATGGTGCTTCGCTGGATGGCCGGCTTCCATGGAATGGACGCCGCGGAACTGGAGGAAGCGCTGTACGTGCACCGCGATGGCGATGCCGTCAGGCACATGATGCGAGTGGCCGCCGGCCTGGACTCCATGGTGCTTGGCGAGCCACAGATCCTCGGGCAATTGAAGGATTCCTATTCCCTGGCCAGGGAACACGGCGCCAGCGGCTCGTTCCTGTCCCGATTGTTCGAACATACCTTCTCGGTCGCCAAGCGCGTGCGGACCCAGACTGCCATCGGTGAAAATCCCGTTTCTGTTGCCTATGCCGCGGTGAGCATGGCGCATCACATATTTGCCGACATGTCCCGCAACAAGGCCCTGTTGATCGGTGCCGGCAAAACCATCGAACTGGTAGCCCGGCACCTTGCGGATGCCGGCGTGAAAGACTTCCTGGTGGCCAACCGTACCCTTGAGCGGGCACAGGCACTGGCAGAATCCCGTGGTGGCAAGGGCATTGTGCTGTCCGAGATTCCGGAACATCTGGCCGATGTCGACATTATTATTTCTTCAACGGCAAGCCCATTGCCGATTCTTGGTAAAGGTGCCGTTGAGCGAGCCCTGAAGAAACGCAAACACCGCCCCTATTTCATGGTGGATATTGCCGTGCCCCGGGATATCGAGCCGGAGGTGGCCTCGCTGGATGACGTGTATCTCTACACGGTGGACGACCTGCGCCAGGTTATCGAAGAAAATATCCGCTCTCGTGAGGGTGCGGCCCGGGAGGCCGAGAATCTGGTGGCGTCCGGGGTTCAGGATTTTCTGAACCAGCTAAGGGCGCTGGATGCGGTGTCCACGCTCAAGCAGTTCCGTCAGCGTGCCGAACTGCTGCGCGATGCGGAGACTGAAAAAGCCCTGCGCGCCCTGCGCAATGGCACAGATCCTGAAACCGTGCTGCGCAGTATGGCACGCGGCCTCACCAACAAACTCCTGCACGAGCCCTCTGTGCAGGTTCGCAAGGCCACCACAGAAGGTCGCACCGAGGTGACAGAGTGGCTGCGTGAGTTGCACCAGCTGGATGCACTGGACGCGGACACGACGACAACCCCGGAAAAACTATGAAGCCATCGATCCAATCCCGCCTCGAGCAGCTTTCTGACCGCTTCGAGGAAGTCAGCGCATTGCTTAGTGATTCTTCCATTATCTCCCAGCAGGACAAGTTCCGGGACCTCTCCCGGGAGTTCGCCGAGATTGAGCCCATTGTTCATTGTTTCCAGGCCTGGCAGCACTCCCTGGATGACATCGAGGCTGCGCGCGAGCTGGCGAAAGATGGCGACGCCGATATGCGGGAAATGGCCGAGGAAGAGCTGCAACTTGCCGAGCAGAAGAGCGAGGAGCTCGATGAAGAGCTCCAGCGCCTGATGCTGCCGAAAGACCCGAACGACGGCAAGAACGTATTCCTGGAGATTCGCGCCGGCACCGGTGGTGACGAAGCTGCCATTTTTGCCGGCGACCTGTTCCGGATGTATCTGCGCTATGCCGAGCGCCGGCGCTGGCAGGTGGAGGTTCTGAGCGAGAGCGAGGGCGAGCATGGCGGCTTCAAGGAACTGATTGCGCGCGTGGCCGGTGACGGAGTGTATGGTGCCCTGAAATTCGAGTCTGGTGCCCACCGGGTGCAGCGTGTTCCGGAAACCGAATCCCAGGGCCGGATCCATACCTCCGCCTGCACCGTGGCGGTGATGCCCGAGGCCGATGAGGCCGAGGCCATCGAGCTCAACAAGGCGGATCTGCGGGTAGACACGTTTCGTGCGTCGGGTGCTGGCGGCCAGCACGTCAACAAGACCGATTCGGCGATCCGGATAACGCATTTGCCAACGGGCATCGTGGTGGAATGCCAGGAAGAGCGTTCCCAGCACAAGAACCGCGCCAAGGCGTTGAGCCTGCTGGCCTCTCGGCTTCAGAATGCCGAGACCGAGCGGCAGCAAAAGTCCATGGCCGAGACTCGCAAGAGCCTGGTGGGCAGTGGCGACCGGTCCGAGCGGATCCGCACGTACAACTTTCCCCAGGGGCGGGTGACGGATCATCGGATCAACCTCACCCTTTACAAGCTCGACGAAGTCATTGCCGGTGACCTGGACGCCGTCGTCGTGCCTCTGCAGCAGGAGCACCAGGCCGAGCTGCTCGCTTCTCTCGCCGATGACCAGTAAACCCTCACTGACCTGCGAAGCCCTTCTGAAGGAGGCATCCAGCCGAATTGAAAGTGATTCGCCGAGGCTGGATGCCGAGCTGCTGCTTAGCAACATTACGGGGCTTAGCCGAACCAGTTTCCGGGCCTGGCCGGAGCGGGAAGTGACCAATGCTCACGCTGAGGCCTTTGAGGCGCTTGTGCAGGAGCGCGTGGCCGGCAGGCCTGTGGCACATTTGTTGGGGCATCAGGAATTCTGGTCACTGCCGCTGAAAGTCAGTGCCTCCACCCTGATTCCAAGACCGGATACCGAATGCCTGGTGGAAGTTGCTCTTGCTTTGCCGCTACCACCGCAAGCCAGTGTGCTGGATCTGGGAACAGGGACGGGCGCCATTGCCTTGGCTCTCGCCAGTGAGCACGTGGGCTGGCGAATATCTGCCTGTGATGCCGAGCCCGAGGCAGTGGCACTGGCCCGTGAAAACGCCGTTGCCCTTGGCCTGAACCTTTCCGTGGTCCAGAGTTCCTGGTTTTTGGGGCTGGAGCCAGAGAGGTTTGATCTGATTGTCTCCAATCCACCCTATATCCCCGATAGCGACCGCCACCTTGAGGAAGGGGACGTTCGATTCGAACCTGCCTCGGCCCTGGTATCCGGGAGCGATGGCCTGGATGATCTGCGGCTGATTATCAGCCAGGCGCCGGACTGGCTGGTTGAAGGCGGCTGGCTTCTGGTTGAGCATGGTTTCGATCAGGCAGAGGCCGTGGCACAGTTGTTTCACACTCGCGGGTTTAAAGCCGTTGAGACCCGGCAGGATTATGGCAACCGGGATCGGATGACACTCGGACAATGGTCTTCGGGTGCCTAAAAGTGGAGATGCAGATGCTCAGTGACGACGAATTATTGCGCTACAGCCGGCAGATCCTGATGCCCCGGTTCGATATTGCCGGCCAGGAAAAGCTGCAGTCGGCCAGGGTTCTTGTGATCGGTGCCGGCGGCCTGGGGTGTCCTGTCGCTTTGTATCTGGGCGCCGCAGGTGTCGGGACCCTGGCCCTGGTGGATGACGATACTATCGAACTGGCTAACCTTCAGCGCCAGATCGGTTTTGAAACCTCGCTGCTGGGTGAATCCAAAGCGGAAAGCCTTGCCGATCGGATTCGTCGGATCAACCCGCTGGTGTCTGTTACCGCCCTGAATCAGCGCCTCGAAGGTGAGGCTCTGACGCGGACGGTCGCTGAGGCAACCCTGGTGGTGGATTGCACGGATAACTTCAACACCCGGTTTGCGCTGAATCGTGCCTGTGTGGCGTCGAAAGTTCCGCTGGTGTCCGGTGCGGCCATTCGGGGCGAGGGGCAGGTTTCGGTTTACGACAGCCGGCGGGAGGACAGCCCCTGCTACCACTGTCTGTATCCGGAGCAGGGCAATGAGGATCTGACCTGCTCCGAGGCGGGCGTGATTGCGCCTCTGGTCGGGATGATCGGGGCGACTCAGGCCATGGAGGCCATCAAGATGATTTCCGGGGTTGGCTCGCCTCTGGTGGGGAGATTGCTGATTCTGGATGCCTGGGAGATGCAGTGGCGGGAGATGAAGCTGGCTCGGGATCCTGATTGCCCGGTCTGTTCTGGCTGACTTTGGTGCCTGCGGAGTTGGCGATGGTCTGCCCAAAACACGCCGTGACTACGTCCCTGTAGGCTCCGCTCCGCCATCCATGGCTCCGCAGGGTTTTGGGCAGACCATCGCCAACCCCGCTTCCGGGTTTTGAGTCAGCCCTCCAGAGATTTTCAGTTCTTCAACTCTTGGAACTTCGCTATAGCTTCCTTTCTGCTTTCTTTAAGATCAACGATCTGCCTCGGATACCCCTTCGGAATAACACCACCTTTCGCACCCGGATCGTGAATCCGTTTGCTATCCAGTTTCGCTAGCTCCGGTACCCACTCCCGGATGAAATCCCCATCGGGATCGAATCGCTCGCTCTGGGTAACCGGGTTGAACACGCGGAAGTACGGGGCGGCGTCGGTGCCGGTGGAGGCGCTCCACTGCCAGCCGCCGTTGTTGGAGGCCAGGAAGCCGTCGATCAGTTTTGACATGAAGTAGGCTTCGCCCAGGCGCCAGTCGATGAACAGGTTTTTGGTGAGGTACATGGCGGTGATCATGCGTAGGCGGTTGTGCATCCAGCCGGTCCGATTGAGTTGGCGCATGGCGGCGTCGACGATGGGGACGCCGGTGTTGCCGGTTTTCCAGGCTTCGAACCTGTCGCCCGGGGTATTCCACTCAAGAGTTTCGGTTTCCGGTTTGAAGGCGCGGTGCATACTCACTCTGGGGAAGTGGTACAGGATGTTGATGTAGAAATCCCGCCAGGCGATTTCGGTGATCCAGGTTCCCAGGCCTTCCTGGTTGCCGCCGGCGCCCTGCGCCTGTCGGCCGGCTATCAGGCATTGCCGGCCAGAGAGAACACCGTTGGCGAGATAAGGGGATATCTGGCTGGTGCCATCGATGGCGGGGAAGTCACGCTTTTCCTTGTACGCACCGCCGCGTTTTTCGAGGAAGCGCTCGAGCTGGTCGTGGGCGGCATCTTCACCGGTTGCAACGAGGGGCTCGGGGGCGTCTCGAAAGGCTTCGGGTATGGAGTCAATCTGTTCCGGGCTTACGGCGTTACCCCTGGCTTTGGGCGTTGGGAAGAGACCCGGATGGGTTTCTTCTATCCAGCTGCGCCAGCGTCTCGAAAACGGTGTGAATACGGAGTAGGGGTCATTCTGTTGGGTGAGGATCTCGCCTACTGGTGCAACTGTCTGGTCGCGGTATTTGCGAACGGCAATGCCGAGTTGATCAAAGCGGTGTTTCAACGCCTTGTCGCGCTTGCGCTCGTTAACGCCGTACTCCTCGTTAAAGTGCAGCGCTGTCACCCCGTGCTCTTCGCAGTGGCTCTCGAGTTTGCCAAGGCTGTCGTCGAAGCGTTTTGCCTGAATAAAGGACAGCGGTATACCCAGCTTGGCCAGCTCTTCGGCCAGGGCGTTGGCGTGGGCGACGACGAATTGCACCCGGGCCGGCGACCAATCGTGTTCCTGCCATTGGTCCGGGGTGAGAATAAAACAGGCTCGCACCTCTTCGCTGCTTTCGCAGGCGGCTGTGAGGGCGGGGTTGTCGGCAACCCGGAGATCGTTTCGGAACCAGACCAGTTGTGTCATCCGTAATCCATAGTTGTCTGAGGGATTGATGTAAGTGTAATTACAGCCCGGTGTATCAATAAAATCACCAACTTGGATATTCGCCCGGGCTGGCTGATTGGATTATAGTTAGGGAGACTCTGAATAAGTCCCCAAAATCAGCGATAATACGACCACCGTCAACCGCATAGGATCGTTGCCACCATGGATCAGATCACCTTCTCCGAAGCCGAGTACCAGACCAAAAAGCGCAAAACCCGCCGCGAGATCTTTCTGGAACGGGTGGACAAGCTGATTCCGTGGAAGCAGTTGGAAAAGAAGGTAGCCCGTTATTACCCCAAGGGCCAGAACGGACGGCCTCCCTATCCTTTGTCTGCCATGCTGCGCGTTCACTGCATGCAGTTGTTCTATAACCTCAGCGATCCGGCCATGGAAGATGCATTGTACGAGATCGAATCCATGCGCCAGTTCGCTGGCCTGAAGCTCGATCGTCTGCCAGACGAAACAACGATCCTTAAGTTCCGTCATTTTCTGGAGCAGCGTGGTCTCGGCAAGGTGCTGTTCAAAGAGGTGAACAAGCACCTGGAGAAAAACGGCCTGATGCTGCGTGAAGGCAGCATTGTTGATGCCACCATCATCTCTGCGCCCAGCTCCACAAAGAACAGTTCTGGCAAGCGCGATCCGGAGATGCACCAAACCCGAAAGGGCAACGAATGGCACTTCGGCATGAAGATGCACATTGGCGTCGACGACACACTGGGCCTTATCCATAGCATCGACACCACTGCTGCCAATGTCCATGACATTGTGCCTTCCGGCAAACTGCTGCACGGTGAAGAGCGTCGAGTCTTTGGTGATGCCGGCTACCTCGGCATACAAAAGCGAGGCGAGCACAAGCACCGTAAAAATGTGTCTTGGTTCATCGCCAAGCGCCCCGGTTCACGGAAGGCCCTGAATGCTGACAAGCTGAAAGCCGAGAAAATCAAAGCCAGCATCCGCTCAAAAGTGGAACATCCGTTCCGGTACATCAAGCAGGTGTTCGGCTACAACAAGGTTCGCTATCGCGGCCTGTCGAAAAACACCAACCGGCTGCACTTGTTGGCCGCGTTCAGTAATCTGTTAATCGGTGAAAAATACCTGCTGGCATAGGGCCAGTGTGCCTATTTTCCGCCAAAATGGCGGGAAACGGGCATAAAACATACAAATAAATGGAGAATTGCGTCTGAATTTTCCGTTTTCTGCTGGCTCAAACGGATGCTGGTGAAAATCGACGGTTATTCAGACCTTCCTTAGGATACTTTTACAGCAATTCAGCCGGCCGATCCTCAAGGAGTTCTGTGGCAGGAATGGAGAACAACAGCGAAGGTCGCCGTGACGGCGTTTGGGCCCAGCCTTATTCACTGGCTTCCGGCCAGACCCAGCATCATCAACTGGGTCATATTCGTTTGTGGGTGACTCTGTTGGACCAGGAATGGCAGATTCGTTCAGAAACGCTGGAACTGGATACGGATCCGGCCAGCTGGACAGAAACCATCGGCCACACTCTGCCTTCGGCTTCTGTGCCGCTGCAGCGTTTCATTCGGGAAAACCAGTCGTCGACCGTGACATTCCTGCCGGCACTCGCAAACATGCCTACCGTGATTCGTCCTTTCCAGCCCCTGACGATTCCCGCCGGCGGCCGTTGCACAATCTACGTGGGCACGCTGGTCTGGATGAAGGTCTGTGCCGGCGACAAGCAAACCGTGTTGACGGAAATTCCCCTGGCGTCGCCTTCGATGACCTGGGTGGGCAGAAATACCATGGAGGGCGAGCTTTGTTATACCTCTCATAGTTTTGCCCGTCTTGTGCTTGAGGCGGTGCCGAAACGCCCCTGGCGAGCCGTCACGCCGGTGACGCTGATCAACCGGCGGGATGAGCCCCTGCTGCTTGAGCGCTTCAGTCTGCCCACGCCGTTGCTGTCATTGCACCAGAACGATCGGGGCCAGCTCTGGACGCCGGGGGTAACCGTTGAAGTTGAGACCGACATGAATTCAGCGAGTCTGCATGTGGAACAGTCGTTGCTGGCCGCAGCGGGCACCTGCCGGCCGGTGGCGGATGCTCGTGAAAAAATGGCCCGCGGCCGGCTTGTCCGGGCGTTTGACCGGATGTTTGGCTGAAACGGATCTGATGGAGTCGACGCTTTGCTGGAAACAATGCAAACAGGCGTAATGCAGTTTTTTACCGATATTGCCTGGGGGCAGTGGATCAGTTCCGCCTTTCTTGTTGTGTTGGGGCTGTTCCTCGGGTCTCTGGCGGCCCGCAGTGTCGGCCGTTTCATGGCGCAGCGCACCTCCCGCCATCATACCGTCATGGTTCGGCGGCTGGTGTTTTACGTCATCGTGGTGCTGTTTTTTGTGGCGGCCCTGCGGGAGGCCGGGTTCTCTCTGGATGTGGTGCTCGGCGCTGCCGGTATCCTCACCGTTGCCATTGGTTTTGCTTCTCAGACCTCGGCGTCGAACATGATCAGCGGCCTGTTTCTGCTGGTGGAAAAACCCTTTGAAATCGGTGACTTCATTGAGGTAGACGCGACCATCGGGGAAGTCGTCGGCATTGATATGCTGAGCGTGAAGTTACGCACGCCGGACAACCTGTACGTGCGGATTCCCAATGAAACCCTGATCAAGACAAGGGTGGTCAACCGTTCCCGGTTTCCGATACGCCGGCTCGACCTGACGGTGGGGATTGCCTACGCTGAAGATGTAGAGCGGGTGGAAAGTCTGCTTCTGAATCTGGCAGAAAAGAATCCGGTCTGTCTCGAAGAACCCAAGCCCTTCACCTTGGTGACAGCGTTTGGTCCATCCTCGGTCGATCTGCAGTTCTCTTACTGGGTGCCGAAGGAAAAGGTGCTTGAAGGGAGAAGCGGCATGATGGTCGCGATCAAGAAAACCCTGGATCGGGAAGGCATTGAAATTCCGTTCCCCCACACCAGCGTTTATGCGGGTAGCCATTCAGAGCCGTTCCGTGTTCAGCTGTTGGGGCCGGAAAAAATCACTGAAAAGGATCTCCCGGATGTCGACAAAGACAGCTGACGTTATCAAAACCATCCCACCGACCCCCGCCGAGAGTAAGATGAGTCTTGGCTGGCGGGAATGGGTGGCGCTGCCGGACCTGGATATCAGCCGTATCAAGGCGAAAATCGATACCGGAGCCAGAACTTCCTGTCTCCACACGTTCCGCACTGAACCCTACACGGAAAACGGTGAACGGCGCGTGCGCTTCTGGGTTCATCCGGTACAGAACGATCTTCACCAGGTGGTGGAGTGTGACGCCAGGGTGCTGGATGAGCGGAACGTGTCTGATTCCGGCGGCCACAAGGAAATGCGCCTGGTCATCGAGACCACGCTGCTGATTGGCGGCCAGAAATGGCCCATTGAAATGACATTGACCAACCGAGATTCTATGCGGTTCCGGATGTTGCTGGGCCGTACCGCTATGTCAGGGCGCTCAGTGATCTATCCCGAAGCTTCCTATCTTGCCGGCAAGCCGGCCTTAAGGACTGAAAAATGAAAATAGCGGTACTGTCACGAAACCGTCACCTCTACTCGACCCGCCGTCTGGTGGAGGAGGGCATTAATCGTGGCCACGAAGTGAAGGTGATTGACTGCCTTCACTGTTCGATGAATATCACCTCGGCCAATCCACAGATCCACTACCACGAGGAGGTCCTTGAGGATTTCGATGTGGTGATTCCGCGGATCGGTGCATCTGTGACGTTTTACGGAACGGCGGTATTGCGCCAGTTCGAGATGATGGGCGTGTTTCCGGTGAATGAATCCGTGGCTATCAGCCGTTCCCGGGATAAGCTCCGCTCGCTGCAACTGCTGGCCCGCAAGGGTGTAGGAATGCCGATTACCGGTTTCGCGAACAAGCCGGACAACGTTCCGGAGTTGCTTCAGATGGTTGGCGGGGCGCCGGTGGTGATCAAGCTGCTGCAGGGTACCCAGGGCATCGGCGTGGTGCTGGCAGAAACCCGCAAGGCCGCGGAGAGTGTGATTGAAGCCTTCATGGGCCTGAAAGCGGATATTCTCGTGCAGGAATTCATCAAGGAAGCTGGCGGTGCCGATATCCGTTGCTTTGTGATTGGCGACAAGGTGATCGCCGCCATGAAGCGTCAGGGTGCCGAGGGCGAATTCCGTTCGAACCTGCACCGGGGCGGCACTGCCTCCCTCATACGCATCACCCCACAGGAGCGCAGCACTGCTATCAAGGCCGCCAAAGCCATGGGCCTTAACGTTGCCGGTGTTGACCTGCTCCGCTCCAGCAGGGGGCCACTGGTAATGGAGGTGAATTCGTCGCCTGGCCTTGAGGGCATCGAGAACGCCACCGGCAAGAACGTTGCCGGCATGATCATTAACTGGACCGAAAAGAATCAGAAGCCCTGGAAGACCCGGACCAAGGGGAGAGGCTAAAGCATGGCTCGTGCCCCCTATGAAATTGCCGGGACCCAGGTAAAGGCCGGAACCCGGCAAACCGTGGAAGTTCCGGTCGCCAAGCTGTACACCCATACGCCGCTGCACATTCCCGTTGAGGTTGTGCACGGCCGGCGAAGTGGCCCGGTATTGATGGTGTGTGGTGCCATTCACGGTGATGAGATCAACGGTGTTGAGATCGTTCGTCGGGTGCTCACCAATTCGGCGTTGAGGCACCTTCGGGGCACGTTGGTTGCGGTGCCTATCGTGAACATTTTCGGGTTCGTGCAGCGCACCCGATACCTGCCTGACCGGCGGGATCTGAACCGCTGTTTTCCCGGCAGTGAAAGTGGCTCCCTGGGCGGGCGTATTGCCTACCTGCTGCGCACCCAGATTATGGAGCGGGTGACCCACATTATTGATTTGCACACGGGTGCAGTTCATCGATTCAATCTGCCGCAAATTCGTGCCGAGCTGAAAAATCCGGAAACCGTGCGCATGGCCGAGGCCTTTGGTGCCCCGATCATAATCAATTCGGGGCTCCGAGAGGGAAGCCTCCGGGCCTACGCTGATTCACAGGACATTCCGGTAATCACCTTCGAAGGCGGAGAAGCTCTGCGATTTGATGATGTGGTGATCGGGAGCGGTGTGAAAGGGGTTATTCGGGTGATGCGTGAACTCGAAATGATCCCGGCGAAGAAGGGGCCCAAGGCACCGAGAAAGCGGTCTGAAACCGCGGCCAATTCCCAATGGGTGCGGGCGGATATCGATGGGATCATGAGGCCTGTCGCCCGGCTGGGCCAGAAGGTTCGCAAAGGCCAGAGGCTGGCCATGGTGGCGGATCCCTTCGGCGAATCGGAAACCGCGGTGGTGTCACCCTGCTCAGGTATCGTGATCTGCGTGAATAACCTGCCACTGGTGAACGAGGGCGAGGCAATTTACCACGTCGCCCGATTTGACGAGCTCAGCGAGGCGGAAAAAGCGATGGATTATTTCCGCAGCAGCTACGAGGGCGATGTCGGCGACGATGTGGTTCCCGTGCACCCCTGGGATGACCGGCAGAAATAACCGAGAGGGCTGTCATGATCTGGGATCAGTCGTTTATCGAGTTGGCGCCGCTGCCGCGGGGTTTTCATCTGGTCACCAATGAAATCCTTGCCCAGGCGCCGGACCTGACCAACTGCGAAGTCGGCTTGCTGCACCTGTTCATCCAGCATACCTCCGCTTCGCTGGCGGTGAACGAGAACGCCGATCCGGATGTGCGGGGCGACCTGGAACGCCATTTCAACGTCATGGTGCCGGAGAATGCGCCGCACTATGAGCACGTTATGGAAGGGCCCGACGTACGGGTTATATAGACACGGATTATCGTACCGGGTTATGTAGTAGCTATATGGACATCAGGTTTTCCAGTCAATCAGCTCTCTTACAGGCACATCGTACGTATCTTCATTAAGCCGGTTTTGAAGGCTTTCATCATCCAGATACTTAGCCAGTCTCGTTGCGACACTGGCAGGGTGGCGTCTTAGCTCCTCGGCCATTTGCCTGCATGTGCAGGCCAGTTCAATCATGTCGTACAGCACCTCTTCATCATCTTTAGACCATGTCTTGCCAAAGTTCTCTGGTAAATCAAGTTCCTCAGTTAGGTATCGGTGATAGAAATCTGATAGCTCACACATGAAGATTTCTGATACTGCGCCGCTTGATGAGATCTTCTGGTATCGCCCAGACCGAGGCCACAGGAACCATTGACGGCCTTTGTACCGGAGTAGATATCTGTATTTGCTGACTTTTCTGAATCTAAGTCCTGGGTGATTCAGTATTCTTTCCAGTTGATTTTGTTGCTTGTTACTCCACATACGCTCATCCCCTTTTTCTTATGATTGGTTAAGCGTACCGCAAAAAACCGGAAAATGAGCGATATATCCCGTGGTGATATATTCACTACTTGGTGATAGTTCTGTCTTTTGAACAGAGCAATCATGAAAGATCCACGTTTAGTCGCATTTGGGGAAAGAGTGCGTCAGATAAGAAAAGAGAAAGGGCTGTCGCAGGAAGCCTTGGCCGATCTAGCAGGGATCGACCGGAGTTATATGGGACATATTGAACGCGGTGATCAAAATATTACACTGACTAAAATTTTCCAGATTGCTAAAGCATTGGAAATACCAATTTGCCAATTATTTGATGGGGTAGAATAATGACTCTTGAATATAAGTGTTTCTATACTGGGTATATTTTATGTTCTCGCTCATACCAAACCATGTAAAAATGACTGCCACACTGAAATCCCCAAACCCTTTTAGTACCACCTAGTCTAAATCTGTAAGCTGTATCGAATTGTTCCAAGCTTAAATTAGACCATCGCTGTTGAGCTTCGCTAATTATGGAGCTAATTGGTTGCGGGTGGTGGCGTTTTCTTCGTTTTCTTTTTTTACCTTCTCCTGTTTCCATTCTCGCTATTTCAGACCACGTAAGTTTAGTCAGCGGTTCGAGTTCTCTCAGGATTTCACTAGTCCACTCTGATTCAGTCCATTTCCTGGATTCGCCCCATGTCCAGTAATCTTCTATATCAGCAAGACTGTGGCACCAAGTCATTGTCGTGGAATAAATAGCAGGCTTCTCAGTAATTGAAGGAAGCTTTTTGACAGATGCAGCCCTGTCTTGCGGGGTTATTGGAGTTTTAGGGCACTCTCTTTGAGGTGGAGCTTTGATTTCTTTTATTTGGCTTGAAGAAGTAAATTTATCAGCAAGCTTTTGAGCTTTTTCTTGTTTAAGTTTTTTGCGTTCTTCGCGCTTCTCTGCTTTCGAACTTGCCAAAGTTACAGTCCTGAATAGTACTCATGAATCATACCTTTTTCGATAATCGTATTGGAACGATCCAAGGGGGATAGATCTCCTCTTGAGTCTTTCCAAGGCGCTTCTTCATGAGTCAAATTACTTAGCCATTGTGCTGTTTTATCACCGTAGACCTTTAAAACCTGGTCAATAGTGTCGCGTGCTTCAGCATCTATATTAGAAGGGTTGCCACTTGTGAATAGCTCTTTATTTACAAGAAATTTCCCTCTATGGATATCATAGATTGTTGGCAAAACTGGTCCATTAGCCCAAGCTTCAAAGTCTGTCTCAAATAAGGTTTTTTCATCCCAGACCATTGACCAAGCTTGGCAGTAATAAAGTAGCTTTTGCAGTTTCATTGCTGATATCTCACCTTGTTTTTCAAGGATATAACAAGCAATGTCGAATTCGTTTGGTTGACTCATTTCGATTCCTATGTTAATCGGGACAGATGTTAGCACAGCTTTTAAACATAATATATGGCATTTTATGTATCTTGTAGGTTGCTAAAAAACTAGATTTGCCATCCCATCCAGTCGTTCTTTCGTCTTTTCCCACTTTGGCATTACCTGGCCCATTAGCCGGTAGAACCGCTCGCTGTGGTTATGTTCAGCTATGTGGCAAAGCTCATGCAGAATCACATAATCAATACACTCACGAGGCGCTTTAACCAGGTGAGGGTTCAGGGTGATTCGGCCATTGGGTGAGCAGCTGCCCCATTGAGTTTGCATGGTCAGTATGCGCAGCGGTGGTCGTTCCTCTACCCAAAGGGCTTGCTCCAGCATGGCATCGAGGCGCTTGGCGAAGGTTTCTTTGGCCCGTGCTTTGTACCAGTCAGTCAGTAGCTCTTTCACCTTGTCGGTGGACTTCGCTCGTACTGATACTTCCAGTTTGCCACGTAGCAGTTTCACGCCTTGAACCTGCTCAGGCGCTTCAATCACTTTCAGCAGGTACTGCTTCCCTAGGTAGTAATGGCTCTCACCACTGATGTATTGCCGAGGTGTGGTGAATTCAAGCTGTTTGCGGAAATCTCGAAGCTGTTCGTATATCCAACGCCCACGCTTTTTAACAGCAGATAACACGGCTTCGCTCGCAGCCCCCTCAGGAGCCGATGCGATTACTCGACAATCGGGATGTACCTTGATTAATACCTTACCTGTTGCTTGCGGGCGCTTAATTCGCTCAAACGTAATCTGCTCGTCACCGTAGCGGAAGCTCATGGTCTGACTTTGAGGTTTAATCGGCACATTCATCTGGTTATACCCAATCAAGCACCATTCAAACCGACCCGAGTGATCTGAACAATCATCTCAACAATCTTCTTGGCCTGATCCATACCGCCACCAATGGCTTTGCATTCCTGGAACATGCGTGGCAGTAGCTTTTTACGAATGTCGGCTTCGATGTTCTGTGGATTGATAGAGTTTTCCGCGACAGAGGTTTCTACCGCCTGGTCAATTTCAAAGGCAACTTTGATCCACTTATCCTGAACTTGCTGGTCCAACACAGCCAAAGCTTCAGGAAGAACTTTCTTGAAGACGCCAAAGTAAGCCTGAGCATGGCGATTCCCAGCAAAGGCATCAGGTATGTCGTTTAAGCGCCTGTCTTGAACTTGCTCTTCAAATTCACGGAACAACATGTACTGTTTCAGTGGGTGGTCGAATAGCTTTTCGGCCTCTTCAATGGCTTGTCGCAGCAGTTTTGAGAACGCTTCCTGAGCATAAGGGTCATCCCGTAGCTCTTGTTCAATCATTCGGGTTACCCGGGTTTTGATGATGTCGGTTTCGTTGCGGGTTTTATCTTCGCTCCAGTCTTCCGGCTGTTGCTTTTGTCCCATCTTGCCCACTTCATACACGCCACCGGGTTCTTTAACCTCGACACCCACCACATGCTTGTCCAGCAGCTTTTTCACTTGTTCGGCGTATTCGTCGTAATCAATTCTCTCGCCCGCATCTTGCTGTACCAGTTGACGCAGGCTGGAGAATTGCTTAACCGTTTCTTTGTAGTGGCGACGATCCTCGTCGCTAAAACTCTTGTCTTCAAAGAAGGTGGCGGATTGCAGCGCTACCTTCAAGCAGCTGGCGAAGGCTGTCAGGGCTTCGTAGAAGTCTTCACGTACCTTGAGGTGTACGTCAACCAGCTCACCATCTCTCTCTTCAATCTTTGGTACCAGTACCTGACGCAATTGCTCAATGTCGTTCTTGTTTTTCACGCCATCGAATATAGCCCATAGCTGCTTATAAAGCTGTGGCAGGCGCTTGTACTCGGTACTCATCTGGTTGTAGAGGCCGGCAATATCATTGATGTCGTAACCGCCCTGAGTGCGGGAAGCCAGATCCTGGTATTTTTGAATGGTGGTATCCAGCTCAGCCAGAATGCCGCGATAGTCGATAAGTAAACCAAACTTCTTTTTCGGGTGCAGGCGGTTTACCCGTGCAATCGCTTGGATCAGGTTGTGCTCTTTCAGGGGTTTGTCGATATACAGCACAGCGTTTTTCGGTTCATCAAAGCCGGTGAGCAGCTTATCAACCACGATGAGTATCTTCAGTGAATCATCTCTATCGAAGCGCTCGATAAGGTGTTTGGTGTAAGCCTGTTCATCCTGGCTGCCCACGTTGTCTTTCCACCACTGGGTCACTTCGGGTGTGGTGGCTTCATCAACAGCCGTATTACCTTCACGGCTATCGGGCGGGCTCATCACAACGGCAGATTCAAACAAGCCAGCTTCGTCCAGATACTTTTTGTACTTGATCGCAGAGGCCTTACTGTCGCAGGCTAACTGGCCTTTCAAACCTTCGTCGATGTTCTTTACGAAATGGTTAGCAATATCCAGGGCAATCAAACGAATACGATCATCTGCACCGTATACCTGGCCTTTCTTGGCAAACTTGCGCTTTAGGTCGGCCTTTTGCTCCTCTGAAAGCCCTTCGGTAATACGCTCAAACCAACTGTCGATGGCGCGTTCATTCACATCCAGGTCGGGAATACGCTCTTCATACAGAAGCGGCGTTACCGTCTGGTCTTCCACCGCGCGTTGCATGGTGTAAGCATGCACAATGGGGCCAAACTTATTGGTGGTCTTGTCGTCTTTTAACAGTGGTGTGCCGGTGAAGGCGACGAAGGCAGCATTAGGCAGCGCTTGCTTCATACGAATATGGTTTTCACCGCCCTGGCTGCGGTGGCCTTCGTCGATCAGCACAATAATGTCAGCGCTGTGGTTTACACACTCTGGCATTTTGGTAGCGGTATTAAACTTCTGGATCAGTGAGAAGATGATCCGCTCTGTGCCTTTACCAATTTGTTCAGCCAGGCGTTTACCAGAGGTCGCCATTGCTGCTTCTTTGTCTTTTTTTCCGGCCAGCTCGCCGCCCGAGGCGAAGGTTTTGCTGAGCTGGGTTTCCAGGTCTACCCGGTCAGTCACCACCACAATACGGCATTGCTTCAGGCTTTCGTGCAGGATCAGCGCCTTACTTAAAAACACCATAGTGAATGACTTACCCGAACCCGTGGTGTGCCAAATCACACCGCCTTCACGGCCACCAGTGCTACTTCGGGTATTGATACGTTCAATCAGCCGCTTGATACCAAATACCTGCTGATAACGGGCGACGATTTTGCCAGCCTTTTTATCGAACAAGGTGAAGTAACGGGTCATCTCCAGCAACCGAGTAGGGCTTAACAAGCTAATTAGTAATTGATCTTGCCCAGTTACTGCAAGCTCCCCCGCAGCGGTGAGGCTCTGGTACCAATCTAGGTCTTTTGCTGGGCGATGGCTGAATAAGGCTGCCAGCTGTTCGTCTTTGAGCGTTTTGTTTTTGATGGCGTACATCTCGGCATCGGTGATGTCTTCTTCACGCCAGGCAGCCCAGAACTTAGCGGGCGTGCCACAGGTACCATAGCGGCCTTCGTTGCCGTTTATGGAAAGCAGCATCTGGCTATAGGCGAATAGTAACGGGATTTCATCATGGCGCTGGTTACGCAGGCTTTGCGAAATGCCTTCGTCAATGGTGGGGCCTTTTTTCGCATTGCCATCGGGGCGTTTCGCCTCTATCACAACCAGAGGAATACCGTTCACAAAGCAGACAATATCCGGTCTGCGGTTTTCCACGCCCCCAGAGCGGGTAACGGTGAACTCTTCGGTGAATACAAAGCTGTTATTGGCTGGGTTTTGCCAATCAATTAGCGCAACGGTCGGGCTGGCCTTTTTGCCATCGACAAACTCAGTGACCGAGATGCCATACAGCAGGTGGTTGTACAGGCGCTCATTAGCAGTTAACAAGCCTTCGTTAAGTGCAGGGCTGCATACCTCGGCAATCAGGTTGTCGATAGCCTTTTCAGACAGCGGGTAGCTTTTACCGGCAAAGATGAAAGTGCGCTTCTTAAGTTCACTGCGTAATACCTGGCGTAACACCACCTCATCGGCCTTGCCACCACGAGCGGCTAATGCAAGTTCAGGAGAGAGGAACGACCACCCGAGGTTGGTCAACAACGTCAGCGCCGGTAACTTGGCACTGTATTCTTCCTGAAATTTGGGCGTGTATTGTGTCATTCCTAATCTCTCTTCAACCCCTGAAACCCGAGGTGCGTATAAAATTAAAGTGTCGCTCGCTTCAAATATTCTTCACGCCAGGTTTTTAATGAAGTCATATCGGCCAGAAGATCGTCTGGCTTCGGCAGCTCCACAGGTGATTCTGTTGGCTGCGAGTGTTCAAATCCGGAGTATTTAGTCATAAGCGAATCAAGGAGATTGCAATCCGCGTCCTTCAATTTGGCCAGATCCTTGAGCTTCAACGTATGGACCGGTCGTTGGAATCTTTGAACCACCCCGCACAGCAAATCATTTTCAATAGAGCGCTCCACCAATGTCCTGAAGTCGCTGCATATCGATTTCAGCAAGATTTCGGCATGTTCAAACTCGCCGTTTTCACTTGCCTTCTTTGCATCCTGATACCGCTGATTCATGAGTGTGTTCAGGGCGGATTTGATGTCACTCTGTGAAAGTGGAATGGGAGCTGGCTCTCCGGTCCCCCAGTCCGCAGAGCGAATGCTCACCACATCGGGCTTGATGGTCTTTTTCTCGGCAAAATGCCGGACCGTTCCCAGCAAGGACAGGCGGTGAGTAAAGACAATGACCTGCTTGTCCTGAGACAGCTCGATCAGTCTTTGAACCACGGCCTCCTCATAGCTTTGGTCGAGTGAGGATATTGGATCGTCAAAGATAAACGGGGCCTGGTTGCTCTTGCCGGTGACATCGGCCAAAAATGCCGCAATGGAAACGATCCGATTTTCTCCCTCGCTCAGCACATCGGCGAGCCCATTCTGAGAGGCCCCCTGTCTCTTATACACATCTGACGCTGCCGACGACTCCTT
>OJGX01000402.1_pt1 | contig 21503 bp, 20 predicted proteins | sample 1594661 | NCBI WGS metagenome assembly OJGX01 (sample SAMN05416839, study PRJEB24817) | seawater metagenome | isolation source: Sea water | place: Canada:Atlantic | collected 2013-07 | reverse complement strand
TTGCAATTCCCGGTTTCCTCACCGCCCTTCCCTCCGTGCCCCAAGTTGCAACAGACCAAAAAGAAGCGCGCTCAAATCTTGCGAACTGGATCACCGATCCAGAAAAGGGAGTGGGGCACCTGGCGGCGCGAGTCATCGTCAATCGACTCTGGCAACATCATTTCGGCATAGGGCTCGTCAGCAGCTCTAATGATTTCGGTAATCAAGGTAGCCCCCCATCACATCCCCGCTTGCTTGATTGGCTTGCCACGGAATTGATCGACCGCGATTGGAATCTCAAATCGCTCCAACGACTCATCGTAACAAGCGCCACCTATCGCCAAGCATCGCTGACGAACGCCGACGCAACGAAGACTGATCCCAAGAACACGCTCCTTTGGCGCTATCCCCCCAGACGTCTTGAAGCCGAAACCATTCGAGACTCAATGCTGACCATGAGCAGCTACCTCGACAGTAGCCCCTTTGGCGCAGGATCATTAGATCCCGAAATGCCCAGGAGGAGCATCTACTTCTTCCTCAAGCGAAGCCAACTCATCCCTCTGATGCTACTCTTCGACTTTCCCGAACCGCTGGCCAGCATCGGGCGCCGAGCCATCACCAACATCGCTCCGCAAGGCTTAACGCTCATGAACAGCCCGACCATTCGCCGCTACGCCGAAGGGCTTGTCCTACAAGCCACGCGAGGGCTTGCTGAAGCAAACATAGAGCAGACCATCCAGCGAATATTCGAGATCGCCTACAACCGACCAGCAACAGCAGTGGAGGCCAAGCGAGCCATTGGATTTATCCACCAACAAGTGGCAAACACTCAAAACGAAAATGAAGCACTCACTGATCTCGCTCAGAGCCTGTTCATGTCCAACGAGTTCCTTTACATTAAGTAACCCACTCACAACCAACACCTTAAGCTTCCCAAGAATCGAATCTGCCACGACTTTGCTACGACAAAAGAAAGCGGTTAGTCTCCAGGCAGGCCTTAGAAAGCGAAGACTCATCGAGCGCCTAAGCTAATAGGCAACTACCACACGACGCGGCCCACAGAGAAAGCCATCTCACGGGCTCAAGGTATTCGAGCAACGAACCTGTGGCGAAGGCTAAGTTAAAGGAAACGCCGAAACCCCCTCTCTGTGAGAATCCCCTCGGCGTTCATGGGCCGCGAGTCTTGGCTGCTGAATCTGCAGATCATCTCGAAAATGTAGAGGCGCGGCCCGATCTGGTGTTCGCCTAAGGGAATCTGATGTCAGTTTGAAACGCCTATCACAACAGATCGGAGAAATCTACTGGCTCTGATTTTTTAAATAACTGTAGCCTCCAAGGAATGCAATTAGCGGGCCGATGTACCACGAAACTATATCGCTCGCAGAAGAGTCTGATTTTCTCCGCTGGGAAGTGTGCACCAACATATTCCAAGATCCAACTATTCGGAGACTTGACAATATCGCAGATCGAATAGCCAAGAATGGAGGCAGGAAAAGTTGGCAGCGCGACGTGGATCCAGAGAAGAGAGTTGGTAGGATTTCTAAGGTCTACGAAATCGTCGAGAACTTCAGCTGGGAAAAACTAGATGCAGATTCACCGCTCACAGCCCGCCCCAATCCCCACAACGGCACACTGGAGATTCAGACCGCCTGCCACAGATCTGTGGCAATTGCGATCTTGATGCGCTCAGATGCGATTGATTGGATTTATCAGCCTTTCAATATCGTCCTCGATTGTAAAATCGAGGATCTCGCCATCGTTAAACCACCGCTAAGCTTTTCTCGGAGTGGCTCGACCTTATGCGTAAGAACTCTTGAGGATATTCCCGGAGTAGAAGGGAAAGACAAGCTGATCTACCCTCCGAGATTGAAACTCGAGATTGGCAATGTTTCCAGTTCTACGATTTCGGACTTGTAATGTTCAGAAGCTCCAAGATCTTTGACCGAGCGTCCCAATAGTCGTTGCCGGTCTAGTCGCCCAAGCAATCGCCAGGAGCGATGCCTCTTTAGACTCGAGTCCCAAAGCTCGAACAAGCTGGAGCTCCTCGAGTGGCGAGAGCTTCGATTCTCTACCTTTCTCTCGACCGAACTGCATTCCGAGCACTGAATCAGCTGTCAAGGTCGTCGGACCTCGACATGGCTTCAGCCCAGGAGATCGTCGAGTTTGCCTGAGAGTGCCTCTCTATTCGGGCAAGGATGTTTTAAAGCCCTTCAGCGATTAGGTTTTCAAGAAATCAGTCGACGCGGTAGCAATTTAAAAATGGAGCATCAGAACGGTCGACGGATCGTTTTTCCATTTCACACAGAAATCGATCGCATTTCTCTTCGGACTGCTCTCCGAGACGCGGATACTGATGAAGAAGAATTCGTTGCAGTGATTTGCTAGCGACAAGGAGTAGCACCCGTTTCTTCACCGTAATTCGATGAGCTTTTCACCACCTTGAATCAATTCGTTAAGTTTGGGAAGAATGGGATAGAACCACTTCAGCAATGCGCGACGGCCTGTATTTCCAATTCTAAGCCAAACGATCGTCGGTGCCTTTTGAGGGTTTTGACTAAGGCGATGCGGAAAATCTTCATCCTTCGTCAAAACAACGTTATTTTCTTCAGACGCATATTCCCAGATGGAAGAATCATCCGCTTTGTGCATACCAAGATCCACGACATGAGCGGACTCATGACCTTCTTCTCTCAAGACTCGGGCCAGTACAGCTGGCAACTGAGCATTGACAATGAATCGCATGGCTCACTGAACCAAGAGCACTGGATGATCTGCTTCTTCGGCGACGTATTCAAGGCACGCGTCAATGTCTGCCCCTTCGAGGCAGGGAAAACCTTCTAGCATCTCTTCCCGCGGAGCCTTTGCAGCAAGCAAATCAAGCACCTCCTTCACACGAATGCGCATGCCTCGGATACAAGGTCTTCCGCCACACGGATTGGCATTGAACGTGATTCGCTCGCTCACAGATTCAAGCTAGTCATTGAGATGAATTTGGCAATCGCAAACGAAGGCTCCTTTGATAGCACCTGAAAGCAAGTCGCGAACCGGAAAAACCTACCCTCTATCGAATACTTTCCGAGTAACTCAACCCTCCATTCAATTTTGCTCGATCTCGAAAACTAAACCAACATGAATACTCAGGATCAACACGATGGGGGGCTATAACTCTGCCCCTAGCTTAGAGCGTCTCCCACGGAACCTGATCATCCCGTCCATCCATGTTAGAAATGTGCCGTTTAGGTTAGGGCGAGAAAATAGTAAATTCGTATCACTCCTGAGAATTTTACAAAAAGGAAAGAATATTATTCTGTGAAAGAATCAGCTTCGCTCGGAGTATCAATTCGATCTCGAACTCGATCAACACAAAGGAAACAGAAATGAATAATCAAACATCCAGTAAGAACATAATCATCGGTTTCGCCCTAGGAGTCATTATCACCGCCACCCTGGGAGCAACCCTCAAGCACAACAACGAAGTCGGCCGTTTTCAGATAGCTGCAGGAGCCAATGAGGACGCCTTCGTCGTCGACACTGTGACCGGTGAAGTATGGAGCCGCCGTCCCAGTGCGACAAGAAGCGCGGTGGAGTTCAATCTCCCGAAGGCCGAGAAACAATAGGGAACAGCCAGTCTCCCCAGCCGGAATCGATTCTCATCGTTTGAATTCAATGGATTTTTGATCCTTAGGACGTTAGGGCGATTCCGAACTAAACAGATATTAGGGCAATGAAACACGAGAAAATCAGATTGGGAAAAACGGCTGCTGTTTCTGACTCATTCACTAACGGAACTGAGTGTCAATTCTGCCAAAACGGAACGCTTCAACACATTCGAATCCAACGATACGGATATGCTCTTGCTTGTATTGGTGGACTACTTGTGGCGATTCCTACTGGATTTATCCTCGCAACAATAGGCGCCCACCTTCTATCTGTTTTCCTCGTTTTACAATCCTCGAGCGATCCCGACAGATTTCTTTGGCGTACCCTCGTTAAACTTCCCTTCTATGTCTTCCCCCTCCTTTTGCTTGCGCTTGTTCCCGCGTCGATCGGAGCCTTCTTTATGCGAACCAAGCAGTTATTGAAATGCTCCGCTTGCGAGACAGTCATCGACTCATCATAGCAAACTAGGGTTTACACCCAATAGGCCAGCCCCAAACCTGTTCTTTGAAGGGTGATCGGAACAACAACTTGAGAGCTCCATTCGCAGACCTATGATCAAGCGACGTTTTTAGGTTTTGAAAAATCTTCAATTTTTCTGCGATCTCTGCATATTGGACGGGTTTGATGGGAGCGTGTCTCTGACGGTCTAACGACGCCCTGTAAACACCAGACAACGATCTGATTTCGTATGAATCTTGAATCCCCCCAGTTTTCACGTCGACAGCTGCTCAAGAAATGCGGAGCTGGCATGGGATTGATTGGACTCTCCGGATTGCTTAGAGACGAATCTCTCCTTGCAAGCCGATCAGCAACAACCTTCCAGTTCGATTCCATGCGAGAACCCATGGCCCCTCGACCGGCGCATTTCCCGGCCAAAGCAAAACGGGTCATCTGGCTCTTTATGAATGGAGGACCAAGCCAGGTCGACACGTGGGACTACAAACCGGAACTGGCTAAACGGGAAGGTCAAAACCTCGACGGATTCGATCGCTTCACCGGTTTCTTTGCCAACGCCGTCGGAGGCCTCATGCCGTCTCCCTTCTCGTTCTCACCTCAGGGGCAAACCGGAAAAATGGTGTCCGAGATTTTCCCTTACCTGGGACAACACGTCGATAAGATGGCCTTTGTGCATTCCGGCTATAGTGAATCCAATAATCATAGTCCGGCTCTTTTCATGATGAACTGCGGGCTTCCCCGTATGGGATTTCCCTGTGTGGGCTCATGGGTGACTTATGGGCTTGGGAGTGTGAGCCAAAACCTTCCCGGCTTCGTTGTCATGTCAGACCCGAAAGACCGTGGACTTCCCAAAGGGCACGCTTCCAATTGGAGCGCTGGATTTCTTCCCGGCATTTATCAAGGCACTTGGCTTAAACCAAAGGGAGCGCCAATTGACCACCTCAGTCGACTCCCCAACATCTCAGCAAAACGACAACGGTCTCAACTCGATTTTCTCAGTTCATTGAACGAAGATTTTTCAAAGCAATATCCTAACGAAGCCGATCTCAATGCTAGAATCGAGAGCTACGAACTGGCCTACAACATGCAAATGGCGGCCCCTGAGGCCCTCGACGTCCAGAGAGAACCCAAGCACATCCAATCTCTTTACGGGCTCGATCAAGACCATTGCCGACACTTTGGCGTGCAATGTCTTATGGCCCGTCGTTTGGCGGAACGGGGCGTTCGATATATTCAGATCTATTCAGGCGGTAATGAGAATCAACGAAGCTGGGACGGGCACAATGACATTCTCGGAAATCACCAAGGATTCGCTCGCGAAACCGACCAACCGATCGCCGGTCTTCTCCAAGATCTCGATCAGCGAGGAATGCTTGAAGACACGCTTGTCATTGCCGCTGGTGAGTTCGGCCGCCTCCCGATCGCGCAGAAAGCAAAGAAACCCGGCAGAGATCACAATCCACATTGTTTTACGGCATGGATGGCTGGCGGAGGCATCAAAGGGGGCGTCTCCTACGGTGAATCGGATGAGGTCGGCTTCCGCGCCGCGCGCAACAAGGTTCATATCAACGATATTCACGCCACGCTGCTCCACTGTCTTGGAATGGACCACGAGCAATTGACCTACCGTCACAACGGACGAGACTTCCGTCTCACCGACGTCGGGGGGCATGTCATTCGCGACATTCTTGCCTAACCCGGATCGGGACTGGGCATTGAAACAAGCAAGCCCCTCTCGCCCAGATCTGTTTCTCATATTCCTTGCATGCCCGCATTCCTTTGCTAACGTCACCTCGCTCTTTGAAAACTCGTGGGCTCTTAAGAAGGCCTACGAAGACAGCGATTCAATGTCAGGGAACCCCGTGAGATTCGGGGATGGTTGCGCCACTGTGTTGGGCCACGAACTCCAATTTGCCACTGGTTAACGCCGGGAAGGCAGGAGTAAGGTTACGAGCCCTTAGTCAGGATATCGGTTGAATTTGCTCTCGTCAGGACGGCTCTGCCGTGCACTTCTCCGTCAAAGGGAAGGATGAGGCCAGGTCAGAACACACCTGTGTTCTGCATCTGAGAACCTGCTATTTTTAGCCTTCATTCTCTAATTGCCGTGGGGATGAAGGCTTTTTTCATTTTCACGCGCTGGTCTCAAGAAAGAACTAACAAGCCATCACAGATCGTGATGGAGAGATCAGCCAATGAATTATAAAACTATCGTCACCTCGTTCGCTCTCGTAGCGGCCACGTCAGTGGTATCAATCGCTCAATCTGATCCGTTTGCCGACCAAGTCACGGCCTACAACTCAGGCACTGGCTTCGCAACAGATTTCGCCACCGGACTCGGATACACCAATGTGATCGCCGCGCTCGGGGCTCCTTCAGCGATCACCCCCGGTGAATTTGGAGGCCCGGTCACCCCTTTCTCTCCCCCATTCGTCGGCGAGCAACTCTTGTCTATCGGCGAAGGCGGCATGGCTGTGTTTGAGTTTGATCCCCCCGTCTTCAATCACCCTGCAAATCCTTTCGGGCTCGATCTGATCATCTACGGCAATGCTGGTTTTTCGATTACCAACGGGAATTTCACAGGAGGAGGCATCACAGACGGATCGATCTTTGGGCAAAACTCAGGCTCAACCCGCATCTCTGTCAGCGCTGACAATGAATCTTTCTACCAACTCAACCCCGATCTGGCCCCGGTCGTTGACGGCTATTTTCCAACGGATGGAAGTGGTCGCTCAGGTATTCCGGTCGATCCGAGCACGAGCGGATCCGATTTCGCGGGCGCAGATATTGCGGCCATTCAAGCCCGCTACAAGCTAGGCGCTGGCGGCACCGGCTATGACCTTGACTGGGCGCAGACGAGCGACGGCACGTCAGTCCAGCTCAACGAAGTCCGCTTCGTAAAGATCGAGGTGATCGAAGGGAAATCAGAGATTGATGCCCTCTCAGCCGTGCAACCGACCGAGAACCACCCAAGCGAAGTCATCTTTGAAACATTCCAAGAAAACCCCTTTGAAAATGGATGGAGCGCTACTGGTGACACGAGCCTCTTTGAATGGGATGCATCCGAGCAAAGACTGGCCGCCACCTGGGATTCTTCGAAACCCAACAGCTATTTCACCCACACCCTCGATCAAACCGTGAGTACCGGGGAAGATTTCTCAATTGCCTTTGATCTTCATCTTGATGCGATTGAAATCGGCACCACCACAGACAAGCCCTTCACGTTTCCGATCGCCATCGGACTTATCGATTTCGCACAAGCCACCCGAGATGACTATTTTCGAGGCACCGGAATCAGTGCCGCTCACGGACCAAAGGGAGTCGCCGAGTGGAACTACCTCCCCGACTCCGGATTTGGCGCTACTGTGTCTTCTGGCCTTATCTCTCAGGATAACCAATGGGCATTCCAAAACACCTTCCCTCTAGAGCTTAGCCCCGGAACGCTCTACCAAATTGAACTTACCTATCAGGCAGCAACCGGTGTCCTCGCCACCACAATGACTGCCGATGGTGAGCCCTTCGGGCCAATCCTCGATGCCAAACTCAGTGACATTTTCGGCAACCCAGTCGAAGGGGGGTTCACCAGACTCGATGTCGACGCCTTCGCAATCTCTAGCTACAGCGACGAAGGGCAATCTCCGCCTGAATTCGCCGGTTCCATTCGCGCAAACGGCTTTGTCGACAATATCCGAGTAACAATCGATTCGGCTCCAACAATTGACCAGATTCAAATCAGTGACAGCCAAATCAGCCTCACCTTCGCCGCACTGGCCGGAAAAACCTACTGGCTTGAACACAGCACAGACCTCATCAATTGGATGACCATTCAACAGCAAGTTGCCGAAGCAAATGAGACGGCAGAATGGAATATCGATCGATCAGGACCAATCGGATTCTTTCGCCTACGCGCAGGCAACTAATGAGGCCTCGGGCACAAAATGCGTTCACGTTGATCGAGGCGCTGGTCGTGATGGCCATCATCGCTATCCTCAGCGCCTTGTTACTCCCTGCTCTGGCAAAGGCCAAGGCGTCTGCCAAGCGCATCCAGTGCATCAGTAATCTGCGTCAATTGGGCCTTGCTGCTCATTCTTACTGGGATAGCAACGAACAGCAAACCTTCGCATATCTGACAGGACGAGAGGGCGACGGATTGAACTACTGGTTCGGCTGGCTCCAAGCCGGAGGCGAAGGCAACCGAGACTTTGATCCGGAGAAAGGCGTCCTTTGGTCTCATATCGGTAGCAGCGGTATCGGTCAGTGTCCCTCCTTCGACTACCAAAACCGGCTCTACAAGCAGAAGGCAAGTAGCGCCTCCTTTGGCTACGGATATAACCTCCACCTTTCCCCCACCGGGGCCCGGGCACCCAGTCTTGAAGATCCGCCGATTCTCGTCACACAGATCAAGCATCCCGCTCAGACAGCACTCTTTGCCGACTCCGCTCAGATCAACGACTTCCAAGCTCCTGCCAGTGCATCAAACCCCCTCGTTGAAGAATTCTACTACATTAGTGATGGAGGCCCCTCCTACGCCAATGTTCATTTCCGACATCAGGAGAAAGCCGTGGTTGGTTACATCGACGGGCATGTGACCGCGTCCGCCCCGGAAGAAGGCACACTCGATCAACGACTTCCCTCAATGAACCTTGCCCGACTCCCAAAGAAACAGCTTATTCCGTAACAAACCCTTCGTCATGAAACAGACCCCGCGCACCCTATTCCTATTCGTCCTCATCGGGCTGGCAACGCTGAGCCGACTCCTCCCGCACCCGGTGAATTTCACCCCCTTACTAGCGATCGCACTCCTAGCGGGACGACAACTCCCTCGCGGATTCGCGGCTCCAGCTATCGTCGTCACATCCATGCTGGCCATCGATCTCCCCTACCTTGTGTCGCAAGTCCTGCCTCAATCAACCGCCGATCTCGTGCCGAAAATTCTGCTCGTCAATGGTTTCGTCTACGGAACGATCCTAAGCCTGACGTATTTCGCTCAACACATCCGAGGACTGAAAGACTGGCAGTTCACACTCGTAGGGTCATTCGCATCGTCGCTCGCTTTTTTTCTCACGACGAACTTTGCTTCATGGCTCGCTTTTTACCCCCTTTCAATAACCTCCTTCGCCCAGTGCTATTCCAGCGCCATCCCATTCTTCAAGAACACCTGGATCAGCACACTCCTCTACGGCGGCACCTTCCACATTTGCCTGTCTCTCTTCGACCGCTACACAGCATTGCGGTCTCATCGAGCAATTTCTCCTCAGAATTAGCCTTCGCGTCGAAGTCCATTCTCCGATAAGAAATGTCTAAGCTGCAGTCAGAAATCTCAGCTGAGAGCCCAAGGATCGTCTGCATGTTACCGAGTGCGACCGAGATTATTCACGGGCTCGGTCTCTTCGATCGACTGGTTGGCCGATCTCACGAATGCGATTTCCCGCCAGAAGCAGCTCCTATTCCTGTTGTCACCTACGCAAATATCAATGCCCAGGCGAGCAGTGATCACATTGATCGAGAGGTCAAAGAGCGACTGTCTCAAGGTCTTTCACTCTACGGGATTCAAAAAGAACTCCTCTCCAAGCTGCAGCCTGATTTCATCGTTACACAAACCCAATGTGACGTTTGTGCCGTTAGCCTCTCTGACGTCAAAGCCTATTTAAAAGAGGATCTTGGAATAAACGCTGAACTTCTCGTACTCGCCCCAAGCGTCCTTGATGATGTTTGGCAGGACATTCAGAACGTAAGCACTGCCATAGGAATCCCGAAGCAGGGAACGACGCTGGTCTCAGCTCTCAAAAAGCGACTAAAGGCCATCCAACTCAAGGCCGCGACCCTGCCCCGACCACGAGTGGCCATGATAGAGTGGACGGAACCTCTCATGGCCGCAGGGAACTGGGTCCCCGAACTCGTCGACATCGCTAGAGGAAGCAATCTGCTTGGCAACGTCGGTATTCACTCCAACTGGATGACCGAAGCAGAGCTTATAGCCGCCAATCCAGATGTCATCGTGGTCACGCCTTGCGGCTTCGATCTCGAGCGAACAAAAACCGAAATGGCCCCACTCAGGACTCTTCCCTGCTGGCAGCAGCTTCAGGCCGTTCAATCCGGACAAGTTTATGCGGTGGATGGAAATGCCTTTTTTAATCGCCCCGGCCCACGATTGATTGAATCGGCAGAAATTTTGGCTGAAATCCTCCATCCGCAAGAATTCTCTTTTGGCCATGCCGGAAAGTCATGGCAACGTTTCTGCCCTTGTTAGAGTTTCAAATCCCGTTGCGTCACATCAACGGTTTCAACGACCACATCACGATACACCCGCCGCTCCCAAGCGGTCACTCGGAGCAAGGGATCCATGATGGGAAACACATGCACCGGCAGTAACTCAACCCTAAAGCGTCCAGTTGCTAGTTTCGAAATATTCACCTCGAGGTGCCCATAATGTTTCCCCCCGCTGACCAAGCGCCCTCCCTGCCATAGTTCAGGTTCGTCGCCGTGCGCCGTCCACACACTATAGGGATTGTTTTCTTGGGCATAAGGAGACGGTTCTGGACTTCTCAGACCATCTCCCGCAACGCCAACATCGTAGTAATGAATCCCGTGATAAAGGGATCGCTCAAACAACTCACTGTGCCCCGAAAAGACAGCCGTCACCCCGAATCGCTCGAAATGAGGCGCATACTTGCGAAGCGGCATCCCTGATTGCCCATCACGACGAGGGGCCTTAGAGGAGAAGGAATAGCCGTGTCGCCCGGAGGAAAAAGGAGGATGATGAAACTGGACAAAAATGACTTGCCCTCCCCGGTAGGCGTCCTCGAGTTGCCCCAACATCCAACGCCACTGATCAGACCCTTGATTGAAGTCTGCCAAGTCCCTCCCAGGGTAGGTCGCAGCACTGATACCGGGATGCGTATCCGCATCCGTATTGTCGGGAAGTCCATTGGAGGTGTCCATCGTCAAAATGGTCACAGGACCATAATCGATTCGATAGTAGAGATCCTGATGATCAGGGTTATCGTTCGCCGGCGTATCAAAATAGGCCCGATATTTTTTTCGCGACGCCTGGACGGCCTTCGGGGCAAACGCACCGTTACGCGCACCATTATTTTCCCAATTACCGAGCGCCGGAATGAGCGGGCACTTTCCCAAGAGGCTACTAAGCTTGCCAGAGAAATGCCTAAAATACTCGTCCCAAGCTCGCTGATAGCCACCGCCCTGGACGAGATCACCCGGCATCAGTATGAGATCAGGATTCCGCTTTTCTATCACGCGAATATTCCGCGCCAACCCGACTTGTTGGGACGCCACATACAAGACCCGACCTCGGTCATTCTTTTCGAGGCGATTGGAACGGGAATCGCCTCGAGGATCTTTCGTGTAAGTTTGCCCGTCAATATCGCCCCAAAGCACGGGGAGGTTTCTCCCATCGGGATCCGTCTCCGAGTCGGCCAGCACAATCAGGCGAATCGGCTCACCGGAATCATGCGGCGGGGGAACTTTGAAGCGACCATTAAACCGAACCGCCCCCTGAACAACCGTGTATTGATAGACCTGCCCGGGCTCAAGATCCGAGATCAGGACCTGATGCTTGAAGTTCGAGTTCGAGAACATATCGGGATAGGCCGCTCGTTGTTTCAATTCATAAGCCGAATAGTCGAGTTCCGGCATAGGACGTGGAGCGCTTCGAAAACGGAGTGACTTCTTCAACGAAGCGTGACTCACAAAGAGATGTCCCGAACGGGCAGTCTCGGTAAACCAAGTAATGCGAATCGCATTCGCCGCAGGACATTGTAGATAGGGTGTGATCCGAAACTGTGCCCACCCTTGAGAGACGTACCCAAGAAGCAACAGTCCAACAATCAGAGGTAAGATCAATCGCTGCCCACCTGAATCTCGTAACGACATTTCTAGGAAGCTTAGGGACGAGAAGTCTGGAAATCAACCTAGGAGAACCCCACTCCGCTCGAACTCTTTCGCCGGTCATCGGAAGAAGCGATGCTCACGTTGTGCTTTCGGCAACAACCTGAGGAGTCAAATGACTGTAGGCGTCCAAGCCTTGAACGCGTCGATCTTCGATCCGTCCTCCAAGCGTAAAATGGTAGACACACTGCCAGGAATGATCCTCAACCCCCAACAATTGGTGAACAGCATCGTCAAAGTAACAACCAATCCCAGTCGCACTAAGACCGGCCGCCTCTGCTTCCAAGTAGATCAACTGCCCTGCACAACCGGCCTCCCAAAACAGTCTCGGATAGATTCCCGCTCCGCGCTCCTTCAGAGCACCGGAAAACTCCGCAAGCAGCGCGACCGCAAAGGCACCATCGGCAGCAATCGATTGATGGCATGAGACGGTCCTCGAACACTCTTGAAAATCCCCCGCCTTCAGTAAAACTAGATTGAGTTCCTCAGGGCAACCAAGAGGCACAGTCCATTCAAACTCCCCCCGTAAAACTTCTTCAAGTTTCGCCCCTTGATCATGACTACGGCAAAACAAATAGAGACCCGGCGGGACACCGGCCACCCGATGCACGAACAGCACCATCGCTGTATGACATTCAAACGGCAGGCCGCGAAAAAAGTCGGCATTCAGATCAGGATGAAGCCGCCAAAGCAACCGATAGAATTCATCCGCAGCCAAGCTTGTTTCCCCATCCATCGCCACAGCGCTCCGACGTCCCCGAACGACCTCCGACACGGTTTTAGGTCGAGCCATTCGCATCGTACTCGGCAGCACCGACACGGCCAGATTCGGTGGTGATAAGGGAAGACCAGGCGCCCAGTCAAAGTTCGCAATGGCCTCACTCACGAAGGACAGAATCGGCCACTCATAGTGCTTTTGACTTAGAACGTTCGGTCTACCGGCCCACTCGCGGTGAACCAGTGTATGAAAAAACCCCTCACTACATTGCAGCACTGGCGCCCGACTCGTCGGCAAGGAAGCCCGCGGCACAATCGCAAGCAAACAAGCTCCATGCTCTTTCTCCGGACCATCCTGGTCCTGAACGCCCAACAATGTCTCAATTTGCGATGAATCCAAATGATCGATTGAGCGCACTTCCCAGCCGAGTAACGACGCAGCGATCTGCAAACAACCGAGCGCATGCCCGATATCATGCTGGCAGTAACGGAATGCCCGTTCCCCGTACTTCCACGATTCTCGCCAATAGATTGAGGTGAGGCCGACGACAAAACTCCCCTCGGGAAGCCCGCCAGAAAGCTGATTCCATTCACCCGGACACAGCTCAAGGCGCTTCTCCAAAGCATGATAGTAGGAATCATAGTGAGCGATCATGGAAACATCCGTAAAACCCTCAATGGGTCCGGCAATGAGATGAGCCTCTGTGGGATGGAGATTCCCGCTCGAAGGGTTCACACGGAGCGCCCATCGAGACTGCCCTGAAACTTTCCACGCCGAGAGGGCCAAGGAATAGAAAAAGAACGCACTCAGGCTCTCACGGTTCAATGTTCGAGGCGCAGGTGGATTCAAAAATAGTTCATCATAGGCAAGGCGACCAAATCTGCCTTCCACAAGCTGAGACAAAAGCAACAATGGAGCCCCCTGATAGTGGCGGAAAGGATTCGGCTGAGTCGCCCAATCCAGCCGCCCTAACGAACGAGCGTAGGACTGAGTCCCATGCTTCGTTTGATCGTGATACAGCGTCACACGTTCCAGAAATCGATCTCGCTCCACTTGCCTAGTCCCCATCAAAGTCGCCTATCATCTCTTGCCAATCAGTGGCACCAAACTCTCCAGTGCACTCCAAAGAGCGTAGCCTTCTGGGCTGCAGCCAGCAAAGAGATTCGAGCACACTTCGAATGTTGCGGCCTGGCATGGACCGGAGATCTCTGGCGCCCTTTTATCAAGCTGACATTTGAACCAGTTCCTGAGAGACTGAGCCCTGATCTCATATTAATCTCCCACGAAGACATGGTGCCACGCCACGCAATACCTTATTCACACCCCGGTCGCCTTCACGGATTTTTTATCGCTATCCTCTTCTTGTCCCAATCCGTTTACGGGCGAGATATTCAGATCGGCACCATTCCAGAAAAGATGCAGTTTGATACGCCCGTCCTGCGGGCACGCCCAGATGAGTCGATCAAACTAACCCTCATCAACAGTTGCCGAATGCAGCACAATTGGATCCTATGCCAGCCAGGTGCAGACTCCGCACAAAGGGTCGCAAAGGCAGCTCTGCTCTTGGGTGCCGAGGCCATCACTCGGCAATACATTCCCGATTCTCCCCTTGTCATTATCGGCACTCCAATCGTCAATCCAAACGAGTCAGCCACGATTCATTTTCGAGCTCCCAAACGCGAAGGGGCCTACCCCTTCGTCTGCACGATTCCCGGACACGCACTAAGCATGCACGGAACGCTCCTGGTAGGAGACCTCACCGCCCCCCTATCCCAACCCGCCGCCACCACCACGGCCCCCATCTCAGGGCTGGCACGCGCCCAAGAGAAAATGAAACGATATCGCCCGCTGATGGATAGTGGGCCCAGTCTCGGCGGAGTGATCGCAAATGGGCAAGACATCACTCCCAAGGGGATCGCCGTGAAACTTGGCCCCAACGGAACGGCTGGTGCTCTCTTCGATACGGAACTTCTTCGCTACAGCGCTGTCTGGGAGGGAAATTTCGTTCAATTCCTCAGCGGTCGTGAGGATGAGCGAGCGGAGTATCGAATCCAAATTGGCGCCACACCAATCTTTACCAGTCCCCAGCATCCCGGATGGGCCAGCCCGAGAGGATCATGGCACGATCCACGTTCCAACGGATACGGTCCATTGCCAGCGGATTGGCTTCGCTTCAATGGTCACTATCTCCACGAGGATACCGTTGTCTTCTCCTACGACGTTAACGGCACCGCCATCCTAGACTCGCCAGCGATCAAGGATGGGAAATTTCTCCGACAACTCACCATCGCGCCTTCGTTAAAGCCTCTCCAACTGAGTATGGGCTCCAAGAAAATCACCCTACCGGAAAGCCCTACGACACGAGACCTGATCATTCATGAAGACGGATCAATCAAGCGAGCGGAGGTTTCACTGCAACGATTCGCACAGGGTGGGCAGCGCCGCTGGGAGACCCCCATCGTCACGAGAGGCAAGACCGCCCCCAGGCAGGCCCCCTATGTAGTCGATACACTCACTCTGCCGTATGACAATCCATGGAACGCCCTTCTCTACACTGCTGGTCTCGATTTCTTCGCCAATGGAGATGCCGCTCTCTGCACCTCTCATGGCGATGTCTGGACTCTCAGCGGGATCGATGAGGACCTTGACCAGCTCGTCTGGAACCGCTTCGCAAGCGGTTTATCGAACCCTCTAGGCCTTAAAATCGTGAACGATGAGATCTTCGTAACCGGACTCGACCGGATCACCAGGCTCGTCGATCTCAATGGGAACAACGAAGCTGACTACTACGAAAGCTTCAACGCTGACTGCCAAGTTTCCGAACGACATCACCGATTCGCCACCGACCTCCAGACCGACTCCTCTGGGAATTTCTACTACTTAAAATGTACCGATGAAGGACTCTCGGATCATGCCGGCAGCCTAATCAAAATCTCCCCAGATGGCAGCCAATTCGAGCTCTTCGCAACCGGTCTTCGCAACCCAAACGGAATGGCGATCGGCCCCAATGACTTGATCACTTTTGGGAAACAGCAAGGTAGCTGGATTCCCTCAAGCGGTATCCACGTCGTCCGCAAGAATGGTTTCTACGGCTACATGCCTTCACATCATCAAGCCCCCCCTCCCACTCAATTTCATCAGCCCTTGTGTTGGATTCCTCACGGGGTGGATAATTCATGCGGCGGACAGGTCTGGGCTCCGTCAGATCCCCGCTGGGGCCCACTCGGAGGCAGTCTCCTCCATCTCTCCTACGGAAAATGCCAGCTGTTCTACGTCTTTTTCGAAGAGATCAAGGGACAACATCAAGGCGGCCTGATTCGCATCCCCGGAATCGAATTTGATTCCGGAGCCATGCGAGCCCGCTTTCGCAACCAAGACGGGCAACTCTACGTCACTGGCCTTCGCGGATGGCAAACAAGCGCAGCCATGCCAGGGTGCCTTCAACGGGTCCGATACACCGGCATTGACGATATCAATACCCCGGAAAACCTCACCGTCGAGCCTGATGGAATTCGCATTCATTTTCGAACGGCCCTAGCCCCGAATTCAGCAACGAATCCCGCAAATTACGAGATCGAACAATGGAATTACCGCTGGACTAGGAACTACGGATCGCCAGACTATAAGATTTCCAATCCCGACCAGAAGGGCCACGACTCGATCCGAGTCGAGCGAGTAATTCTCGACGACACAGGTCGCACGGTGCTACTTCGCTTAAGTCCGTTTCACCCCGCAATGCAAAGTGCGCTTACGTACAGACTACACGACGCGGAAGGCAATTCGATTTCTGACACGCTCTATCATACCATTCATCAGATCCCATCTCACGATGCAGCGACCAACTAACCGTATTCAAGGAACGCTCAGGGCACTCCGCTCAGCGATTTTGAACATCGATAGTGCTCGTAAAAAATCTCCCGTCGCTTGAGTTTCTCTGCGATCGAATATCTTCCAAGCGCTCGAATCTTGATTTCCGAGCGCGAACTCCGTAGAAATCGGCCGTGATGAATAGCAATAGCGAGGAATCAAAACCTACGATCAGCCAAGGTCTGAGACGCTTCCTCTACCTGACTGCCGCCATTACCGGGGGTATTATCCTCATCGTAGAGATTCTGGGCGCTAAAATGCTGTCGCCGTTTTTCGGCACCTCTCATTTCGTCTGGACGGCTCAAATCGCTGTTACCCTCCTGTCTCTAGCCGCAGGCTATTACTTCGGTGGCTGGCTCGTGGATCGATCAGCGAACCTCAAACGGCTCTATCTATGCATCCTCTTAGCTGGGCTCTATCTTTGTCTTGCCTTGGCCGTCCTCCGCCCTATGGCCTACCTCTGTCTCAATTTCAGCCTCGCCCTTGGATCCATTCTTGCTTCTCTGTTTTTGTTTTTCATCCCCCTTACGCTCCTGGCTGTGACCGGCCCATTTGTCATCCGGGTTCTCACTCAATCTACCCAAACCGTGGGGGGCCAAGTCGGCCGCCTCTCAGCGATTAGCACTGTCGGCAGCGTGCTCGGCACGGTGCTTATTGGCTATGTCCTCATCCCGTTTGCCCCGAATTCAGTGACTCTGGTTGTCTCAGCCGGCGTTCTCTTTGCCGTCGTCACCACCTATTTCCTAGTATGGCACCGGACTTCAACGAACCTCGCTCAAACGGGCACCGCGCTTCTCATCGCAATAATCGCCGGTTCGATTGGGATTCGGATCGACGCCATCTCCGGCACTCGAGGAATGAATGAACTCACCCGTCGCAACTCGAACTTCGGGCTGATGCAAGTCTTAGAATCAAAGGACGGCACAAAACGTTACTACCTCAACGATCTTCTTACCCAGAACATCTACGATCCCACCACGAAGCAGAGCCTCACGGTATTCACCTACATGCTTCACGATCTGGCTGAGGCTTATGCAAAGAAAACAGACACGCTATTAGGCATTGGCTTGGGCGTCGGCATTGTTCCACAACAGTTCGCGGATGAAGATGTGGCCGTTGATGTTGTCGAGATCAATCCGCGAGTTGGAGGAATCGGCCAAGAGTTCTTCGGGTTCGATCCCGAAGCCGTCAATATCCACATTGGTGACGGACGTCATTTTCTCAATGCATCGTCCAAACAATACGACGTCATTCTCCTCGACGCCTTCCTCGGGGATTCTTCCCCTTCTCACCTGATGACCCAAGAATGTTTCCAGTCAATCCAAACGAGACTAGAAACAGACGGTGTCTTGGTGATCAACAGTTTTGGCTACTTCAAACCGGGCGAAGATTTCTTTGTGAGTTCATTAGCCAAGACTCTCAAGAGTGTCTTCAAATCCATCAAGATTCACGACGGGGGGCACGGTAATGTCTTTTTCGTAGCCTCCGATCAGGAAAATCTCAGAGCACCTCGCACCCGGGACTTCAGCCACGCTCATCCCTTGATTCGTCGCTCAGTTCAAATCGCTTACGAAAACATCGTCGATTCCAGCACGGAACGCGGTATGATCCTGCGAGATGATTACAATCCCGTGGACTTCTACGATGCTGGCGTTCGCGAAGGAATCCGAAAAAGTCTCGCGCTATCGATGAAATCGAAATGAGGCGATTGATCGAATTCCATTTCTTGCCTTCCCCCCAGATCAACCCCCTCCAGCATCGATGAGTTGGGAGCACCTTCTCATCCTCTGCATCGCGTCGCTCCTTATGCTGACGGGAATCATCGGGAGCCTCATTCCTGCACTTCCTAGCACGCCCTTCGTGTTTATCGGAGCGCTCGGCCATTGGTTCTTTTATCAAGAACAGAGCATCAGTCTCGGGGTCCTTGTCACACTCTTCATCATGATGATTCTATCACTCGGCCTTGATTTTGTCGCTAGCGTCCTGGGCGCCAAAAAGCTAGGGGCAACCTGGAAAGGCATCCTAGGGGTGATCGTTGGCGGACTTGTCGGGCTCTTCTTCGGACTGCCTGGAATAATCATTGGCCCGTTCGCCGGAGCGATGCTCTTCGAGCTTCTCGGAGGCACCGACCTTCAGACCGCGAGTAAAGCTGGCTTTGGGGCGGTGATCGGATTGCTCGCCGGAGCATTGGGCCGTTTCGCCTTTGCGATCGCAATGACGGGATTGTTTTTTATCAACCTCTTTTATCGCCGACTCACCGAGCCCCCAGACCTAGAGCTCGTCCTTAACCTCCCCCTTTAGTCCAAAGCACAACCAAGCTCGCGGATTGAATGGCTCTCCTAATCGAGAGCCGGAAAGGGAAACCTATCAGAAGGTTGATGCTGTTGCTTCATGATGCGCTCAATCTGAGCGATGACTCGTGGAAATTCCGCGGATCGATCGTTCGCTTCAGAAAGATCTTCACCTAAGTGATAGAGCTCCGTCTTCAGGGGATTCACATTGTTTTTCCTCAGCATCCCTTGTCGCACACCCTTCCAAGGACCAAGCCAAACGGCCTGTTGCCCACCATAGCCCGTGAATTCTCGATAGAGAAACGGACGTTCACGTTGATAAGCCCCCAAGAGAGTCGGCGCGATACTTACCCCATCGATCCCATGTGGAGCGAGTTCCCCGGGAGCCGCAATATCGAGCAAGGTAGGGATCCAGTCTTCAAAACCCGTACGGAAATCAGAAACGCTCCCAGCTCTCACCTTCCCCGGCCAACGAACGATCAAAGGCACCCGAACGCCTCCCTCGTAGAGAGATCCTTTCAGCCCTCGCAGCGACGCCACACTGTGAAAGAAATCATAGTCCACTTCAGCTTTGAGATGTGTGGTACCGTTATCTGAGGTAAAAACAACGAGCGTATTGTCGTCAAGTTCGAGTGTCTCTAGCAGATCCAGAATATTGCCGATATAGGTATCCATGCGGGTAATCATCGCCGCATAGGCCGCCCGCGGTTTGTAGTGCGGCGTATAGCCATACCCCGCTGCACGGGTGAATGGCGGGTCAATCCACCCTAATGAAAGATAGGGCTTAAGATCCTGATCGGGCACGTGCAGTGCCACATGGGGAATCACCGTCGGATAGTAAAGAAAGAACGGCTGATCTTGATGGTCTCGGATGAATTCAAGGGCCTTGGCATTGATCCGATCCGGTGCGTAGTCCTTTCCTTTGAACTGGGCGTAGCTCGTAGCCTTGCCGGCATCGAGGTTCTTGGGCAATGACGCGTGCCCCGGTATAGCCGGATTGTTTTCCAATACAACCCGTTCGTCATCATCCCACAAATACGAGGGGTAATAGCTATGAGCATGGCGTTGACAATTATAGCCATAGAACCGATCAAAGCCTTGGTTCAGTGGATCGCCTTCAGACCCCGGAAACCCTAAGCCCCACTTGCCGAAGGCCCCAGTCACATAACCTGCCTCCTTGAGGCATTCCGCCAAGGTCTTTTCGGCATCAGGAATGGGACGCTGCCCTTCAGGTTGAACTTCACTGTTATTGCGGACGATAGCGTGACCGGGATGTTTCCCAGTCAACAACACACAACGAGAAGGAGCGCAAACCGCATTGCCGGAATAATTCTGCGTGAAACGCATTCCCTCGGCAGCCAGAGCATCAAGTCGCGGGGTCCGTATTTTCTTCTGACCATAACTGCCCAGTTCGGAATAACCGAGATCATCGGCTAAGATGAAGACAATATTCGGCTTCTCAGCCGCTGTTGCCATTCCAGCAACCAGAAGGACACACAAATTCAGGATGACTTTCATAGGAAGCCCGTAGCATGACAGGGCCTTGCAAAAAAGCAATCGTGGGCATACCGCTTGTCCCTGATCGATTCCGAACCTCCCCTACCCGTTGACGCGCGTGTTCGCCTCTTTCAAAAGCGTCTTCAGAGAAGCATCAATCTCCCTCGCCACTGAAATCTCGACCATGTGACTCATTCGAGGCATCGCCCCAAGACTCTTGGCTTTCGCCACCTTTTTATCAAAGGGGCGTTCCCCTAGATCCATCCCCACCCGAATGCCTGTTTTCGTTATCTTCGCGACGGCAAATTCCCGTTCAGCTCGAAACGACACATACCCCTTGGTTGGGACGACGGCAACTGTCTTGAATTGCGATTTAACCCAAGTCTCCAGCTTATCGTAAAGCGGTCTTACCGATTCCTTGTTCTTGAAATGCTGTCCCATTAGATCCGAGGTATTCCCATACACCGCTTGCCCACCATTGAGAAATATCGCAGCAAGAAAGTTCGCCTGCATATGATTGAATTCATAGTTCGATTTTAAGAACTTCAACACGGCGTTGTGTTTAGTCTCACCACTTTCTTTGCAGCGCTTCATCCATGTCTTCAGATCGGCACCACTGCTGGTTCGAAGCCCACTCAGAAAATCCTTTTCGTATTCAGCTGCTGATTTTGGCATCTTGGGCCCTTCTCCTCGATTGGTAGTATGATCGTTCTAGTCACGCGGACATGTTCTTAGGATAATCAAAGTCAATTTCCAGATCCTCGGCTTGCTCTCCAAAGTTTCCCCAATAGTCCCCGGCGTATCGACACTCAAGAACGCCGCAGGTGGGGACATTGCTGATGTCCATTCTCCCGAGCCCATTAGCCAACTCGGTTAGCGTCGGATTGTGACCAATCATCATCACTGAATTCCACGACTCATCTAACGATTGTATCAACCCTAACCAGTCCGCGGCGGTAGCCCCATAGAGCTGGGCTTCAACAATTACCGACTCGGCGCCGAGGTCCAACCCAGAGACAAAGAAGGCTCCCGTCTCTCTAGCACGCGTTGCTGAGGACGTTATCAAGCGATCCAAAGTAACAGCTGTCTCTTATACACATCTGACGCTGCCGACGACTCCTTACGTGTAG
>OJGX01000388.1_pt1 | contig 22016 bp, 15 predicted proteins | sample 1594661 | NCBI WGS metagenome assembly OJGX01 (sample SAMN05416839, study PRJEB24817) | seawater metagenome | isolation source: Sea water | place: Canada:Atlantic | collected 2013-07 | reverse complement strand
ACTTCTACCCGACCTACGCCGAGGCCCAGACGGCAGCCCAGGCGCTGGGCATCAAGGTTCAGCTCGACTACATGAGTCGTTACCGCGAAGACCCGCAACTGCCTGCCCGCCCGAATGATGTCTATGCCGACGCCGGCTGGATCGACTGGTACGGCTTCCTCGGCAATGAACGGCCCGACTTCTACCCGATCTACGCCGAGGCCCAGGCGGCAGCCCAGGCGCTGGGCATCAAGGGTCAGCTCGACTACTTAAGGCGTTACCGCGAAGACCCGCGGCTGCCGGCCACCCCTAACGAGGTCTATGGCGACGCCGGCTGGCTGGACTGGTACGACTTCCTCGGCAATGAAAACCCAAGCGCTGCTCTAGCGGACTACCCGCACATGTGGGCAAATGTTGAGCAGTGGTTGAAGAACCAAACAAACATCTCCTCAAAGAAAGCCGCGGTGAGGGTTTTTTTGAGTGGTTTCTATCAGATACAGGAATTGCCAGATGAGCCGGTACACCTGCTGCTGCGAGCCAACCCATTCCCCACTGAGGCCTATCAGCAGTTCATTGAAGCCCAGGCCGAGTCCCTGAAAAGGCCCTATCACAATGCTATCACGGCCTTTTTCGGCTGGCTTTTGGATGAACATTGCACTGATGCTGATGCCGACGAGCGTATTGTGCTTGCTGATTTCCGGAACCCCTTTCAAACGGTTCTGGCCGGCTTTGCAGATAGCTTGCAGGCCTATCGCCCCAACCAGTCCACCAAGCCGCCGCTTGGTTATGAATACATCCTCCGGGCGCGCAATTTCCTGGTGCCGAACGGCGAACAGGTATTGCAGACAAGGCCCAGTTTGACGGATTTGCCGCACCTACAAGACTTCTTTGCGACCCGCGCCGACTGGATGTATGTGGATGAGTCGTTGATCGACCGCGCCGACCCAAACTGTATCTGGCGCGTGGTCAAGGCTGACCGCAAGATGCAAAGCAAGCGTGAGGTGGTAAACAGCTATCAGATTTGGTCGCCTGTTCGCTTTGTGGCGCTCTACACGCTGCTGCGTTTTCCGCTGCGCGGCCAACAGGTTCTCTGGCTGGACAGCGGCGAGGCTGATAACGAGATAGCCGTTCTCGATGCTGAGCATGGCGGTGTTCGCTGGGAGAAGAACACAGGTACCCTGGCTGGGAAAGGGAGTAAGAAGCGTCGCCCACAGGCTGCGGTCCAGCGCTGCGACAAGAACGCGGCAAAGCTATATGTGACTACCAACAAGACCGGACGGCAGGAAGGCGGTTATGAAGTTCCGTGGATTCCTGATGATCTGCTCTATTGGTTCCTCATGCTGCGCGATTGGCAAGCCAAGTACAACCCGCTGAAAGAGCCTACGCGCTGGTCTGACATCAAACTTCGCGCCGAAACCAATGAGAAGATTTTGCAGGCGCGTGGCACCCAATGCTTTCTGTTCCGCACGGACGCCTCGGGTCAGCCGGCTTTCACCACAACGGCTTTCACTCACATCTTGCCGGCATTGCTCTACGCGATTCAGCGCCCTGGCGAAAACCTTGCCAGCGAATACCCCAACTTCAAAGTGAGCAATCCGCGCTATATCAGCCCCTACACACCGCACAGCCTACGTGTCAGTCTGATTACGGCGTTCATCGCAGACGGCGAAGCGCCTATTCACCTGATCTCCAAGCTTGTTGGTCATGCCTCGCTGGTGATGACGATCTACTACATCAGGCTGAACAACGATCAGATGCGCCGCACCATGGGCGAGACTGAGAAGCGCGCCGCACAGATCTCAACTCAGCGCCATGCCGAAGAGGTAAGGATGCGGGGATTACAGCCGCTTCGACATCAACTGATTGCAACGGACGGTAATCGCTTGCTGCTCGAATCTGACGTGCCGAACTCGGCCTGCGTGGTGTTCGATCACGGCATCTGTCCTATGTCAGGGGCGGCATGCCAAATCGGTGGTGAGGCTGTGGCCGAGAGAAAGGTTGAAAATCTTTATGCCCCTGTCGAAGCGGGCTATCTCGGGCAGAAAAATTGCCCGCGATGTCGGTTCTTTGTCAGTGGGGTTCCGTTCCTTGGCGGTCTGGTGGCGCTGGCCAACGAACTCGCGTTGGAGATTCATGCGGAAAGCTCACGTTTTCAGAGCTACGCGGCGGAGGTCGATAGGCTTGAGAAGGGCTGGTATGACGCCTGCCAAGCCAATCAGCCGGACACTCAGCACTCGATTCGAAAGCAGGCGATCGCCAGCCGGGAGCTGAGCGCCGGGAAGCTCGATGGCTTGCTGGCTGACTATGCAGCCGTCAATCACTACGTCCAGGGTTGCCTGAAACTCATCAATGAAGGCGAGCAGAGCGGCGAAGGCGAGAATGGTATTAGACTAATCGCCGGTGGCGATCTCGCCGAGGTCGGTGTCGCTTTTGAAGAATCCAAGACTAGTTACCATTTGCTGGCCGAAATTTGCCAGAACGCGACCATCTATCGGTCGGCCAATCCCTCGCGCGCCGTGCCTCTGATCGGCCAGGCCATAGACCGTATGGCCGAAAACAATGGCTTGGCACCGACCATGTACAGGCTCGACGACGAACAGAAACTGGTCGTTGCCAACGAGATGAACCGTATTCTCCTTCAGCGCTTGGGTTCCTGGGAAAAGATAGACGACTTGTTCTCAGGCGACCTGATGCTGCTCGACATAGATACTCACGAGCCAGAGCTGACACGCATTTCGACCGAGATCAAACGGCTTCTTTCCAATCCCAATAGCATGCGCCAGTTGACCCACGAGGCTTCTACTAATGAGTGACCAACTTGTTTCGCCGCAGGACACCTACAGGCGGCTGATGAGTGAGGCCTGCGATAGCCGCAGAAAGCGCAGCCTGGAAGCCATCAACGAAGTGTGCCGGCTGCTGTATGAGCGGCACTCCTCGGACTTCTCCTACAAGACCATCATCACGCTTGGCAAAGACCGAGGACTGCCGGTTCCCGGCGAAAAGTCCATCGTCAATAAGACCGGCGAGCATTACCGGCAACTGATCCAGGCTTGGAAAATCGCGTCGCTGCCCAAGGCCATTAAGAAAAAAACTGGCCCAAATGATTGGATCGAACATATCCAAGACCCGGTTGTGCGCATGAGCGTAAGTATGCTCGCAAAAGAGTTGCGGGCGCTCAAGGCCAAGGAGGCGCGCAAGGCTGCGCATAGTGGCGCACCGATTATCCTGGGAAGCGCGATGGGGCAAGCCGTTTCCACTCGGCCACTCTTGAATGATGCTGAGTTGGCGGCGTTGAAAGCTGCGATAGATCCTGCGTCGCTTGGCCTAGTGGGGCTGTCGATTGGCAGCAGGGGCGAATTGGTGGATGTGAAAGGACGGACGATCCACAAACCTGGCTTCCGCGACGCTATTGAAAAGGTTCTGGCTGTTCAGGTGAAGTGAAAACAGCCATCTAGGTTTGACTGGCGTTTTTGCACGTATTCCAAGGAGCACTACACATTTACTCAAGCAGGTCATCCGGGAGGTCGTTGCTGCTGGTGAGTTGTTGGCCGCTGAATGGCAGCGACCTTCAGGTCCTCGTGGTTCCGGCGATAAAGCAGATGTGGATGTGGAAATCGAAAGTTTGCTTCGCACCGGCCTGATAGAAATTCTGAACTGCGACTTTTGGGGGGAGGAGACTGGGTCGCAGCTTAACGGTGCGGAGCACTGTTGGGCGGTCGACCCGAACGATGGAACGGCCGATTTTTTAAGCGGGTTTAAAGGTTCGTCGGTTTCCGTAGGTCTGCTTTTCAGGAGCAAACCGGTTCTAGGAGTGGTATATGCACCCGTGACCGAGGATCGCGGCTCGGATTGCATCGCGTGGGCACGGGGGATGGACTACATATACCGCAACGGTCTGACACTGAAGCGTTCGCTTTGCGACATTGAACTGCAACGCAGCACGAGCGTTTTGGTCAGCAACGGAGCTCGGAAAAAACTGGGATTAAACGCGCAACTCTGCGCGCCCGCGACACCTGTGCCTACTACCAGTATCGCCTACAGATTGGCTGCGGTAGCTGCGGGCGACGCGGTTGCGGCTATTTCCCTCGTCTCCACCTCAGCCCATGACGTAGTCGCGGGTCACGCCATTCTTCTCGGTGCCGGCGGCGTATTGGTAGATGAAACGGGCGAAGCCATCGTTTACGACTCGATAGAGAAGCTCGAAACTACTTCCAAGCGTTGCTTCGGGGGCGCACCAGCTGCCTGCCGCGACCTTGTGATGCGAGACTGGGATATCGTTTTTCGCTAGCGGAGTATCCGCTAAAGCGTGATCATCTGGAGCTACGCGCTCAAGTTACAAGGTTGATCACCGGAGTGGCCTTTATCTATCCTGGAGTGAATGAGCATGCCGAAAAATGCGACAGGCAGGTGTCGGCCAAGAACCCAACGTTGGGGGCTGTTAGCTGATTCACGTGTCGGAACGGAAATGCATATCCGGCAGTGATGGGCGGCCCGAATTGGTATAACCTGATTCAGAGAAACCAGCTAAGGATTGGCATGGATACGGAAAAGGTTTTGCTTGAAACCTACAGGAAATGGAGCGACGAGACGCTCATCAGAGCGATGTCGACTTTCACGCGAGACGGAGGGGTTGCCCGCAAGCCGTATCTGAAAGCCCTCCGCGAGCGCGGCTTAGAATGCGAGAAGCCCGTCTCAGCCTTACTAGGGAAAAGCTGACTGAATAGCTTCCAGCTTCCTAGACGCCACTGGACACCTAGTTCTGGCCAACACTTGGCCGTCGCAACTGACGGCTATCGGCCAAAAGCGGCCAGGTCGTAAGTCTGCAATCCAGCCAGTGAGCAATGCAGTTATGAGAAAAGCTTTTATTTCACGGCGCTGAACTTGCGATAACTCTGGGGCGCACAGCCATGCCAGCGCTTGAATGCTTGAGAAAAACTAGATGGGTCGCTGAATCCCAATCGCTCCGCGATAGCGCTCACTGGTAGTTGGTTACTTTCCAATAGCTCTTTTGCCATGGCATAGCGGGCCTCCATGAGAAGCGAGCGGAAGGTCGTTCCTTCCTCGCTGAGGCGACGTTTCAAGGTTCTCTCGCTGGTGTTCAATAGTTTGGCCATGGTGACCTGATCTGGTGGAACACTTCCGGTGATTTTGAGGTAGTTGCGAACGATGCTCGCCGTACTGGCCTTAATCCGTTGCTTCTCCAATAGCTCGTCGCACAGCTGGGTACACATGGATGCAGTTACAGGGTTGGCTTGAGGTAAGCGGCGTTCGAGCAGGCTCAACTTGAAAGCAATGCTGTTCAGTCCAGCGCCGAACCTTGGATGTGCCTCTCGAAAGATATCGGGGGTATTGACTAGTTTGAAGCGCTCCGATGGGGGCTGGCGGAAGGTCAGACGCTCTGGCACGAAATCACTGCCGACCAGCTCCCGGATGAGCATATAGGCCGCTGCCACATCCCGCGCGACCAGAAAACGCTTGAGCTCGTCCTTCAAGTCAGGCTCGCCGAAACTCAGCACGCCAAGCGCTCCCTCCCGGTGATAGGAGATCAGCGTGAAGGCGTAAGTCAGCGGTAAAAATCGCAAAGCCAAAGCCAGCGCATCGGCCAGGGTCGCGCTGCTGATGAGACCCAACCCCCACAGGCCATAGGTCGAGAAGGTGTAACGGAGCCCAGCCTGAAGTCCCAGCGCCTCTGGCGGCAACGGAAGCTGAAGCAGATTAGATATAACCCGCAGCTCAGCCGATGCCGGCACCTGCACATTGGGGTCGTTAAGCTGACTGCTTGAGAGGTCTGTTCCTCTTAACAGAGCCGCAGCACTCATGCCGCGATCCCGGCCGAGCTCGACCAAGAGGCGCACGCTACTGACGTTACGGGTGAAGTCCCAGAAGCTCATCCGGACAGACTCATTGGGTCGCAAAGTTGGCCTAAATACTAAAGTAACTGTCCCCCTACGTCATTCCTCAAAGCGCCCTCCATTCCTATACTCCATCCCATCGAAGCTGCCATATCTGCCAGGCGGTTATGTGTCGAAGCTGCCGCTTTCGATCTAGATCGCTCCAGGGTTGGCGCTCAGTCCACAACAACATTACGAGTGGCAATGCCATCACCATGAACACCGAAGACGTTCTTCCACTGCTTGATGAGATCGGCCGTTTCGCCAGAGAAAGGATTGCTTCCTCGGTGGAGCGGCCCGAGCACCCCCTGCCGCCCCAGTGCCTTGAGACACTGACGCAAGAAGCGGTAGAGCTGGGCATCCTTTCACTGTCCGGCAGTGAGGATGGATTCGGGATCTGGGATCACACCGATAGCGCAGAGGCCATGCTCTTCAATATCGGGACGCTTAGACACCTAGGTCAGGCCAACCCCGGCGTGGCCTTCTCCTGGCATCGCAGTAGCCTGGCGCATGGCTTGGCCAAACTGCTGGGGTTCACGCTCAACCAGGAGCGCTTCCTTGCAACCACCTTGTCTATCACCGGGCATTACGGACTTGGCCGTTACAGTCTGGCGCGTTGGCTCAAGGGATCGGCAATTCTGCAGGAAGACCAAGACATGCTCGGCGATTGGCTTGACCGGCAGCAGCACGCCAGCCCAGTCGTGGCAGCAGAAGACTGGCAGTCTTTGCTTTGGCCGCAGTGGAGCGACGGTCGGATTGTCTGGCGCATGAGTGATCGTGCCGGTGAGAGCGTGTCCAGGTGCGTGGCACAACACGGCTTCGACGAGCTATCCAGCTATCTCGTGCAAGCTCACGAACATGGGGATACCCGCAGCCTCGATGCCGCGCAAACCCGCCGCATTTACCAGCGGATGCTCAAGGCCGACTGCATCGGCCTGATGGCGATAGCTGTCGGGGCTTTGCAGCGAGGGAAGACCCTTGCCTCCGAATACGCGGCCATCCGCAAGCAGGGCAGTAAGCGCATCGACCATCACCCCGCTGTGCAGTTCATGCTCGGTGAAGTGGAAACGGCACTCCAGCATGCCGAGGCAGTGCTGGGCATGTCGACGCGCCCGCTCGATGAACTGGACCTGGGCGTGCTGCTGTCCATGCGCGCGAGGTTGCATGAAAGCCTCTGTCAGGCGGCCAACCATGTCGTGCAAGTGCATGGTGGGATTGGCTACATGCGTGACTGCGGGGCAGAAAAGATCGTTCGCGATCTGAACATGCTCAAATTGCAATGCGGCGGCACGCGGGAAATTCCTTTGTTCCTAGCCGCCTGGATGGAGAAGTGATCATGCCCCTGAATATGCATCTCGATGGGCATCTGCCATCCATTCACCCGCTTTCACCACACTGGCAGTATGGCGAATTCCCTCTCCTCGCTCGGCAGTTTACCCACTATGCCAGCAGGGATCTGTGGGAAGCTGATACCGCTCGGCTGCCCAAGGCGTTGGCCAAGATTCGTCGCGCCGCCCGCGGTTTCGCCGAACAGCATATTGCCCCCCTGGCCAGTGCTGCGGATTTGGCAGAGCACTTGCCGGTCGGTGAATGCTTGCCTGATGTCCAGCGACTTCTGATTGAGGCAGGAAAAGCCGGTTGGCTGAGCTATTTCATGCCCGCGCCGCTCGGCAGTATGCCGTGGCAGGCCGTCATCCAACCGCCCATTTGGCAGTGTGCTCTGGTGGTCGAGGAGTTCAGTCGTGCCTGCGGTGGCCTAATGCTGTTGCTATCCGCGCACCACCTCGGCTGCATGCCTCTGCTACTGTCCGGCAACCCAGGCACCATCACCCGTCACCTAGCCCCGGTATACCGCAGCTGTCTGAACGGTGACCCACATCTGGTGGCATTTGCGATCACCGAGCCTGGCGCCGGGTCGGATGCGGAAGAAGGTCATGGCGCGGAGGCCTATCGCCCTGGCGTGGTCGCGACACCGGCACCCGGCGGTTATCTCCTCAACGGCCGTAAGTGCTTCATCAGTGGTGGCGATCTTGCCAAGAGTGCGACCGTGTTTGCCGCCCTCCAAGGCGAAGGGATGGACTCGTGGACATGCTTCTATGTCGATGCCGACAGCCCGGGTTACAGCATTGCGCGTACCGAAACGAAGATGGGCATGCGCGCTTCCGGCGCCGCCGAGCTGGAGTTCAATAACGTCTTCGTTCCCCATGACCGTATCGTCGGCGGGCTACGCAAGGGCTGGGCCCTCAACCGAGCCACCCTCAATGCCTCCCGGATTCCCGTTGCCTCCATGGGCGTTGGCCTGGCCCGCGCGGCCACGGAGCTCGCCGTGGATTTTGCGCGCCGCTACAAGCTGGGCGGCAAAGAGCTTATTCACTATCAGGATGTGCAACTGCACCTCGCCAGCATGGTGGCTGAAACCCGCTCCATCCGCAGCCTGGTATGGCAGGAGGCAAGGCATGCCTGGCGGCCGCGTCAGCTGAATGCCTCCCTGTGCAAGTTCCACGCAACCGACCGTGCCCAGCATGTGGTCGAAATGGCGCTGGACCTCTTGGCCGATCACGGCGGCCTGCATGAGCAGAAGATCGAAAAGATATTCCGCGATGTACGTCTGACTCGGATTTTCGAGGGTACCAACCAGATTAATCGCTTATCGCTGATCGAAGACTGGCAGGAGCAACTGCTGCCGCTCGATCCCCATAGCCCTATTGTTGGAGTTTGAAGCATGACTGCCTGGCGCCAAGACCCATTCTTCCAATACCCGCTGACGTCGTTCCAAAGCTCGGAGGGCAATGTCGATCTGCCCATCCTGTACTTCGACAATTCCAATTTCATGAGCATGTTCGAGGTCGAGTACGAGGCTGCCAATGCCTTCCTCAAGGACAAAGGACTGACGGCGGTTCGCTTTGCCGGAGGCAAAGCGCTGGTGGTTGTTGGGTTCTACGAATACCGGGAAACGGCAATCGCGGACTACAACGAAGTCGGTGTCGCCATCGCCTGTGTACCCAGCGGCGTGAAGGCGCCGTGCCTGCCGCTGCTTTCGCTCTATCAGCCATTGGACAAGCAACAGGTCGGATTCCATGTGATCGATCTGCCCGTCACGACCCAGGCCGCATGCGTGGCAGGAAGAGAGGTCTGGGGGTATCCGAAGTTTGTTACGCCCATCGGATTTTCCCTGGATGCCAAGCGTTTCAAAGGGACAGTCAGTGACCCTGAATCCGGGGACAGCATGCTGGAACTGTCCGGGAATTTAGGCATGGGGCTGCCTGCCCCACAGCTGGATCTGGTTCTTTTCTCGCACCACGAGGGAGCGCTGCTGCGTACCCTGGTCAACACGCGCGGCGGCGGCAGAGCCTGCCTGCCGGGATCACTGCGCCTGAAGGTGATCAACAGTGAGCATCCCATGACGCGGCGCCTGGCCCAGCTGGGGCTGAGCAATGCTGCGCCGAAGATGGTTTTCCATAGTCACGGGCTTCAGCTGCGTCTGAATGCCGGAGCGAGCATTGCCTGAACCACACGGGGACGTTAAGGCAAGCAAAGGCTGCAGCCCTTCCAACAGCTACGTCGCTCAAGCCTACGAGGATGTGATTCAGGGGGCGATTGGCTTCCTGAGTTGTATCGCGGCGCCGGTGTAGTCCTCATATCAACGAACAGGTGAGACAATCATGACTTACGATCTCAACCAAAAAGTGGTGCTCCTTACCGGTTCGACCGGGGGCCTCGGTCGAGCCATTGAGCAATCATTGCGGGCGAAGGGGGCTAAGCTCGCGCTCCTGGATATCGATTACCAAGCGGCAGCGGAGCAGGCTCAAGTGTTGGGTGACCCCGGGGTAGTTCAGGCATGGCAGGTTGACGTTCGCTGCTCGCAGAGTGTCGAGACGGCCATCGCCGCTGCGGCTCAGCATTTCGGCGGTATCGATGTCGTGATCGCCAATGCGGGGATCGATGTCATCGCCAGCATGGAGTCGATGTCACCGGAGGCCTTCGATCGCGTCATCGATATCAACCTCAACGGCGTCTGGCGAACCTTCCGTGCCGCGCTGCCTCATGTGTGCGAGCGCAAGGGCTATCTACTCGCGATCTCCTCGATGGCAGCCTTTGTCCACTCGCCCTTGCAGGCACACTACACCGCAAGCAAGGCCGGTGTTTGGGCCATGTGCAACAGTATTCGGCTAGAACTACGCCACCAGGGCGTCGGAGTCGGCAGCATACATCCCACTTTCTTCCAGACTCCTTTGGTGTCTGACCTGCATGCCAGCGCGGCCGGGCGCAAGCTTTGGGGCGGCAACGCGAAGGGTATATGGAAGATGGTCTCGCTTGATGAAGTCGTCACCGAGACCGTTCGAGGTATCGAGCAGCGCGCGGACATGGTCGTCATCCCGAGAAGGAATCGTTTCGTCGCGCGAGCCCCGGGCTTGCTGCGCAAACTCATTGAGCGCATTGGCTTTGACGATACTAACGTCGCGGAATCGGTACGGCTCGCCAACACAAACTAGCCGTTGCAGAGCATGGCCACACAATAAAAAAGGATCTCTGATGCATATTTCACGTCGCTTGGGTGGCCTGTTTCTGGCCACCGTTCTACCTGTCAGCGTAATGGCTGGGCTACCTGCCGAACGAATCGAACCCGAGGTTAATCCTGAACTTGCCGCGCAGAATGCGCTGTTTGATCCGCGTGTCTACAAGGTGGCCAACAACACCTATTCGGCAGTTGGCTGGCAGTTGGGCAACGTGGTCATGGTCGAGGCTCCGGAAGGTTTGATCATCGTCGACACCGGTGAGTCGCTCAGCGACTCGCGCAAGATCATGGCGGAGTTCCGCAAGCTGACCGACAAGCCGGTCAAGGCGGTGATCTACACCCACTTCCATCCGGACCACATCAACGGCGTGCAAGCCTTTGTCAGTCGTGAGCAGGTTGAGCGCGGTGAGGTAAAGATCTTTGCCCATGAGACGCTGTTGGCCAATGTGGTCGGCCAGGGGGCATTGGTCGGTCCCATCCTGGGGGCACGTTCCGCCTACAGTTTCGGTGCCCTGCTCGAACAACCCGACCAGAAAGACATGAATGCGGCCATTGGCCCGCTGCTCCGCGCCGAGCCCTCGACTTTCATTGCCCCGACCGACACCGTCGGCAAGCGGCTCGATACCACCATTGCCGGGTTGCCCGTGCAATTGCTGCACGCGCCAGGCGAATCGCCAGACCAGATCGTGGTCTACCTGCCAGACAATCGCGTGCTGATTAGCGCCGACGTTCAGCAGGGGCCGGCATTTCCCAATATCCACACCCTGCGCGGCACCAAGTTCCGCGATCCGGTCGAATGGATTGCCAGCATCGACATGCTGCGTGACCTCCAGGCCGAACACCTGGTGCCACTGCACGGACGCCCGGTGGACGGCGTGGGCAAGGTCGAGGAAGTGCTGCGCATGACCCGCGACGGCATGGCCTATGTGCATGACCAGAGCGTGCGCTGGATGAACAAGGGGCTGACACCTGACGAGCTGGTCGAGAAGGTTAAGCTGCCAGCCCATCTGGCCAGCTACGCCCCGTACCTGCGTGAGTTCTACGGCACGGTGAAGCACAGCGTGCGACAGATCTATAACGGCTACCTGGGCTGGTTCCAGGGTGACCCGGTGGATCTCGATCCGATTCCGCCCAAGGATAAGGCCGAGCGCCTGATCGCCATGATGGGTGGCCGCGACAAGGTTCTTCTGGCCGCCGGCGAGGCGTATCTCAAGGGGGATTACCAGTGGGCCGCGGAGCTTTCCAGCTACGCCATTCGCATGGATCACGATGACCAGCTGGCGCGCGATATCAAGGCACGAGCTTTTCGCAAACTGGGTTACGCCAGCATGAACATCAACTGGCGCAACTGGTATCTGATGAGCGCCATGGAGCTGGAAGGCAAGTTCGATGGCGAGCAGATTCGTCAGCGTACGGCTGAAATGCGCAAGGTCTTGTTGTCGCCCGATATGGTGCGCAACTTCACGCCGCAGATTTTCCTGCAGAACTGGGTGACGCGTGTTGACCCTGATAAGGCTAACGACGTTCACCTGACCCTGGGCTTCGAGTTCCCTGATATCGGGGAGCAGTGGGCCTTGGAGGTGCGCCGCGGCGTGGCCCAGCTGCATCGGGGCATCCCGCAGGGCACCAGCCTCAAGCTGACGATGGACAAGCGTTTTATGGAGACCCTGCTGACCGGCGAGGGAGGCCTGCTGAAAGGCGCCTTGCTGGGCGATGTGCAGGTCGATGGGAGCCTGCTCGACATCAAGACCTTCCTAGGCTGCTTCGACTTCAGCGAAGAGCCTTTTGGCCTGACTGTACGCTGACGGAGATAGCCACCATGAACCCTTCAAGAACTCTCCGTGCATGCTCCCTGCCTCGACGCCTGGCATGGGGTGGGCTGGTTCTGCTGCTGATTGTCGGTGGCATTTTGTGGAGTCAGATGAACACCGTCCGCCTGGCCGCCAAGGGCTACGTGTTCGGCTATCCCTTGGTGATGACCGACCTTACACGCAAGAGTTTCACCAGCACGATTGCCCCGGCCAACCGTCTGGTGAATATGGCCGAGTTTCCCGAGGCAGACTTTCGGGTGTTCGTACGGCCGAATGTGGACACGCTGTATACCCAGGCCTGGCTGGATATGGACAGCGGGCCCTGGGTATTTGAAGTGCCGCCCAGCCCCCGCTATCTGGTGATGCAGTTTCTCGATGCCTGGAGCAACGTATTTGCCAGTGTTGGTACGCGAACTACCGGCGATGAGGGCGGGCGCTTCTTGCTGGCGGGCCCTGACTGGCATGGCCAGGTGCCGGAAGGCATGACGCTGCTGCGCTCGTCCACGCGCATGAACTGGCTGCTCGGTCGGATTCAAACCAACGGCAAGTCGGACTATGCCGCCGTACATGGCATACAGGCCGGGCTCAGCCTGCGCAGCCTCGACGACTGGCAGCAGGGTCGAGTGGTCGAGGCACTACCGTTCCAATTGCCCGAGCAGCCGCTCACGCCGCCCCTGTTCGAGATGCGTAAGCTGACCCCCAAGGCCTTCTTCGGACAGTTGTCGCAGTTGATGAAGGACAATCCGCCCGCGGCGACAGACAGTACCGCCGTGGCCGAACTGGAGCAGCTCGGCGTCCAGATCGGGGCGGATAGGCCGCCGCAGTGGAACTGGCTGCAGGAACATGCCGTGGCAGTGGGCATGTGGCTGGCGGAGCACGAGATGAAAAAGGCGCTGGAGCGCCCGGAGGTGCTCGTCAACGGCTGGCGCCAGGCGCCTATGCATATCGCCGCCTTCGGCCAGGACTATGGCATTCGTGCGGTGGTGGCCATGATCGGTTTCGGTGCCAACCTGGCCGCCGAAGCTATCTATCCCAACGCCAATGTCGATGCCCGAGGGCAGGTGCTGCAAGGCGGCCAGCGCTACCGCCTGCACTTTGCCGCAGGCGAGCTTCCACCTGCCAGAGCCTTCTGGTCGCTGACCGCTTACGACGCTGATGGCTACCTGATCGCCAACCCCCTGCATCGCTATGCGCTGGGTGACCGCGATGCACTGACCTACAACCCGGATGGTTCACTGGATCTGCTGCTGCAGAGCGAAGCCCCGGGCGATCAGCAACGCAGCAATTGGCTGCCCACTCCCCGCAGCGGTCCGTTCAGCGTGACCGCACGCATTTATCTGCCTGAGCAGCGCATGCTCGATGGTCAGTGGCGTATGCCCGGCATCGAGCGCCTATAAAACAATGTCTGATATGCAGGGGTGGGAGCATGGCTTACGACTTTAGAGAAAAAGTGGTGCTGATTACCGGCGCCGCCGGGGGAATAGGTGCCGCTACCGCCCGGGAACTCTATGCCCTGGGTGCCAGACTGGTGCTCACGGACATGCAGCAGGAGGCGGTGGACCAGCTCGCTCAGGAGTTCGCCGCCGAGCGAGTCCTGCCGCTGGCGCTCGACGTGACCGACGCCGAGGCCGCGAAAAGGGTGGTGCAGAGTGCCGTCGCGCGCTTTGGCCGCCTTGATGTGGCATTCGCCAATGCCGGTATTTCCTGGCGCGGCAGCCCCAAAACCCTGCGCATCTGCCCTGCGGACGAGTTTCGGCGCATCGTCGAAGTGGATCTGTTCGGTGTGTGGCACACGCTGCAGGCGGCGTTGCCGGAAGTCATCCGTAATCAGGGGCAGATACTGGTGACTTCGTCCATTTATGCCTTTGTCAATGGAATGGCCAATGCGCCTTATGCCGCCTCGAAGGCCGCAGTAGAAGCCTTGGCTCGTGCCTTGCGCGTCGAGCTAGGCGGCACCGGTGCGACGGCCAGCGTGGTGTACCCGGGCTGGACCGCTACGGCCATTGCCAAGATTGCCTTCGGTGGCAATGACCTGGCCACGCGCATGAATGAAAGCGTGATGCCGAACTATCTGCGCCGCCCCATACAACCGGAGCAGGTGGCCAGGGCTATTACCCAAGGCATGCGATCTCGTCGGGCACGAATTGTTGCCCCGGAGCGTTGGGCTCCGATTGCATTGTTGCGCGGCTTAATCAATGCCCTGGTTGATAGCTATCTACAAAGGCACCGAGGGCTTCGTCAGCTTTTTCGAGAGCTGGAGACGGGCTCGGACAGTGGCGAATAAGCCATTATCTGGCCGCTTTTGGCTGACACCTGCCTGGGCGCGACAGGCTCGAAGCGGCCAGAAGCCGTCATTGACTGTCTACGTCACTAGGGGCTATTCAATTAGACTTCAGCTGCGCCAAACGCCGTTAGTGCGGTAGATACCACAGGCCAAGGAATACACTTGCGTACTGCGGCGGCTTTGCTCGCTAATGATGAGCAGCTTTCAGATGCGAGTACCGCTCCTTGGATTAGCTCAGGACTAACCCTAGCCGCTGAGACAAGCCACAAGAGCATCTTTGGTTCCATAATATGATTGTAAACATACTGCGCATCACGATCGGGCCTGCTGGCGCGTGGATATGTACCTGTACCCGAGTTAGGGTTAAGCCAGCCGAGCCAATGCTCTTTCTGTGTTGGATAGTTGTTGTAGCCGGGCGTTCGATTCGCTACAGGGTTGTCAGATGGTAGATCGCCAATCACCTGAATAAACCATTCAATGCTACCTGGCTTCATAAATGAACTTTCCTTGTGTGGGTCTAACACCCGGCTTAGGGACAGACTTATAGGAGCGAAACTGCGGAAAGGCCGTCCCAGCAGACCCAAAGGGGCTGCAACAGCCGTTTTTTATACCTTAGCTGCACGAATCTTTCTGAGTTTCTCGACAGCAGCTTCAAAGGCTTCTATAGCGACGGACTCAACTTTTTCGGCCTCAATTTGGGCTTCTGGGCTCACTTCTTCTAATCTTTTTGAAAAAACGAGCCACTTGAGTATTCGCTGTTTCCGTTCGGCAAGTTCAATTTGGTTCTGGCACTTGCGTTCAAGAAAGGATTCCCACGACTCCTCCCGCTTTTCATCGCCATTGCAGCGACTGCAAGACAGCACATGGTTGTGTATTCCATTGCCTCCGCCGCTAGATGACGATACAGCATGATCTATGTGACCAGTGCGTGAGAGAAGCTCAATTGTAATGCCGCAATAAGCGCAGCGAGAAGAAAAATATTCCCAGAGTTTCTTTACCTCTGACTTTGTTGGATGTGGATCAAGAATAGCCGCGAAGCATCTCCGCATCTTGTTCTTTGCCATCGATGGTGTGTCTTTTGGCACTAGCTATACCTCACACAGAACGTCTGGTTGAGGGGCGGGCTTTACCCGTCCCAGTGAGCGAAGCGAACGACTCGAACCACTTTTAGACGCTTGTGCTGAGTTTTGGAAAGTCTTCATACCACTCTGCAAAACTGCCTGTGACACTTTCGCCTTTCAATAAAACTCTAGGAGCCATCCAGCTAGTAATGATTTTTTTAGGTTTTTCGTGCCAGCTCAAGTTGAACGAGCACATGTCTTGGCCGTCAAAGAATTCGACTTCGCTATAAGGAAGGTGGTCGTGAATCCAGTATGCAAGAGACCGCCAGTCGGCACCGCTACTATATTTATCCATAAACCAAGGGATAACAATGCAAGCGGTTGCCCCTATGCCATTGTCATCTGAATAATCCCAAATGTGATGAGCGAAATTTGTTTTATTGCTGGCACAGTTATGCGATTTCTCATTGCCGATTTCGTTTATCTTCGGTGATCTATAAGCAGATCGTATGGCTATGCGGCCAAATGTGGCGTTTAGTGGCTCTAGCAATTCTTCGCACAGGCGTTTACCTGCCTCTATAGCCTTATCCGGATTTTCAGGAATATTTGGGATCCCATAGAAATTTGATATTTCGCTGTACATGAAATCGCGCATGAAGAAATTCTTGGATAGGCGAATGCGCCCGAAGCGATCAAGTGCGTCATAAGATTTGATGGCGCGCATAATTTTTCCTCAAGAGTCTAACGTCCAAACCCACGGGCCAGTTTGGAGCCGCGGAGCGGCGGAGAACTTTCCCGTGCGGTGACTTGTTAGGCAGCCAATTTTAATCACGCGGCAGCCAGCCTTTGCTGTTTCTTTGTGGCTCTGGGAGATTATTCTTTGCCAAGTGCTCTTGAATAATTGGTTCAAAATCCGGAGCCCAACCATCCCAGTTTCCCCTCCAGCAAGTTTCACATACGGTGATGCCGTATAACTTAATACCATGCCCGTCATAACGATGAGGACCGAATTGAAACTGATTCTTGCAGGTGTCGCATGCCATCATGATTCGTTGATCTGTCATGGTCGAACTCCGTGCATTGGTGCCTAATGTTCAGGTTAAGCGACGCGGAATGCGGTCCGAAGAGAGCGAAACGCACAGCTTGAACCCCGTGTTAGCCGTTATCTAGCGACGTTGGGCGCACATTGCTCTAAGCTCTTTTTTTACTTTTCTGGCCACTTCTCCTCGCCAGCCAACAGCGAAAGTGAGAAAGCTACCAATTACCGCATAACTGGTAGGTTCTATACCATACGGGGCGTCAATGAAACCAATTTGCTTCATGTCATTGAGTGCGGTTTCTGCGCCGAGATTATTTATTGCATGCCAGTCTGAATCGCCCCGAGTTTCGTAGACGCTGTAGACGCTTTGACCGTCCGCTTCTGGCCGAAAGCGGCCAACTGGATTAGAAGCAACCTGTCCTTGAGCCACGCCTCTACACACCAAGCTAAATAGGGGCCGAACAGGCTAGAGAAATCTTGGCCCTTAGCAGGACCACCGACGCCAGCAGCAGTGGTAAACTCAGGCGCTTTGCCGTCCGGCTTTGACTGAATAATGCAAAGGAACTCTGCATATGTCCGCCCTGAAAGCTCTCCTAGACACCTATCGCTCTGCCTCCGTTACCGAGCGTGAAAAAGGTACCTATTTCGAAGAGCTAATCTGCACCTACTTACGCAATGAAGCCACCTATCGTGATCTATACGAACAGGTATGGACGTACGCTGAATGGGCCAAACAAAACGGGTTGAGTGGGAAGGACGCGGGTATCGATCTGGTTGCCCGTGTTCAAGGCTCGGGTGAGTATCATGCTATTCAGTGCAAGCTGTACGCCGAAGATTACAAAGTACAGAAAAAAGACATTGATAGTTTCTTTACAGCCTCGGGCAAGGCTCCGTTCTCGCATAGGGTCATTGTCACCACGACCAACAACTGGAGCGAGCATGCCGAAGACGCTTTGCAAGGACAACAGCCCCCAGTCATGAAGATTGACTTGCAAGCGCTTGAAGAAAGTCAGATTGAATGGGCGAAATATCAGTCTAAGCAGGTAGTGGTACTAAGGGCCAAGAAGGAATTGCGAGAGCACCAGCAGTCGGCCCTGAATGCTGTCACCTCAGGACTGAAAGACGCTGAACGTGGCAAGCTGATCATGGCCTGCGGCACGGGCAAGACCTTCACCAGCTTGAAGATCGCTGAGTACCTAGCAGGCAAGGGTAAGCGTGTCCTGTTTCTGGTGCCGAGCCTGTCATTGCTGTCGCAAACCCTCACTGAATGGACACAGGAAAGCGAAACGCCTCTGCACAGCTTCGCGGTTTGTTCTGATAGCGATGTGGGCAAGAAGCGCAAGGTCGAGGACGATGCCCCGCAGGTGTTTACTCACGAACTGCGTTACCCGGCCACCACCAAGCCGGATCGTCTTGCCGCAGAGATGATCAAGCGCCATGACGATGAACATATGAGTGTAGTGTTCTCCACCTACCACTCTATTGATGTGATCAGCCGGGCACAGCACGACCACAATCTGGCAGAGTTTGATCTGGTAATCTGCGACGAAGCCCATCGCACCACTGGCGCCACCTTCGGCGACGATGACGAGAGTAACTTCGTGCGCGTGCACGATGGTGACTACCTTCGCGCCGCCAAACGCCTTTACATGACTGCCACGCCGCGCATTTACGGTGATAGCGCCAAGGTGAAGGCTGAATCTGGCGAGGTTACGCTCTGCTCCATGGACGACGAGGCCCTGTTTGGCAAAGAGCTATTCGTAATCAACTTCTCCGAAGCAGTCCAACGAGGTCTGCTCACTGATTACAAAGTCCTGGTGCTGACCGTTGAAGAGAGTGTCATTAACCGACGTCTTCAGAATTTGCTGAAGGATGAGAACAATCAGCTCAAGGTTGATGATGCCGCCAAGATCGTCGGGTGTTGGAAGGCGCTGGCCAAGCAAGGACTGGCTGAGGAGCTGATTGGCGACGACCAACCCATGAAGCGCGCTGTAGCCTTCTGCCAAGTGATTGCGCCCTCCTACAAGGGCAGCAAGCATAAGGTTAGCTCGATGAACATTGCTGGCATGTTTCAAGAGGTGGTTGAAGCCTATCAGGAGGCCGAAGGCATCGACGAAGAATCGCGCCTAATCTGCGAAGCTGCCCACGTCGATGGAAGCATGAACGCCAGTCAGAAGGAAGCTAACCTCACCTGGCTGAAAGAAGAACCGCCAGCGAATACCTGCAGGATCCTGAGCAACGTGCGTTGCTTGTCTGAAGGCGTCGACGTTCCTGCTCTGGACGCAGTGCTGTTCCTGACACCACGTAACTCCCAAGTCGATGTCGTGCAATCGGTTGGTCGAGTTATGCGTAACGCACCTGGCAAGAAACGTGGCTACGTAGTGCTGCCGGTGGTTATTCCGGCAGGAATGAAGGCTCATGAAGCGCTCAACGACAACCAGACCTACAAGGTAGTCTGGCAAGTGTTGCAAGCGCTTCGCTCGCACGACGACAGCTTTGACGCCATGATCAATAAGCTTGATCTCATTGGTTCTGATCCGCGCAAGATGGAAGTCATCGCCATCACGGACAAAGTGACCAAAAAGGCGAAAAGTACCAGCGGTAACGCTGGGAAGGGCCAGTACGGCTTAGGTGAGAAGCGACCGAAGTACGACGCCGAGGGCCAGATGACGCAACAGGCCGACTTGACCTATGAGGTAGGTGAAATTGAGCGAGCCATCTACGCAAAGATCGTCGAGAAATGCGGCAACCGGCATCACTGGGAAGATTGGGCCAACGACATTGCCAAGATTGCCCGCACCCACATTGACCGCATCCATGGGATTATAGAAAATCCGACAAATTTACAGGAACAGGCCGCCTTCAATGCGTTTGCAGCTGAACTGCGCGATGACCTGAACGACAGTGTCAGCGATGGCGAGATTGTCGAGATGCTGGCTCAACATCTGGTGACCAAGCCGGTCTTCGACGCCTTGTTTGATGAGTACAACTTTGCTAAGCACAACCCTATGGCGAAGGCTATGCAAAGCGTGCTGGATGCCCTACAAGAGCACAATTTAAATAAGGAGGCCGATACCCTTGAAAAGTTCTATCAGAGTGTACGACAGCGTGCAGCTGGTATAGATAGCGCACAGGGTAAGCAGAAGATCATCGTTGAGCTATATGATAAATTCTTTCGCAATGCCTTTCCGAAAATGACTGAGCGGCTCGGGATCGTATACACACCAGTTGAGGTGGTCGATTTCATTCTCCATAGCGTTAATTACCTATTGCACCAAGAATTCAGTCAGACCCTCGGGAGCAAGGGAGTTCATATTATCGACCCTTTCACAGGGACAGGTACGTTTATTACCCGTTTGATACAGTCCGGCCTAATCAAGCCAGAAGAATTGACACACAAATATCATAATGAAATCCACGCTAACGAGCTTGTTTTACTTGCGTACTACATAGCTGCCATCAATATAGAAGCTGCCTACCATGGCGAGATCATCGACGAATACGCCCCGTTTGAAGGCATCTGCCTGACCGACACCTTCCAAATGTACGAAAAAGAGGATCTGGTAGATGAGCTGTTGGAAGACAACAGTGCTCGGCGCAAGCGACAGAAGGAGCTAAATATTCGCGTTATTGTGGGCAATCCGCCGTATTCGAAGGGGCAAACGGATGCTAACGACAACAACGCAAATATTGCCTATCCCGGTCTTGATGCCAGAATCCGTGACACCTACGCAGCACGCTCACGCGGGCAAAACAAAAACGGTCTATATAACAACTATGTTCGTGCCATTCGTTGGGCAAGTGATCGCGTTGGTGACAATGGGATCATCGGTTTTGTGACCAATGGGGGATGGATTGATGGTATTGCAGAATCGGGTATTAGGTGCTGCTTGGCAGCTGAGTTCTCTAGCTTGTATGTATTCCACCTGCGTGGCAACGCTCGCACTTCAGGCGAACAGCGGCGGAAGGAAAAAGACAATATTTTCGGCATGGGTAGCCGCGCTCCTATCGCGATTTCGTTGCTAGTCAAGAATCCGGACGCACAAGATCAGGGTCAGATTTATTTTCATGATATTGGAGAATATCTCAGCCGAGAGGAAAAGCTGGAGAAGATCACCAGCTACGCTAGCGTCGCCGGTATCGAGGAGTGGCAGTCGATCACCCCGGATGAACATGGGGATTGGTTGAAGCAGCGGGATAACAGCTTTAGCCGGTTCATCGCATTGGGGAACAAAGACGATAAAAGCTCGATAGGGTTGTTCGAAAACTACTCTAATGGTGTGAAAACTCAACGCGATGCTTGGGCATACAACGCCGGCAAGAATAACCTCAAGATCAACATGACCAGCATGGTTGGCTTCTACAATGCTGAAGTAGAACGCTTCAATGCGGTGCATTCAGAGCTGGATACCAAATCACGACAGCTGAAGGTTGATGATTTTATTGATAGCGACCCGACTCGCATCAGTTGGACTCGTGCCTTGAAGCAGAATCTGGCCAAAGGTCGTACATATGTTTTCGAGCCAGATTGTATCGTAATCGGGTTATATCGCCCTTTCACAAAGCAATGGCAGTATTTTAACCGGCGCTTCAACGAAATGGTCTACCAGATGCCGCGCATCTTCCCAGATATTAATGCTGAGAACCGTTGTATTACAGTTTCTGCGCCGGGTTTCACAACGGGTTTTTGCACACTAATGTCTGATATTCCCCCTGAACTATGTTTAGCCGCTATGAAAGGTGGGACCCAGTGCTTCCCGCTCTATCTCTATGATGATGTCGCCCAAACCTCAGCAGATGATCTCTTTGCCGAGCAAGTCGACAGCGGGCTACGCCGTCGCGACGCCATTACTGACGCTGGTTTGGGTCATTTCCAGGTAGCATATCCCGACGAGGTGTTGAGCAAGGAAGACCTCTTTTACTATGTATACGGCATTTTGCATTCCCGAGACTACCGCGAACGCTTTGCTGACAACTTTAGCAAAGAGCTCCCTCGGATTCCGACAGTGAAGAAATCTACGGATTTCTGGGCATTCAGCAATGCTGGCCGTGCTTTAGCCGAGTACCATCTGAACTATGAAACCGTCGAACCATACCCACTGACTATCGAAGCCAAAGGCAAGCTCACCGACACCGATTACCGGGTGGAAAAGATGAAGTTCGCCAAGAAGGGCGACAAAACCATTGTGATCTATAACCACCGCATCACACTAAAGGATATCCCCCAAGCAGCCTGGGACTACGTCGTCAACGGCAAGCCGGCATTGGAATGGGTGATGGAACGCCAGGCCGTGCGTACCGATAGAGCCAGCGGCATCGTTAATGACGCCAATGACTGGGCCATTGAGACGATGGGTAATCCGAGATACCCATTGGAACTTGTTAGTGGCCAATTAAAATGACCCACTACTGGCCATTTATTTTGACCCACCTCC
>OJGX01000384.1_pt1 | contig 22138 bp, 15 predicted proteins | sample 1594661 | NCBI WGS metagenome assembly OJGX01 (sample SAMN05416839, study PRJEB24817) | seawater metagenome | isolation source: Sea water | place: Canada:Atlantic | collected 2013-07 | reverse complement strand
TTTTCCTACGATCAGAATTGCATCACTTTTTACGATCTCAATTCGGCCCGTAACACTTTGGTGGCGTTCGCTTACCGCGAAGCGCGAGAGCATTCGCACAACCACATGCTCTCCACTCTTCTCAAGAGTATTGCTATCTATTACTTTAAGGGCTGACCCTAACCGACACAACTGCTCTCAAGAAGCAATACCAAGGATCATCATCAAAATCTGAACCAATGGCGAAAGGCACCGACTTGTTATTCAACGCTTTAACCTTAGGTACCCGGCCAGATAAATCTAGTTCAACGGTCTCAACCAATGGTTCCCTGGCTAAATAGAGCAACCAATTTCCGAGCTTAAGCCACTCATTTACTTCTTTTTCGTCTACCAACTTGGGAACCTTCCAGAGACAATCACCTACAGATTCCCATCTTCCCATAAGCCCGTCGTCTATCGGATTCTCGGAGTAAGAAATATAGCAATTGAACTCACTAGCAATACAGAGGTTCAAGAGCTCCTGTTTAATTGACGGCGCACCTCGATCTCGAGTCAGAATCCCCACGTGCTCTCGGATTTCGATACACTTCCAATTCTGGCATTCTAACTTTCGATGAACCGTGCATCTAGATAAAAGGGTCTCGCATTTAACAAGGAACGTCTCCATAACTCCTAATCTGAAAGCCGATCCAGAAAACCGACTCCGACCCCAAAAGCGGGTTCCAGGCTAAAGTGATGAGGCCACCATCTAACAAAATCCAAATGTAAGTGCGGTCGCATCAACCAACGTGGAGAGCCCCCCAAGGATGCGCTTCAAATCGAAATCGAAATCTTCCTTGATTCGCAAGACCTTCATAGGTACTGCCAAACCCTCCGGTTCTACGAGTATGGAACCGAGTCAACCAACCACCGCCTGGTTTACGACGGATAACAGTTCCGCCAGCTTTCGCCACTTTGTTCAAACCTGTAAAGATTGCTCCACTGAAAGTAGAACTAGCGGCAAACTGAGCAACCCGACCGGCACCAAGACTGAATCCAGATTCACATGGATCATATGCATCCAACCAACCGTTTTCCCCCGCAGATGCAAACGGGTCAAAAAATGGAATTAATCCGTCAATAGTCGCCTGAGAGGAATGTCCAAAATCAGCAAACGAATCCCAATCGAATGCAAGATTCGGACCTCCAATTCCAAAATTTAAGTCTCCAAATTGAATCCCCCAGAGACCATTGGGATCAGCAAAATTAATCGGATCGTTGTAGTTAAAACGGTAGAGATTGAGATCCGCGAGCTCACCAATCGGATCCTGATTGATCCAGCGTTGAAGTGAGGGGTCATAGAACCTGAAGCCGTAGTAGTAAAGCCCGCTTTTGCTATTGAATTGTTTGGAGGAGAATCGGTAGGGGTTTCTGCTGGCTAGAGGGCCAGCCATTCCTAGCAGGTTGCCGTAGGGGTCATATTGATAGCGGGCAACGATGTCTTGGTGTTCGTTGCTCATGGCGGTGATGTTTCCGCTGCCATCGCTGTGGTAGTAGGCGCTACTGATCCGCCCCCCAAAGTGTCGATGATAGCCTAGCAGCCCTCCAATCCCGCCAGCGCCACTCAGTGTCCCACTCAGATCTAGCCCGCGAGTGTAGGTCACTCGTGCCGCATTGTTCTGGTCTAGTTCTCGGATGATCATTCGCCCATCGTAGAGATACCTCGTCTCTCGCTGGGCACTGTTTGCCCACGGAATATCGGTTCGAGCTCGTCGGTATTCTCGCCGGATACGTAGTCGACCCAGCCCATCGTATCGATAGTCGACCTTAAATCGCAAGTCTTCGATTCCTACTAGTTGATGGGCCGCATCATAGCGGTAGCTTCGGGGGCCTCGTTGGATCAGGTTCCCATCGTTGTCATGTACGGGTGTTTCGCTGGGCGGGAGGAGGACTTCTCGTCGCGAGGTAGCTAGGGCATCAAATTCACTCTGCGCCTCGGCTTGAAAGACGTTGCCTTGGCTGGAAAGACTGAGGCCTTCCAGGTAAAAGCTATTGTCTTCTTGTCGTGTGGCGAGTTGGCCATTGATGGTAACCCATTTGGCCGGTTCAGAGGTCATTCCCGAGGCCGTGACGGTCCCTGATCGGGTGATCCGATCAAGTTCGTTTATCGCGTCGGTCTCAAAGATTGTTGTGAGTTGGTTCTGAGTCGTTATCCAAGGGTTTCCACTTTGGTCATAGTGATAGGAGAAGTTTTCTTGAGGACGGATCACTCCCGTCCCGGAAGTCCCCGTCGCCGTTTCCAGTCGACCTCTTGAATCGTAGCTGTAATCCCACTTGTTCCCTTTCAAAAGCGTTTGACTCGCTCGTTGGCCCTTGTCTGTCAGAGTGTAGGCATGGCGATTGACTCTGTCCTGATTCCGATTGAAAACCTCCATTTCTTCGAGTCGTCCTAGGGCATCAAAGCTGCGTGATTGCGACATCTGATTCGGCATTTTTAGATCGCGCCATTGTGCTGAGGATTGCCAAAAGGCAGCCCCCTCAGCCCCTTGCAAATTTTTGCGGTATTTGTATTCAAAGCGCTGCGGCGCTTCTCCGACACGATCCCCGGACAGGGTCAAGAGATTCACTCGAAGCGCTTCATCGTAGTGATAACTAAGGTGTTCTTGGATTTGATCTCCTTGCGGCCCGATCGCTTCACTTAGTTGTAAACCAGAACGCTGACCGGTGGGTGCGTAGCTAAATGTCACAAGGTTGGATTGCCCGGCGGCATCTCCTGCAAATCGAATCCACTCTTCTGCGAGTCGATAGCCGCGATAACGAAATTCGCTCGTCCCCGCTGCATCTGTCATGCTCTTGATTCGTCCTAGGGCATCATAGCTATAGCTGACATCGACTGTCGGCGAAGGATAGTCAATGGCAATCGTTTGTCCTTCGTTGTTTCGGTCAAAAGCGGTTTCGCCGTAGGCTGGGGTTTCCTGAGTTTTAATGTTGCCATTGTGGTCATACGTTCGTTTCAAGACCACGGTTCCGGTATGATTCTGCTTGAGTTTCAAACGCCCTTCGACATCAAAAAACCAATGGGTCTCATGGCCTTGTTCATCCTTCATTTTTACGACCTGCCCTTCCATATCATAAAAATAGTGAATCTGACTTGCACTCAACCAGTCCGTGCTTGGCTGCCTCACGCTCTTAACGAGACCTCGCGCATCTCGCTCATAGTCCCAGGTTTCCCCGAGGGCATCGACATAGCTGCTCATGCCGGAGGAGGAATAGGTCCAGGCCTCGACCTTGGTGAGAGCAGAGCCCGATTCAGTGATTTTTGTGAGTTGACCCAAGTGATTATATTCTCGAATCCGCTCGATACCTTCTCGGTCAATGTCTTTGTGAAGTCGATCTTCCAAGTCATAGTTCGCCTGATAAAGGGTTCCACCTGTGAAGGTGAGTTTCTTGAGCAATCCATGATTCGTGTAGTCAAGGTCCCAACGACTGGTGGTATCGGCATCGAGGGTGTGAATTAGGCCATCAAGTTGCCCCATGCTATTGTAGTCATAGTCGGTCACTTGCCCCCCCGTACTGCGTATCTGAATGCGATTCCCCTGGAAATCATACTCAAAGTCCGTCTGCACAGCTTCGGGACTGCCGGAACCTTCCACGATCGTCGAAGGACTACCACAGCCACAGTAGTCATAGGTCGTCAGATTTCCATCGCGATCACGCTGCTCGGTCACCTGGACGAGCCCATTGTAGCGCAGGGTTGTGGTGTTTTCGAGTCGATCAGTGATGGTGGTGGGATAGAGCAGTTGCTTGCTGGGGTCATCGGGATCGGTATAGCCGAAAAGCAAGGTCGTGGCTGGGGTGCTTCCGTATTGGATCGACAGCAAGCGATCAAGCCCATCTAGGGTGTAGGTCCGGACGAAACCACGCGGGTCGGTGTGTTTGTGCACTTGCCCGTGTTTCCAGGTAAAGGATTCACTCTTGAGAAGCAAGGCTTGGGCGGGATCTGGCCCGTCGCGGTCAATAAGCTCGGCGAGACGTCCGTCGTTCTCGCCGAGGGATGCCGATTCGGGGTGGTATTCAAATCGGCGGTGGAACCCGCTGGGAAATTTGATATCGGTCATTCGGAGTTCCAAATCGTAGATAATCTCGGTCACCCTTTCTTCTGGCTGTCCGGGCGCCAGAGTAATTCGATGCGGCAAATGGAATCCCCCTGAGATATAGTCGATCTGCTCCACAATATCTCCGGAATAATTACGCCGGGCTATGAGATCTATTCCGCTGCTATCATAGGATAAGGAACGCGTTCGAGTTGCCCAATCCCCGCTCGAATCGGTGTAGCTATTCGTCTCAGAAACAACATTCCCCCGAGCGTTTCGCACGGTCGTGGAGAACCATGGCTCACTGCTTGAGCCTCCCGGCAGGACTTGTGCCACGGTAAGGGGCAGGCGTAGTGTTCCGGCCTGGGCTGAACTAGGTTTCCCGCTATAGTCATACCAAGTGATCTGTCCTGGCTCTTCGCCATCTCGACTCGGCATCTGCTCGAGATTGAGGGTTTGGAAATCCGTCGGGGACGTTTCTCGAGAAATCCATTGGCGGCGACGCCCAATGAGATATTGCTGATCTTCCAAATTTAGAAGAATCGTTGCTCGCTCCTCCACATCTTCCCAACCCGGGAAGGCTGCGGTCTGTTGGCGGTTCCAATAAAAACTATTGTTCAGATCAAGCTCTTGGGTATGGAATGTCGCATCGGGTAAACTGGGGGGCGTTTCCGGCTCAAAATCGGTCACATTGGATCGTGAATACAGGTAGGCCTGAGTCATCCCTTCGGGCTCAGAGACCAGCACCGTTCTCAGGTTGGTTTCACCGTCCATCTGAAATCGCGTAATCCCGTAAGGTGTTGTGATCGAGAAATCGCGTTCATCCAAATGTTTAATCGAGGACTCCAAGCCGGCAGCATCCCTGATCAATGACAACTTCGAACTGTCGTAACTTAGACGGGTGCTGCGCCCATAAGGATCAGTAATACGGCTCACTCGATTCGAACCAGACTCGTATTCAAAGCGACTCTCCCGTCCCTGCGCATCGGTAATTTTCCGGAGTAGGACTCGGTTGGTGGTGGCGGATTCGTTGTCGTAGCCCAATCTCAAAGCACGCTTCTGTGGATCGCGAATCTCTCTCAAATAGTAGAAACTTCTTACCCCCAGCACGCTACTATTCCAGATCTTTTCATAGACCCACTGGCTACCATCGCGGAAACTGACGGTGATTTGTGGTTTACCGCTCGTTCCCGTCCCTCTAGCGATCTGTGAAGAGGTCGTAAAATCAACAATTGGGGCAGCCCCGGGAAGTTCTAGACTAATACGCCCTCCTCCAGGGAAGTGCCAAAGGAAGGTATTCGTGTTAAGCTTAGGCTCAATAAAGGAAAGCATATTACATCCCCAGCCATCGCCCACAGAGCTTAGATTCGCCTTCGCGGCATGCGGCAAGGTTCGGGTGCGATAGTAGAGCCGAATCGCCATCTCAGGACCATAGGCCGGCTGATAGCTGAGGGGTTGATCGATCAACCAAACATTCAAATTTGGCTCAGAGACTCGCCACGTGATCATCCCCTCGGCATCGCATTTGGGATAGGCCCCTGGCGGACATTCCCCTCCACCAACACAAGGTTCAGCAATGTCTGGATCATCATTCAGCCAGGCTTCATAGACTGGAAAACTATTAAGGGGCTCCGTAGAAAAAGCGGTTGCTCCTAGGATTCTCCAATCGCTCAAAACCAATCCTAGAATCGTCAGTACAAGTATGCGGGTCATGTTTCTCCTTTGTTTGAAATTTAGATAAAGAACGGCAAGAACTCTTCAGATCAGCGATCTGCTAATTCACAAGAATCCCTGCCGTGGGAGCCGTCAGGTCTACTTCAAAAAAGAAGCCCCCATCTCGAGTCCAATCTGGCGGAAGTGTCGCGGGATCCGAGGCAACCAATAGCGTGAAGGTACGGGCATTGCTTGCCCCGACTTCATCGCGCACTTGAATGGTCAAAGAATGATCGCCTACAAGGGGATTGCTCCAGGTCAAGAGACCTGTCCCCGGTTGAATCGTCATTCCGGATGGCGCGTTTAGAAGACTAAAAATAAAGGAATCACCTTCCACATCCTCCGCTCGAACAGCAAACTGGTAGTTTATCCCAGCGGTCGCAGCAGGGAGCTCTCCCGTCAAGAAAAGAGGAGGAATCGAACCGTTCCCTTCATCCTCTGGCAACCACTGAACGAGATCCACAAACCCAGCATCCAAGCCGTCATTCCCCCCTGAATCCTTGGTGTATCTCCAAGTCAACATCTGAGGCCCTTCATCCAGTATCAGAACAATCGGTTCCCAGGCGGTAGCTCCGGAAATCGCACGATACTCATCGCCATTGACAGAAAACCGAAGAAAGTCCGCCCCTGCCTCCGAAGAAGTTTTCCAAACGAAGCTTAGGGCCCCGGGCCCTACCACGGCGGTGCGTAAGGTACTCTGCTCCCCATGGCCTATGACGCCACTTCGAGCCGCATCCCCATCGGAAAAGACATCAAAATTCTGATTGAACCACGAATTGTTTCCATTACTGCTCCAATGCAAGTCGTCATTGTCAAGGGCAGCAGCTAAGTCACCACTTTCGACCGGAGGCCGATATTCCAATCCATCAACAAAACCTGCATCGAGATAGCGGCTAACACTCCCGTCCTTCGTGTATACCCATTCCAAGAGATTATTGCCGCCGTATACAATGTAGGTCCGAGGAGCCCAATTTGTCGATCCAGAGATCTCATCCTTTAGCTCACCGTTAATATAAAACTGCAGAAAATCGCCCCCTTCTTCAGAAGAGACTTTCCATTGAAAACTCACAACGGCCAGCCCTTCAACGAACGTCTCAAGTCGACTCGATTGGTTGTGCCCTATAGCCCGACTCGAGGCGGACGAGTCTCCAACGATTTTCTCGCCAAGATGCGCACTCCAGTCCGAGTTGCCAAAACTCCAATTGGGTTGATCCAAGGCTTCTCCCAAAGTCGGCACATTGTTCAGCGGCGTGAAACTGACCTCATCTAGATAGCCGCGGTTGTAGCCACTATAGCAGCAATAGTCCCGCTCGTATTCCCAGCGTATCTTGTGAACCCCTGGCCCTAAATACATATACTGCCTTCGCCAAGAAGAATAGCCTGAGAGTCGATTGAAAAGCACACCATCAACATAGAAATTAAGCCAATCAGCGCCATACTGGCTCGACGTACTCCAGGCAAACTGAAGCATTCCTGCACCACTGACTTCGGTTTCGATATAGGATCGCCCATAGTTATCGACCCAGGCGGATTAGGCGGCATCTCCACCTGAATAAGTATTGTAAGTCTGCGGCTGCCAGCTTCCGTTTCCGCCCGTCGAGAAAACCAGGTCACTCGTATCCAAAGCCTCCTCCAGCGTTAACCCGCCACCACCGCCCGAGCCAGATGGAGTGAAGGAGACACGATCGAGCCAAACATAGGCCCCAAAGGAACCGTACCATTGCTGAAAAGACCACTTGAGATCGTGGGACCCGGAGGGCACGTAAAAGCTCATCTCCTGCCATCCCGTTTGCCCATAGAGAACCGAACGCTCTGAGGAATCGATAAAAAAGCGCGAGGCTCCGGGATACCCCCCATCAGCCCCTTGACGCCATGAGAACTTTATAATTCCGGGCCCCGTCACCGTTGATTCCAGAGCCGACTGCCCGGAGGCGCGTATCGCGGTGGAGCCGCCCCCCGCACAGGCGGGATAGGTGAGATATCGATCATGATTGATATACCACGGCCAATCACCACTGGAGCGAAAGGTCATCTCAGGAGCATCGACCGCCTCAGCAAGGCTTCCCAAAATCCCCCCTCCTGAATCAGGAAAATACTGAACATTATCGACCCACGAACGGGAGGCCCCTAGCCGGTCATACGCATCGGTTCTAAAGGTCCAATCAAGATAGTTCACCCCCGCAGGGATCCTTACCACTTCCTGCTCCCAATCGGTTTCCCCGCCCCAAAGCACTCTCCGAGGGCCCTCTCCGCCATTAAACTCCAACCACTCGTAATCGTGTTCCGCAGAAACCATCCAGTGGAAACTAAGGGTTCCAGGGCCCGTGATCTGACTTCGTAGCGTGGACATTCCAGCATAGCCAGTGTAGTACAATAAATCATAGTTGGTTCGACCGCTCATGGCGGCGCTGGCCCCGAAGAGAGACGGCGATTTTTGCGGGGTCCAGAGCAGATGATTCTCATCATCCCATGGAGTCCTGTCATACCCATCGGTCGTAAACTCCAACCCACCCAAATCCACTGCCTCGCCGAGTCCCTCATCCCATAACTTTGAGACCACAACCATTTCAGAGGCCACCCGACTAGGCCGTTTGCCAAGCTCAAATCCACGGGCCCGGACAAGGGTTGTCTCATTGAAATACTGTTCCACTCCCGGCAGCATGACCGGAGACAATTGGGTCGGGAGACTCCCATCCGTCGTATAGTGAATCGTGGCCTGGGACGAATCAATGCTTGGTCGAATCCCATACTGGTAATAGGAATATTGTGTGTAAGAAAGGTTTGGCCGACTGGTCACCGTTGCGTTCGAACAATCCTCGATCAGTGGCGTTAGAAGACGGAGACTTGCGCCCCAGAACGATTTCGTGACCGTATCAACATTGCAGGCCACGATGTCCCGACCATAAATACTCCACACCCCCAAGAGAACGGCAATTCGGTAGCAATCTTCGAATCGACAGTTCTCCATATCAATCGGCCGAGTACTATTGGCCACAACCGCATTGATCGCATGGCGGACAACGAGATTTCGTACGAGATGATTTCCGTGATTGACCTGCAAGGACAAGGGAACCGTGGTGCGCACCTCAGCAGCAGCCCCTGTGCTTCCAGAAATGACTTCCCCAACGGTGTTGTCATCTCGAGTCGTGAGATACGCAATCCCAGAACTCGGGCAAGTCAAGCTATCGCCACTATCGTACAACTCCAGCACCAGCCCACCGTAGTTCTCAAACTTTAGCACGGCTCCGGCTTCAATCACCGTATGTCCTGAGGCACGAACAAAGCCCAGGAGATAAGTCTCGCCAGATTGAAAGGTGAGATTGCTCGTCGAACTAGTCACGACATAATCAATCACAAAGCCCTCAGGAGTGTAAGGCACTTGAGCGATCTGAATCCCCTCACTGGGAGCGTCAATCAACAGCGGCAAATCCGGAACCCACCGCTGTGCAAAGAGACGAGCCTTACCCGGGCCTTCTGAAGAATTGGCCTGGGCTCGCAAGCCATCACTCAGTACCTCCCTGAGCTGATCCACCGGAAGCGTCTCGATCAAAATCTTGCGGCCACCAACCTCTTCAATCCGTTTTCCCACCTGAATCTCGTTCGCTCGATCCAAGCGACCTTCCAGAACATTGCTGGCATCCCCATCAATGGAGAAAGCTCGCCCATAGCCCAATTTCACGCTTCCAAAATCGACAATTTCATCCAACCCCCCCCCCATCAGAAGGAGCCGAGACACTCTCGGCTTCTTGTTCGGCTGACAGCGGCTCTTGAGGGATAACCCTCATCGACACCGATGCAGCAGGCGGATTCAACAGCTCGGTGAGCACCTCAAACCGTGTCGAATCCGGGTTTAGCCCGAAGGCCTCGGGCCCAGGGGGCATGGCACCCTTTAAAATCACATCCTGCTCCAGGCCATGGATGGAGTACGTATAGCGAACATCCGCCGTCACTTCCCCCTGCAAGGCATCCTCATAGACGAGCTGATTCTTCCCCACAAGACGCCCTTCACTGGGACGCACCTCAGCGAGAATCACGCTCTGCCCGGTATCTTCATCAAAGTAGCCCAATCCCAGCACATTAAACCGAAGGCGTTCTCCCCCCTCAGCATAGAGTTCTACAGCTCCCCGCGCTGAAATTCGTGGTGCAAAAAGAACCTTATGACGTCCCTGACGCGCTACCCCGACACCATCGATAATCTCAATCTCAGCCTGACTCGCTTGCCAAGCTCCCCGTTGAGCATCCCAATAGTTGAGGCCGGTCGCCACCTCCGTTACCACTGAGGTACGCACTGCGTCCTGTGAGGCATCAACGAGCCTCAGTTCCTCCCCGATGCGACGCTTCTCACTCTTGCTATACTCCAAGTGCTTGAGATCCCGAGCCTGTTCCGCCTCTAGTCGGGCCACCAGTTTCTTCAAGCCTGACTCCCGAATCTCGAGTTCCGCCCGTTCCACCTCATCAATGGGCCCGTCTACCGGGGGATCAACAATCAGAATGGACCCAGGATCCACCTCAGGCGCCCAAGGGCTCGGGAGAGGAGAAACAGCTGCGACAGGGGCTGGCGACACACTCGGCAACGACGGCGCAGCAAGCGGCGTCCCAAGCGAGGGGCCAACGACAGGACTTGTAGGAGAGGCAACCCCAGGAGCGATCTCAACCTGACCACCGCCAGAAAGACTCCGGCCCAAACGGCCCAAACGGCGCTGAAGAAGCTCTAGGGAACGACGATGCTTTTGCAAATCCTCCCCTCGCCGTCGCAGTTCCTCCTCCGTTGCATCCACCAAGAAACCCAAGGAAGTCTCCTTCTCCCTCAATTGCTCCTCGTCATCAGAAAGAGCCCGCTCAATCTGAACCTTCCGATAATCAGGCCCTGTCTCCAGCACAAACCTCTTTACGGGCGAGCCTAAGGATGCAACCGGCGCCTGTTGAGAGCGTTGTGCCGTCGCCCCTAGCAAACGATCAAAGCTCTCCAAATCCAACCAGTCCGGCACCCCAGTAGGCGGAACGCCATTTTGACCAAGCAGATCTCCCTGCCCCAACACCAAAGACAACAACACTACAAACCCGAAACGCGGGCTCCACCCATCTCCCATCGCACTAAACACCGTCATACTTTCGCTAAGAATCCTCGTCCCATTCTGTCTAAGAACTACCTCGACTTGTCACCAAACATCGAACGAGAACCCCTCCGCAAATAGAGTACCAATTGTAGTCACACCACCGAAACAAACTGGCTGCGATCCAGCTAAAACCACCGTAACCCCTTGAAAAATGCCACTATTCCAAGGCTCGGTAAAAAGCTAAAAAAACATTAACACCGATCGAGCCGCCAAAAGCCCCCCCAACGCAAGGAAAGCGCAACGCTAGAAGAGTCCTACTAGCGTTGCGCTTTCTATTCTATGAGCGTTAAAACCCCAATCAGTGGAACGAGAAACGCATCTAGATCTCTGCCCTCACTTGGATACTATGCTTGCCCTTTGATCCAAAGAAACACTGATCCACGAGTAGGCTTCGGAGGGCCCACAGCTAGCCAACGCGCACAGTGAGAACGTCAATGTAGAGGATCGCCGGTTCTCGCCATAATGCAAACGACTATCAATTCTTTTTCCCAGCCAGATCGCCGCGCCCGAAATACTGGCAAATTCCCAACGATCGACAGGGTCTAAGCAGCCATCTATTTCAACTAACAGGTGCACATCCCGCGAGCCCACATCGAATCGTCTGTTCCTAATTTTATACGCACCGTGTTCACTACGTGCCCCGCATGCCGTGCAACAAGACCACGCCTACCAACTCAGACCCTTCGGATCCTCGACGATCAGTAACGGAGCCATTTCAAGCCAACGGCGATCGAGCAGTTCGGGGGCGCCGCCTGCAAGGTCGAGCGCGATATTGATCAGCCGAGCCCGACGATCGATGTTGAGCCGCTCGGCACTGATCCGATAGAGCATGTGCTCGATCAATCGGATCCGTTCCCGATCAGTCCATTCGTCTGGCTTCTCGATCGTCTTCAATGCGTTAGCCTAAGGATCTCCAAGAGATTCCCGGGGTCATGATGCTGAGTGGCGAGACACCGCAGACAAATTGAAGTGCGGCTATTCCCGTATTCTCAGGAAGCTGCTCTTCCTCGTATCGCGAAGCCGCACTAATGACGAGCGCTGATCGATCGAGAGGCCAATGGTCACTCAGGGATTCGACGGTTGTTAGAAATTTCTCCTTCTTACACATATTGCTTCACTTACCTTCGATAGAATTTTGCTTTGCCATTCAAGATAAGAAGTCGTTCTCGGGCCAAGAACGACTCCTTATCCTACGAATGAGCTTCGATTCCCTTGGATCATAAGGGACTGCAAGTCTCCCTCTTACCTACCAGCCAAGGCGTGCTTACGTCGTCCACAGCGGAATCGTTACGACAGCGCTATTAAATCAGAGAGGGTAGGACATATGCCGTCTAAGGAGGTTTTTTCTCGTGCAAGCAACCTTTCCCAGAAACAAGGCACAAACGACGATGATACAATAGTAGTACGCAAGAAAACCGTCCTGAGGACGGTTTCAATCGGGGCGAGAAAGGTATTGGTGAGTTAAAGTAATTTGAGAAGCACTTCCAACTCGTGGGCTTGATCTGGCGATACGACGATGGCGTCTGGTCCCGCATTCGCCGTTTCCACACAGAGCATCTCTTTGTATTCGGTGTCCCCGAAATCGCTCATGCGCTTGGCCTTATCAATCCAGGGATTCCAGACTACTGTCGAACGGCTTCCTTGTGATTGGATCTCAATCCGTCGCCCTGAGATCGCCCCATCAATCCAGGTCTTGCTCGGGGCGTTGACATAGATTCGATCCACCTCTCGATCGAATTTCACCAATCCCTCTTGTGTCTTTCGGGATAAATCATCGAGTTGATCCAGGTAGTCAACACCCTCGAGTCCTAGCACGCTTGCCGCGTCAATAGACGCCAAGCCAAAATAGCTATGGAGCGCTGTCGTCACGGAAAATGCTTCAGCCCCTTTATTTTGAGTTCTTAAGGTCAATCGCAGTCCATCACGTCCCAACGAGACTCGGTAGATCAACTCAAAGGGGTATGGCCAAAGAGCACGAGTCTGTTGAGAGTCAACAAGCCGGAGTTCAATCCAACCACCCTCAGCATTCTCACCGGAGTGGGCATCAAGTAGCTCCCATTCACAGATGCGGGCAAAGCCGTGGGCAGGTTTCTCCGAATCCTGCTGGTGAGCACCAAACCAAGGCCAACAAACGGGAACGCCCCCCCGGATGGGTTTGCTCCTTTCAAATACCGCCTTATCACTAAGCCAGAGTACCGGTTCCCCAGCTGCCGTCGTGTAGCTCAAGACGTGGGCACCGTACAGCGATACCGTCACAGCTCCGAATTCATTTCGGAGCGCTACGACCGGAAGCCCCCCAGTTCCTAGGCCAATCGCGAGGCCTTCCTTCTGAAAGCGTTCTTGTAGTAGAGATAGATCCATAGCACTCACGGGTAGGCCACACTCAAGAGCCCGAATGAAAAACGAGACGACTCGGACGGCAGCACAAGCTAGTGACTTGAAAATGAGAAGGCAGTTTCGCTGTGAAACGTTTCCCCAGGACGGAGAACGATGGAGGGAAAATCCGGTTGGTTGATGGAGTCTGGATAATGCTGGGTCTCAAGACATAGCGCTCGATGTCCGAGATGATTCCCAGTATAGAGTTGTACCCCGGGCTCAGTCGTATGAACCCGCATACGTCGCCCACTCTTTGGCTCATACACTTCGGCAGCAAAGACCGTTTTATTCCCACCGCCGTTGATGACATAGTTATGATCGTAACCTGACAACTGCGGTCTGAGCTCCGCGATCCGAGCCCCTATCGTGGTCGCCGTTCTGAAATCAAGCGGTGTGCCGGCTACCGGCGCAATTTCGCCGGTGGGAATCAGCTGTTGATCTGCCTTCGTATAATGATCAGCTGCGATCCGCACCTCGTGGTCCATCACATTCCCCTCCGCAGCGAGGTTGAAGTAAGCGTGATTGGTAAGATTCACAATCGTAGCTTTGTCCGTAGTCGCCTGATAGGTCAATGTCACCCGGTCTTCGCTATCAAGGGTATAGGTCACTTGCACATTCAAATTGCCAGGGTAGCCCTCTTCACGATCGGCGCTGTGATAGGTGAATCGCACTGCGACGGCATCTCCAGATGCTTTCATAATCGCTCCGGACCAGACAACGCTCGCGAAACCTTTCCTCCCTCCGTGGATGTGATTTCTTCCGTTGTTGGCGGCCAGGTGATACTCCTTGCCATCCAATTCAAACCGCGCGCCGGCTATTCGATTGGCCACACGACCAATGACTGCAGCCGATCCCCCAAAGCCTTTGCGATAATCCGCAAACGAGTCCGATCCAAGAATCACATTCTCCAAGCGACCATTGCGATCTGGGAACTGAATTTCGGTCATGATGGCGCCCCAGTTCATAACTCGAAGTAGCATTCCGTTCTTGTTACGAAGGCTATAACGAAGGACGGTCTCTCCATCTTTGGTCGTCCCAAAGACTTCTTCACTCACCGAAGCCGTATCGACTGCATTTAACGGCGCAAGCATCGCCATCGACACCCACAAAAAGAACAAATATCTGAATCTACTCATAATCAAACCCTTGGTAACAACCATCTCACCTTCCCGAGCTCCCCCCGAGGCAGCGATATCTTCTCGCCTTGGAGGACCGGAACCTGTACTAAACTAGCTCATGCGATTTCACAAGATTCTTGGAACAGCCACCATCATGCTGTTCCTCGGCAATGCGATCAAGGCACAAGACCTCCGTTCCTTGGAAACGCAATACGCCCATCGCCTGAACTCGCATCTGACCCAATCGATCGTCCCCTTCTGGACCGACGAGACCATAGACATTGAAAACGGGGGCTACCGCCTCAATCACGATATTGAAGGAACCCTCAGATCTGAAGGAACAAAGATGGTGGTCACCCAGTCGCGAATGGTCTGGTACTTCGCACGGCTTGCCCGCGCTGGGATCGATCCCAAATCCAATTTGGCGGCCTCGCAAGCAGGCTTTCAATTCCTCAAGAAAGCAATGTGGGACTCAGAATATGGGGGGTTTTATTGGGAAGTGAACGCGACCGGTACTGAAGTCCTCAAACCGAAAAAGCATCTTTACGGCCAATCCTTCGCCCTCTATGGACTGAGTGAACTCTATCGAGTGTCGCGGCAGGCAGAGGTTCTCGATCTCGCAAACACACTCTTTGATCTCATAGACCGCCAGGGTCACGACGGCGAGCACGGAGGCTATATTGAATCCTTCGAGAGAGATTGGACTCAGGCAACGGACCGTCAATCGCCGTCCTACATGGGCGTACCAGCTCACTTCAAGTTAATGAACACCCATCTTCACTTGCTGGAGTCGCTCACGAGCTACTATCGAGTTGCGCCATCCCCACGAATTCGCGAACGACTCGAGGAGCTCATCACCATTCAAAGCAACACCGTCGTGCGGAAATCCCTAGGCGCTTGCACCGACAAATATACTCGCAAGTGGCAGCCCATACTCAACTCGGGATACGACCGTGTATCCTACGGGCACGACTTGGAGAACATCTGGCTTTTAATGGATGCCTGCGACGCCCTAGGCATCCCTCACGCCACGTATCGCGACCTCTATGAAACCCTCTTCGATTACTCCCTGCGCTACGGCTACGACAAGCGCCACGGGGGCTTCTACGATTCAGGCCCCTTCAACCAACTAGCCGACAATCGAAACAAAGTTTGGTGGGTTCAAGCTGAGGCGATTGTGGCTGCACTCTATCTCTACCGATTGACCGGGAAACCGATCTACCGATCCACCTTCGAAAAGACTTATGATTGGATTGAATCTCATCAGCTCGACGCCACCCATGGCGAATGGTTCAGCCAGGTTGATTCCAAGGGTGTGCCATCGGGGCCCAAAGCCAGCACGTGGAAATCAGCCTACCACAATGGGCGCGCCCTCATCGAGTGCCATAAACTCTTGCGCCCCTAGTCTTCGCCGAAACAGCGATCTACGACAACTACAGAAATGAAAGAACAAGCCTTGTTCCACTCCATCATAACGACAACATTCCTCGGGCTCAGTCTACTCGCCTCCACTTGGCACCTGCGCGCCGAGAACAGCCTTCCCAAAAGCACTCCGGAAGCACAGGGAATCCCTTCCTCAGCGATCCTGAAATTCATCGATGCGGCGGACAAAGAAGTGCAGGACATTCACAGCTTCATCCTGATTCGAAACGGGCACACCCTCGCTGAAACCTGGTGGGCACCCTATCATCGGGAATCCCGTCACATGCTCTTCTCACTTAGCAAGAGTTTTACCAGCACTGCCGTTGGCCTAGCGATTGAAGAAGGCAAACTGAGCCTCGACGCACAGATCCTCTCTTTCTTTCCCGACGCTGCACCTGAATCACCGTCATGGCAATTGCAATCGATGAGAGTGAGAGACCTGCTCGCCATGTCATCCGGACATACCGGAGCCGATCTCAAAGGGTTCTCATTCGACTCTGAGGAAGTTCTAACAACGCTCTTTCTCAATCTCCCCCTCACCCATAAACCGGGAACCCACTTCCAATACAATACGCCAGCCACCTACATGTGTTCGGCGATTGTCCAACAGGTCACAGGGGAAAAAGTGTTGGACTACCTCGGCCCTCGGCTATTCGACCCATTGGAAATCAAGAACCCGGATTGGAGTGAGAGCCCTCAAGGAATCTCCCACGGCGGATTCGGCTTAAGCGTGAGAACCGAGGATATCGCTCGGCTCGGTCAGCTCTATCTACAAAACGGACAGTGGCAAGGAAAGCAACTCATCCCCGAGGCATGGGTTCGAGCAGCGACTAGCCGACAAACCTCAAACGGCAGCAATCCCAAAAGCGACTGGGATCAGGGATATGGCTACCAATTTTGGCGCTGTCGGCACGGAGCCTATCGCGGTGACGGAGCCTTTGGACAGTACTGCATCGTTATGCCGGAACAGAATGCCGTGATCGCCATTACCAGCGGGACGAGTGACATGCAAAAAGTTCTCAATCTCGTCTGGGACCACCTCCTCACTGAAATGGCGGACACGGCCCTCGCACCAAACCAAGAAACGCAGCAAAAACTTGAAATACGACTGCAAACCCTTCAGGTCGATCCTATCAGACTGGATGTCTCTACTGAAGCACCCCTGGCAGGAGAAGGACAAACCTATCACTTGGATGCCAACGATTTCGGTCTCACGTCGATTTCGGTCAGCCAACGAAGCAACAACACGTCGCTGATAGCGCTGAGACACAACAATGAAACCTCGACCTTCACGTGTCGCGACAGCAGCTGGACAGACGGAAAAAGCTCCTTGGCGCCAGGAATCATTGCTCGTCTCCAGAATCGAACCACGCATCCGGTGGCAAGCACCGGAGCATGGACCACATCGAAGCAATTTCGCTGGAAACTCGCCTACACCGAGACCCCGCTCATCCTCGAGTTGACCCTCAACTATGACGACAGCGAACTCGAGCTAGACATCCGTCAGTCCGCATCCTTTGGTCAGCAAGTTCTTCCCACCATAAAAGGCCGAGTTCGGAATTAGAAATTTAACCACGAAAGCTTGACCAATTAAGGGTCACATGAGTCGATAGCGATCAAAGCGATTGAAACTACTCATCACATCGGATCTCCATTACAATCTCCAGCAGTTTGACTGGTTGCTGAGGACGGCGGATCGCTATGATTACGTGATTATCGCGGGCGATCTGCTCAACATCGCTGGCTACCTTGAGTTAGAGCTCCAAATCACCGTTATTGCCGAATATCTCCAAAACCTTAGTCAACGTACCAAGGTCGTCGTTTGCTCAGGGAATCACGATGGAGAATCCAAGACGGAAGCCGGTGAATACACCGCAACGTGGCTCCAAGACATTCGGTCCGACTCGTTGTTTGTGGATTGGCAAGCGGTCCCAGACAAGGGGAATCTCATTTCCATTTGTCCGTGGTGGGATGGGCCGAAGTCTCGGGAAGAAATGACGGCAATGCTGGAAAGGCATAGCCACATGGAGAAGGACAAGTGGATCTGGATCCACCATGCCCCCCCGGATGAGTGTCGTGTTTCATGGACCGGCAAACGTTATCGTGGAGATAAATATCTCAACCAGCTCATCGCAAAATACAAGCCAACAGTGGTGTTTTCAGGGCATATCCATGCCGCCCCGTTTTATCAAGCTGGAGGTTGGGTCGATCGGATGAACGAATCGTGGGTTTGCAATGCCGGACACCAGCCAGGACCCATGCCCACAACAATCCAATTCGACTTGGAGAAGATGAGCGCGATCTTTGATTCGAGCGAAGGCCGGGAAACGGCAGATCTCAGTGATCTGAACGTGTTGCCGTTCGATCCCCAGCAACCGACTTAGGATTCCGGTGGATGAGAGTGGTAAGAATTTTATCCATCATCGCCAAGTGCCCTTCATCCTTCGAGAACTGTCGCCGTACATCGACTAAATAGCGTGTTGCCGCCGTCAATCGCTCGGCAATGGTTCGACACACCTGCAAGGTGATTTCGGGGTGCTCTACGAAGAAATCGAGAGGGTTCTCGACCTTCACTATAACGCTATCGGTAGCCGAGCGAACTTCCGCCATATGAGGGTTGTCCAGCAGAATGGAGAGTTCTCCATACACACTACCCGGACGAGATTCGTGATCGACAATCATCCCATCCTTAACGACCTCAACACTTCCCTCGATAAGGAATACCAAGAACCCGGAATGAGTTCCCTGTTCAAAAATCGTCTCACCCGCGCTCAACGACGTGCGAGGTAAGCCATCCAATTGAGATAAAAGTTTGCTTAGGTCGTCCATAGAGAATTTGTGACCAATCCACACCCGACCCGACGATTTCTAAAGGGGAAAGCGAAACTTTTCCAGAAGGAACTCAGATTCGACCAAAAAAACAGCGTGATCGGCCCCATCGGGCCCCATCACGCTGTTCGGGTCTCAGCCTCCTTGGCTTCAAATCGTGGCACAACGACGACAACAAGTCGCAGCGACCAGAAACTCTCTTCGCTTCCGGCAGATCTCTCGCCTCAAACTTCGGACTCTAGTCCGGCGATATCTTCAAAGCGAATTGGCAACTCAAACTCGCTTTCCTGATCGTCCATCAACACGTCAAGAAAGCGGGGCGCGATTGCCGGTTTAGAACGCGTCCAAAGACTGACTTTACGCACCAATAAACCTCGGTGAATCGGGAGAGATTGCCTCCGTCTTATTCCGCCTTGCTTTGCATTTTTCATACCAACAGCCCCGTCGCACTTCTTTGAGAAGCCAAGGCCGGCATCGACTGGTGGATTTCACCATCTCGATCACTCGCTGATTCCATAATTACCTTCCCATGTTTACACCTAATGAAACATTTCCAATACCACCCTAAAACACGCCTGCAATCATCCGTTCAGATCCCAAGCAAATAGTTTCAATTCTCTTCCAATTCTCATGGCGTTCGTCTTTCTCTTACCCCTTTATCGCTCCGTAACCTTTGAAAGCAGATCCAGATCTCTGTTCAAATCTTTCGACGATCTCTCTCAGGCAAAAAAAAACCTGCTTCGTTTTGGCGAAGCAGGTCTCAAAAATCTTTTAAAAATAAGCGATTTAACTGAACTTGCTGCGCCTCCCTTGCCTTTCCATATGGCCTTTAAAGCGAATCGAAGCATCGACGACTCCCCAGACCGCCTTGCCTGACTCAATAGCCACGCCATCAAGGCATGACCACTTGGCCTGACATAGGGATGAGGAGAGTTGACGTTTCATCGTTCTAGTTAACTTATTTTCTATATTCCTACACACCTTCCTACAAGCCGTCAAGAACTAAGAACCTGGGTTTTCACCCACGGTAACGAGTGGGACCGGTCAGCGTTTAGGGATTGAAACAGCGGCCCTCTGTGCTAGCGTCCAGGGATGACCCAAAACCCACTTCATTCGTTTTTTAAAGGCACCTTTTTGACGGGTGCCCTCCTCGTTCAGGCCGCCAGCCTCACACTCACTCCAGCCAAGGCAGCTGAGCAACCCGTCTTCTCCACAGCCGCAGCCGATCTTGGTATCGTCGTCAGCAATCTTGAAACCGCTTCCTCGTTCTACAAGGATGTGATTGGTTGCACCGAGATCAAAGGCTTCAGCGCCCCAGCCGCCTTCGCGACCAGTTTGGGCCTCGTTGATAATCACGATCTCACTGTCCGTGTCTTCGTTCTCGGCGAAGGAAAGACCCGAACTCAATTGAAAATCATGGCGTTCCCGAATGCCGGCAGCAAGAAGTCCGACCAAACGTTCATTCACTCCAATGTGGGCTTCAGCTACCTGACGCTCCACGTAAACGATCTCAATGCATCTCTAAAACGGCTCAAGAAGGCAGGGGTGAAACTCGAGGGTAAAACTCCGGTCCCACTCGGAGGTAAGAACTCCTTGGTCGTCTGCCGGGATCCTGACGGGAATTTCATCGAACTCATCGGCCCACGCTAAGCTGGACTTCAAGGCGGGAACACTCAGTTCACAAAAACAATCGACAACGAAGGGGGGCTATAGGCCTCCCTTTTTAATGCTCGGCTCGTTCCCAAGTCCGAAATAGCCGAGTCCCAAGTTCGAGAACCCCAAGAGGACAGGAGGAGACAAAGGTGCTCGATCTCGTCGTTAAACGATCAGATCATCAAGAAATCGACATCAACACCTCACCTTGCAGACTTTGGCACGGCCACAGCTTCCTATTGAGGGAACAAGAACCGCCCTATGTGGAAAGATCTCAGATTTGCTAGCCGTCAGCTGCTTCGCCACCCGATTTCAAACTTCGTCATCGTTGTCACGATCGCCCTCCTCCTTGGCGCTATCAGCACAATCTACGCCTCCATTCAAGCCCAGGCGCAGAAGAAGATGCCCTTCCCAGAAGCGCATCAATTGGTCAAATTCTGGCGTCACGCGGAAAAACTCACGACTTCGGAATACCCCTACGGATTCTACCCAGCATTCAATGACGGCCTCGATTCATTCGAAATCTTAGGAGCCATCGAACGACGGCAAGCGATGACAATGACCGGAACCGGTGAACCCCACACGTTTTCCACCTCGAGAGCGACCGCATCCGTTCTGTCGATGACGAAAATCCCCCCAACACTTGGACGACTCTTCACCGAAGCTGACGAGTTACCGGGAAACGATCAGATCGTTCTCCTCTCTCATCGAGCCTGGAAGACGCGATTCGATGAGGATGACGACGTCATTGGTAGAAAGATTAGACTGAATGAGAAGGAGCACGAAATCGTCGGCGTCTTGCCCCCGAATCTCGATAACACCCATCTCGGGTACATCGATTTGTGGATCCCGCTCACTAAGCCGAGTGAAGAGATGCGTCAGCTCATCCAGATAAGCATCATCGGCAGGCTGAAGCCGGACATGCGAATGTCTGAGGCTAACGACGAGGTTCAAGCGCTCGCAACGTTCTTAGAAGCCGAACACACCCTCACCGACTTCGAGCGGCGACACGTGCCGGGAGGCTACCAAGCAGGCGAGATCGCAGCTCTAGGAAAATCACTTTCGCGGCAAGAGCGAGGCATCGACCCCCAATTGATCGGCATCATGGTATTCACCGGAGGTATCATGACCTGCGTGATTCTGATTGCCTGCTTCAACGTGACCAACCTGTTGCTGATTCGGGCGACGGCTCGCGGGCGGGAGATTGCCATCCGGCTTTCCATCGGAGCAAGTCGCCTTCGAATCGTCCGGCAACTCCTCTCGGAAAGCATCCTTCTTTCACTCATCGGTGCCTGCCTCGGACTCACCGTGGCCCAAGGGCTTGGGGCCTATTTTCGCACTCAGCGCTTCGAAGCTCAATTCGATCTCAGTCTCTTCGCCATTGCAACACTGACTGCCTTAGTTCTCGGCGCAATTGTTGGGATCGTGCCCGCTATCCAATCGTCCAAGGCAGATTTCAATCGAGAGCTCAAAGACGGCAGTCATGCCTCGGTCGGCAAGCGACGCCATCGTCTCAGACATTTTCTCGTCGGCAGTCAAGTAGCTATGGCGATCGTGCTTTGCGTGGCATCGACGGTAACCACACGCAGCTATCTTAATATCCATCGAACCGAGTTAGGATTTAATCCCAAAGACATGATGATCCTCAGCGCAAGTTTTCGACGTAGCAATTATCGCAAGCCTGAAGATTCGATTCGCTTCACAAACGAAGGACTACAACAGCTTAAGACAGACCCCGGAATCGCCGAGGTTGGCGCATCATTCTCCGGAGTACTTACCTACTTTTCCTTCGTCGAAGAGATCCGGTTCCAAGACGGAGCTGTCTCTTATACACATCTCCGAGCCCACGAGACTAGGC
>OJGX01000372.1_pt1 | contig 22694 bp, 18 predicted proteins | sample 1594661 | NCBI WGS metagenome assembly OJGX01 (sample SAMN05416839, study PRJEB24817) | seawater metagenome | isolation source: Sea water | place: Canada:Atlantic | collected 2013-07 | reverse complement strand
GCTCGGAGATGTGTATAAGAGACAGATCTATGATTGCTGGCCGGACCCGCTTGCGGGTGCTCGTAGCGGTTCTCGGAGAGTGACCTGCCTGTCGCCCGTCTGCACCAAATGGAGTGCATAATCGATGAGCAAATTCTGGAGCCCCCTGGTAAACGACCTGGTTCCGTACGTACCAGGCGAACAGCCAAAAATGGCCAACCTGGTGAAGCTGAACACCAACGAAAACCCCTTCGGCCCCTCACCAAAAGTCATCGAAGCCATCCAGGCCGAACTGAACGACGGCTTGCGCCTCTATCCCGATCCGGAAGGCGAAAGCCTGCGCGAGACCATTGCGGCTTACCACAAGATAAAGCCGGAACAGATCTTCCTCGGCAACGGCTCCGATGAAGTCCTCGCACACATCTTCTTCGGTCTGTTTCAGCACGGCGAACCGATCCTGTTTCCGGACATCACCTACAGCTTCTATCCGGTTTACTGTGGCCTCTATAACATCGAGAGCCAAAAAGTCCCGCTGACAGAAAGCTTTGAAATCAACCCGGAGGACTTCAAACAACCCAACGGCGGCGTGATTTTCCCGAATCCGAACGCGCCAACCGGTCGGTATCTCGAGTTGCGGCATGTTGAAGAGATCCTGGTGGCCAACCCCGACCGCGTCGTGGTGGTGGATGAGGCCTACATTGATTTCGGCGGCGAGTCGGCGATTACCCTGGTCGACAAGTACCCGAACCTGCTGGTCTCCCAGACGCTCTCCAAGGCGCGGTCACTGGCCGGTTTGCGGGTAGGTTTCGCCGTCGGCCACCCAGACCTGATCGAGGCCCTGAACCGGGTGAAGAACAGCTTCAACAGCTACCCGCTGGACCGCCTGGCCCTGGCCGGCGCGAAGGCGGCCTACGAGGATGAAGCCTGGTTCCGGAAGTGCTGCGAGGGCGTGATCTCCGAGCGCGAGCGTGTAATTACCGCCCTCGAAGATCTTGGATTCGAGGTGTTACCCTCCAAGGCAAACTTCATCTTTGCCCGTCATAAAGATCAGCCGGGCGAGGTTTTGGCCAAAGGCCTGAGGGAGCAGGGTATTATCGTCCGGCACTTCAATAAGCCCCGAATTAGCGAATTTCTGCGAATCACTATTGGCACTGTTGAGCAGAATGATGCTTTGATTGAGGGGCTCCGGTCCCTCTAGCCTGCTAAGTTGGCGGGTAGAGTGAGGCAGACGCCCCTTCCCGGGAACCGCTACGAGCACCCGCACACGGGTCCAGCCAGCAATCATAGATTGCTGTCGTTCGGCTGTCGCATGAAGCTTCGCTTCATAAGCGCTCGGCCTCACCCATGTGCGCTTGACGTCGGCCATCCTTGGCCGCCGACATTCCCGGAAAGGGGTGCCTGCCTCGCTCGTCGAACTTCTAAGAAATAGTCCGGAGCGATTACTGATGGCTGAACGAAACGACATCCTTAAGAAAATCGGCGAATGGCTGCAGCCAGAGAATTTCCAGGATTACTGTCCGAATGGCCTGCAGGTTGAAGGCACGTCCGAAATTAATACTGTCATTTCTGGCGTAACTGCCTCAAAAGCGCTCATCGAAGCCGCCATTGAAGCAAACGCAGATATGATCCTGGTCCACCATGGTTACTTCTGGAAAGGTGAGGACCAGCGAATCCAGGGCATGAAACGTGAACGCTTGAAACAGCTTCTCGACAACGACATCAATCTTGTCGCCTACCACCTCCCGCTGGATGACCATCCCGAATACGGCAACAACCGTCAGCTGGCGGATGTTCTCAATATCAAGAATCCCCGCCCGTTAGGTGGTCTGGTCTGGGAAGGCGAGCTGGAAGAAGCGATGTCTCCCGAGAAATTCGGTCTTCACATCGCCAGACAGCTACATCGCGAGCCGCTCTGGGTTGGCGAAGGTCCGGCTGCGATCAAGCGGGTAGGGTGGTGCACCGGCGCTGCTCAGGGGTTTATTAACACTGCTCTGGACGCTGGCCTCGATGCCTACATCAGCGGTGAAATCTCCGAGCCGACGACGCACACGGCAAGGGAGTGCGGCATTCATTATTACGCTGCCGGACACCACGCGACTGAACGTTACGGCGTTCAGGCTCTCGGGAAAGCACTAGTGAAGGAGTTTGGGATAACCCACAAGTTTATTGACTGTGACAACCCAGTTTAAAGGTTAGTGCGGACTGAGATTGAAGTCTTCATCTGAGCGGTGATTCATTCTCGAGGCGAATTGCACAGAATCTGACTGGGCGGGGCGGACACCCCTGTCCGGGAATGTCGGCGGCCAAGGATGGCCGACGTCAAGCGCAGATGGGTGAGGCCGAGCGTTTATGAAGCGAAGCTTCATGCGACAGCCGAACGCCAGCAATCTGTGATTGCTGGCCGGACCCGCGTGCGGGTGCTCGTAGCGGTTCCCGGACAGGGGTGTCCGACCCGCCCACTCACTGAAATTAGAAGTCTTACAATGGCCCGACCGCCGAATTAAGGTCAGGCCTTGAACGAATCAGGCCTGCTGAGCCTTATCACCCTTCTTGAGCCCAAAGTCCTCAGCAAGCGTGCCGGAATCCTTAGGATCTGTCTTGGGCGCATAATCCCGCGGCGGCTCGGAAGCGTCCTCGCGAACCTCTTCCAGGCGCTTCTTGGAAGTCTCCTGCGCCAACTCCTCCATCCAGTCTTCGTCATTGCAAAGACGGTTGGCGCCGCGTGCCATATGCTGGTTCACGTCGCGGTAGGCATCGTTGAAGCGGCGCAGCAAATGGGCCGACTCCATGAAATGCTCGTTCACCTGGGCCTGGTAGCGGGTATATTCGCTTCTCAGTTCCTCAATCTGCTGTTCCGCCCGGCGCTGCCGAAGCGACGTTCCCTGCCCGGAACGGCCAACAAATACCCCGATGACAATGCCAACAACCAATGCGGCAATCGCTGCCAGAATCAGGTTTGTCATATGCTGTGTCGTCCTTTTACCTAGAAGTGAGCCAAGCCCCTGTTCGACGAGTATAACGCCCCAGGCTCCATCATCCCATGATTGTGGCCTGCGCCAATCGTCGTATTGCTGCCCAGGCGGCCAACGTGGCGAAAAATCGCCAAATGCGAGACAATATGGCGCCCAAATTTACGATCAACTTCCGGGAATACCTTGATGACAGCTGCGATGTCCTCCGAAACCAGTGCGACCATGACCCCTTGGCAACGTTACCAAAAGGATCTTGAACGCCCGGATTTCCAGAAGGACTCGGCCCAGGAAGATGCGGTCAAGCGCCTTCAGTCACTGTACGACAAACTTGTTGAAGCCGAAAGGGATCGTACCAAGCCCAAGGCCAAACTTTTCCGCAAGCTCAAAAAAGGCAAGGAAGAGCCGGTCAAGGGCCTGTATTTCTGGGGTGGGGTAGGCCGCGGCAAAACCTACCTCATGGACACTTTTTACGAGTCGCTGCCTTTTGATCGCAAGATGCGGGTTCACTTCCACCGTTTCATGCAGCGTGTCCACAGCGAACTCAAATCGCTCAAGGGCGAGAAAAACCCTTTGGAACTGGTGTCCAGGAAGTTTGCGGATGAAACTCGGGTTATCTGTTTCGACGAGTTTTTCGTGTCCGACATTGGCGACGCCATGATCCTCGCCACTCTCATGGATGGTTTATTCAGTCGCGGCGTCACCCTGGTGTGTACCTCCAACATCGTCCCGGATGGTCTCTACAAGGATGGTCTCCAGCGCGCCCGGTTCCTGCCCGCTATTGAACTCGTCAAAAAGCACACCGATGTGGTCAACGTTGATGGCGGAGTAGACTACCGGTTGCGGACTCTCGAGCAGGCGGAACTGTTCCACTCGCCTCTTGATGAAGATGCAGATGTCAGCCTGCGAAAAAGTTTCGATGCTTTGGCGGTTGAGGCCGGTAAACACAGCAAATCCATGGAAATCAACGGCCGCAAAATTCCCGCCCAGGCGCACGCAGACGACGTAGTCTGGTTCGATTTCAAAGACGTCTGCGACGGCCCACGAAGCCAGAACGATTACATCGAGATGGCCAGGCAGTTCCACGCCATCATCGTCAGCAACGTGCCCGTTCTGGGCAAAGAAAAAGACGATCAGGCGCGCCGGTTCATTAACATGATTGACGAATTTTACGACCGCAACGTTAAAGTCATCATCTCGGCGGCGGCACCTATCACAGAGCTTTACACCGGCGGCCGCCTCGGCTTCGAATTCGAGCGCACCGAATCTCGACTGCTGGAAATGCAGTCCCGGGAATACCTCGAAGCACCGCACAAACCATAAAAAAGAAAACAGCCCTGCGTAGGTCGGATCAGCACAGCGCAATCCGACAAGAACCTGCCAGACAACCAACAGAGAGATTCAGAAATGAGCACAGACAACGTCGTTATCGTAAGCGGGGTTCGTACCCCCATGGGTGGATTCCAGGGTAGCCTGGCCAGTGTCAGCGCAACCGATCTTGGAGCGATCACCATCGCCGAGGCCGTAAAACGCGCCGGTCTGAAGCCTGCGGATGTGCAGGAAGTCATCATGGGCAACGTCCTGCCTGCCGGCCTAAAACAGGGCCCGGCCCGCCAGGCTATGCGCAAGGCCGGCCTGCCGGATCACACTGGAGCTACCACCATCAATAAGCTCTGCGGCTCCGGCATGAAAGCCGCCATGTTCGCCCACGATCTGATCAAAGCCGGCAGCAACGACATCATGGTTGCCGGTGGTATGGAAAGCATGTCGAACGCTCCCTACATCCTGCAGGGCGTTCGCAGCGGCTACCGCATGGGCCCGGGTCAGGCACCCCAGGATCATATGTTCCTGGACGGCCTCGAAGACGCCGAAACTGGTCGCCTGATGGGCGCCTTTGCCCAGGAAATGGCGGACAAGAAAGGCTACACCCGGGAAGAAATGGATGAATACGCCATCACCTCCCTCACGCGAGCCAAGAAAGCCATTGAGGAAGGCCTGCTGAAAGACGAGATCATTCCGGTAACCGTGAAAAGCCGAAAAGGGGAGGTGGTCGTTGAGGATGACGAGCAGCCCCATAACGCCAACATCGACAAGATCCCGAGCCTCCGCCCGGCCTTCGCGAAAGATGGCACTGTCACAGCGGCAAACGCCTCTTCGATCTCGGACGGCGCTTCTGCGTTGCTGCTGATGCGCGAGTCCGAGGCTGAAAAACGCGGCCTCAAGCCGCTGGCCCGCATCGTCGGCCACAGCACCCAGTCCCAGCATCCTGCCGAGTTTACCTGCGCGCCGGTTGGCGCTATCGAAACCCTATTCGGCAAAACCGGTTGGAGCAAAGACGACGTCGACCTCTTCGAGATCAACGAAGCCTTCGCCATGGTCGCCATGATGCCGATCCGCGAACTCGGCCTCGACCCCGAAAAAGTCAACATCCACGGTGGCGCCTGCGCCCAGGGTCACCCCGTCGGTTCCACCGGCTCCCGCCTGCTGGTCACCCTCATGTATGCTCTTCAGCGTTACGGCAAAAAGAAGGGCATTGCAGCTCTTTGCATTGGTGGCGGCGAGGCTACGGCCATGGCTATTGAGATGCTTTAAGCAGGAATCCTGTATAGCTCTTTTGCTTCGGTTGTTGGACAAGGGGCGGTCGTCTTTCTGAAACACGCCGTAAATACGTCCCTGTAGGCTTGACGGCAGCATCCATGCTGCCGACAGTTTCAGAAAGACGACCGCCCCTTGCCCCTGACAATACGAGAAGGCTTTTCGAGGCACTGGTGCCGAAGCTTCCTTTTGTCGTGAATCTGGTGACATCTGAGTCGCAGATTACATCGGAACTATGGGCGCTGACGTCGGGGTGAGCCTTCCGGGAATGTAGAGGGCCATGGATGGCCCGAAACAAGCGCACATGGATGTGCTCGTAGCGGTTCCCGGAAGGCTCACCCCGGCGGCAGTGCTTGCTCCCAAGTTTAAAGCGAAAAAAACCACCAAAACCAAAGTGGTTGCATCTAATTTTGTTGTCTATAGTGATTCTGTGCGACGGAACCCGGCGGCAAACGGCGTTTACAGGGGGATGATAGCAAAATCATACTTTTGACTGATCAAAGCGCCCGAAGGCGTTAGCTATAGTGCCAACATCACGAGCACTGTGCACGAAGCCTCCAATACATCGTGAACACCAATAATCAGAGCAGCGACTCAGAACAACAATGGAGTAGCCTTCCAATGACAAGAAAAACACATCAATGGCAGCGTTGGACCAAATTACCGCTTGCCGTGGCAGTTGCGGCGGGAGTGTCCGGTCACGCAGCCGCCTATTCGTTCTACGTGGGAGATGTGGAAGCCCAGTTCAACACCACGCTGTCCGCGGGTGCAGGTTGGCGAGTTGAGGATCGAGACAAGCGTCTGATCGCACAGGGTAACCTTGGGCCTGAGTACACACCAGGCGGTGCGCTGGAAAACATTGGCGCGTCCACCAACAACTACGACGACGGTAACCTCAACTTCGAGAGCGGAGACACCTACTCCAAGATCGTCAAAGGTAACAGTGAACTTTACCTCAATTATTACGTTGATAACCCCTATCTGACCCGGGTCGGCGGTCTTCTGCGTGGCCGTTACTGGTACGATTTTGAACTGAAAGACGAGAGCAGGGCAGTAGACTACGTTGGCCAACAGCGCGGGCTGAACCCCGATGCCAAGGACAATGCGTCCGGTGGTGAGATTCTTGACGCCTACGTCTTCTCTGACTGGTATTTTGGCAACGTTCCGGTCAGCTTGCGCTACGGTAAGCAGGTCGTGAGCTGGGGTGAGAGCACCTTTATTCAGGGCGGCATCAACGTTATCAACCCTGTAGATGTGCCCGCCTTTCGCGCACCGGGCTCTGAGCTGAAAGATGCCCTGTTGCCGGTTGAAATGTTCTACATGTCTGCTGGTATCACAGAAAACGTCACTGTTGAGACTTTCGTACAGGCAGACTGGGAACCCGTCCGCCCTGATGACTGCGGAACCTTTTTCTCTACCAACGATTTCGCAGCCGATGGTTGCGGTCCCGTTCTTCTCGCAGGTCAGCTCCCGGATTCTCAGGCGTTTGCCCAGGGCTTTATTGCGCCTCGCATAGGCGATCAGGAAGCGGATTCTAAAGACCAGTTTGGGGTGGCTTTGCGTTGGTATGTGCCGGAGCTGAATGATTCCGAACTAGGCTTCTACTACATCAAGTATAATAGCCGTCTGCCGTACGTCAGTGGTTTGGTGAACAATCCGTCCAGCCCGAGCGCCTCTCAGCAGAACGATCCAAGTCTGCCGTTCTCCAGCTTCCCGAGTTATTTCATCGAGTACCCGGAGAACATCAATCTCTATGGCATCAGCATCAACACCACCACTCCTGGTGGCTGGTCGCTGGGCGCCGAGTACAGCTTCCGTGACAACGTGCCTTTGCAGTGGAACGCCTTTGAGTTGATCTTCGGTGGTCTGCAGCAGCGTGATCCGGCAGGAAACCCGCTTAGTAAGCTGGAAGCACAGCGTCTGGCAGAGAACCCGGGTGCAAACCTGGCCGGCAAGCCGGTTGCAGGTTACGATCGCTTTAATGTGTCTCAGGCTCAATTCACACTGATCAAGTTCTTCGATCAGGTAATGGGCGCCAGCCGCCTGTCGCTGATTACGGAGTTCGGTGCAACTTACGTGCATGACCTGCCGGAATACGATGAGGCTCGTTACGGTCGGTCAGGCACGTTCGGTATTGGTACTCTCCCCTTCGGCCCGATCGACATCTGTTCCGACGGTGGTGCAAATATCAACGTCAATTATTGTAACAACGAAGGCTTCACAACCGACTTCTCGTGGGGTTACCGTACCCGTCTGGTTTGGGATTACCTGGACGCCGTGGCCGGTGTTAACCTGTCACCGCAGCTGGCCTGGAGCCACGATGTTGAGGGCTACGGCCCGCAGCCGGGCGGTGCTTTCAACGAAGGCAGCAAGGCCATCGGTCTGTCTCTGCAGGCGGTGTACCAGAACAAGATTACCGGCAACATCGGTTACACAAACTTTTTCGGCGGCAAGCCGTATAACGAGTTGACTGACCGTGATTTCGTGAGTGCTAGCGTTTCATACTCATTCTGAACCCGGAAAGAATTCGTTGAACGAGGGAATTTAAATGAAACTTAACAAGAAACTACTGGCCACAGGCGTCCTGGCAGCGAGCATGTTTGCCGGCCAGGCCTGGGGTGCGGTTTCTGCTGAAGAAGCGGCCAAGCTGGGTAACTCGCTGACACCGATGGGTGCAGAAAAAGCCGGTAACGGTGGCGCCATTCCTGCCTGGACCGGTGGTCTGACAACGCCGCCTCCCGGCTACAACAATGACGGCATCTATGTGAATCCGTTCGCGGATGAGCAGCCCAAGTTCACCATCGATCAGAGTAACGTCGAGCAGTACAAAGACAATCTGTCCCCGGGCCAGGTTGCGATGATCGAGCGCTACGATGACTACTTCATGCCGGTGTATGAAACCCATCGTACGGCTGCTTATCCTGAAGAGGTCATGGAGCAGACCGTTGAAAACGCGACCACGGTTGAGCTGATCAAGGACGGTAACGGTCTGGGGAACTATCAGTCTGCCACCCCGTTCCCGATTCCCCAGAATGGTCTGGAGGCAATCTGGAACCACATTACCCGTTACAGAGGTGGTTCTGTACAGCGTACCGTTGGTCAGGTGACGCCGACTGAAGGTGGTGAATTCTCTGTTGTGAAATTCCAGGACGAGCTTACCTGGCGTACCTACCTCTCGGATTACAATCCGGACGAGGATGCGAACGTTCTATTTTACTTCAAGCAGGCCATTACCGCTCCGGCACGTCTCGCCGGTAACGTACTGCTGGTACACGAGACCATCGACCAGGTTGCCGAGCCTCGCCGTGCGTGGGTTTACAACGCCGGTCAGCGTCGGGTTCGTCGGGCGCCTCAGGTAGCGTATGACGGACCGGGTACCGCGTCTGACGGTATGCGTACTTCGGATAACTTCGACATGTTCAACGGTGCTCCGGATCGCTACAACTGGGAGCTGGTTGGCAAGAAGGAAATGTACATTCCGTACAACTCCTACAAGCTGACCGATCGCAGTCTGAGCTATGACCAGATTATTCAGGCTGGTCATATCAATCAGGATTACACTCGCTACGAGCTGCACCGTGTATGGCATGTTCGCGCAACCCTGAAAGAAGGGGCCCGCCACATCTATGCCCAGCGTGACTTCTACATTGATGAGGACTCCTGGCAGGCATCTGTCATTGATCACTACGACGGCCGTGGCGAACTCTGGCGTGTTGCAGAAGCCCACAATATGCAGTTCTATGATCAGAAAGTGCCCTGGTACGCCATTGAGACGCTGTACGACCTGCTCTCTGGCCGCTACCTCGCGCTTGGTCTGACCAACGAGGAAGAGAACCCGTATGAGTTTGGCGTTGAGCGCCGCTCCAGGGATTACACGCCGGCCGCACTGCGCCGCGCCGGTACCCGGTAAGGGTTCTGAAGAAGACCAAAAAACGGCGGGCCTCATGGCCCGCCGTTTTTTTTACACCCTGGAAAACCCTTTCACGTCAAAATTTTGCAGCCCACCCCTCAATTGGTTTAACCTTCTTATCATACTAAAGGCGTACCCGATGTCGGTCGCCATTGAAAAGTCAGTGCAAGATCCACTTTTCCGGCGGTGCAAGGCAGTGCGAGCCGGAGCTAAATGGGGCAGTACGTGAAACCATTCAATGATGGCTGTGCAGCCAACGACGAATTCCAGTCAGCGAACAGTGGTCTTCAGCGAGGCGAGTTAATCAGGGACCTGCTCAGACAACGGGTTCATATTCCCCCGGTTCCCTCCGATTCAATGGTTCGGCCAAAGCTTGATACCAGGATTGCCGAAGCACTGACTTCCAGAGGTGTTCTTTTTCTGGAGGCGCCCTGTGGTTACGGCAAATCCCACGCTGTGGTCAGCGCCCTCGTCAGCGCTCAAATGGCTGCCGATCAAGTCCGCTGGATTACGCTGAACTCCCAGGATAATGCACCATCCCGCTTCCTGACCTTGCTTGCCATTGCCCTGGATCTGCCTGACACCCCGGAACAGGGGCTCCATAGCGGCGCCACCTTCTCGGATACCCTTTCGATGATGCAGGTCGCTTTGGCGCGAGAGGGTTCCGGCCAGCCACGGGTCCTGGTGCTCGACAACCTCCAGAATCTCAGCAATCCCGCCGTAGTGGACCTGCTTCAACAGCTGGTGATGGAATTTCCGAGTGGTTCGTCCATCATTCTTATCTCCCGTAAGGCGCTACCTTTCGAAACGCACAGCCTCGAGCTGGAAAACCGTTTCACCCGCATCGGGTCTGAAACGCTTGAGTTTTCCCGTTCAGAAACCTTCGAGTTTTTCCGGTCCGCCACGACGAAGAGCGAACTCACCAGCGTTGCTGTCGATAACCTCTACTATATGACCGAGGGCTGGGCGACGCCGTTGGCGCTGTATCGTCGGGAGGTTGCTCAGAATATCGAGCGCAAACCCATTCAGGAAACACCGAGCGTTGAAAGGTTTTTGAAGGAGTCGGTGCTTGGCAATCTGACCCCGGGGCAGATGCGGTCCATGCGGGGTATTGCAGAACTTGAACTGTGCTCCGATGAACTGTTCCTGGCGCTTGAGCGACTCCTGCCTGAAGCTGGCTTTGTTCCCTCTCAGGCTGCCGAGCGGGGGCTGCCCCTGAAGCCGATGCCGGGCCGTGGTCGCTGGTTCCGTGTAAACCCGTTGTTGCAGGAATGGCTGAAGTCGCCCGTAATGGCCGGTTATTCGGAGCGGATGCTGCAGGCGAGCCGATGGTTTGGCGTGCGCGACCAGTTCCCGGAAGCATTGAAATACGCGCTACTGTCCGGAGATGCCGAGGAAGTCATCCGCATAGCCGCTGAGGGATCAGAGGCTTTGCTGTTGGGTCAGGATACCGCATCGCTCCTGCGCCTTCGAAAGAGTCTGCCGGCCCAGCTCCTGGAACGAAGCGTGCGTCTCAGAATTGTCTATAGCTGGGTTCATGCAATTAGCGGCCAGTTCCGCCAGGCTCGAGCGCTGATTGATGGTCTGGCTGTGACCGACCGACAGGAGCAGGCTGCACGGATTCGTGCCTTGAAAGCGTTTATCCTGCGGGGCGAGGGCAGTGTTGGGCCGGCTTTGGACATGGCTGATGAGGCCCTGGCTGACGGGGAACTCAGTACTCAGGGCCAGCTTGTCACGCAGATGGTCCGTTCCAGTGCATTGTGCGCCGCGGGTCGATTCCCGGAGGCCCGGGAAGCAAACCGGGCTGCGTCGAGACTGGCAAGAGAAGCGGGCGATTCCGGTTCGGAAGCACTGGCGGTTTATGCCCATGCCCGGATCGAACTGGGCAAAGGCGCCCTGAAACATGCAGAGCAATTGTTGCGCACCGGTCTCGATACCGCCATGCAGGAGCTCTCGCGTCCTGCCCGGATTGGTGAAACCCGCCTGCAACTGAATCTGGTGCTTGTGCTTTGGCATCAGGGCCGTGAAGCGGAAGCAGATCGCCTGTTGGTCACCTGTGGGCGACATGCTGAACAGACCAGGGATCTTGGACTGCTGCTGGCGATGACCATTCGTGTCTTGATGTGTCGGGCCCAGGGGCGATTGGAGGATGCGTTTGTCTGGATTGGTCGGGCCGAGCGTACCATGCATTCCTGGCAAGTCGACGAATCCCTGTTCGTACCTGTTCTCGAGGCCCTGAAAGCCAACTGCTGGTTGTCGCAGAATCAGATCGACAGTGCCGATCAGGCGGTTCGAAAGCTTGCTCCTTACCGGGAAGCGGGCTGCGTACCGGAGCTTTTCCCCATGATGCCGGGCTTGCTGGACTGCCTTCAGGTTCGGGTCGACCTGGCCCGCGGTGATCTGATAAAAGCCCGGGAAACACTCCAGGGTATCCGTGAACGATATGAGGGAGCCATTCCATGGGGCGTAGAGCTCCACATGCGCTTGCTTGAGGCTGTGATCGTTCTGGATGAAAAGGGACCGGTGGTTGCCCTGAAGATTCTGTCTACCGTCGTCAATGAGGCTGCTGCAGAGCATTTCATCAGTCCTTTCCGGGAGCTCAGGAACGAATTGCAGGAGCTAATGACGAAGGGCTTTGGTCAGCTTCCCGAGAGTGCGTTTAAAGAGGCGCTGGGCGAGGTGTTCGAGCTGCGTGAGGTCGCGGGTACCCTGGACACCCTGGCAGAACCCATCAGTGAGCGGGAGCAGGGCGTGCTTGAGCTGATTGCAAAAGGGCTTTCAAACCAGGAAATAGCTGACAAGCTGCATATTTCCCTGCACACGGTGAAAACCCACGCGCGTCGAATCAATGCCAAGCTGGAAGTGAAATCCCGAACCCAGGCTATTGTCCGGGCCCGGGAGCTTGGGCTGCTTTAAGCTCATCGATTCGCGCATCTTTTTCGGCCCAAATCTGGCTCACCCAGCGCTGGAACGCAATCCGGGTCTCCCGGTTGTTTTCGTAATCCATTCCCAGAAACTCGCCTGGAATTTCCCGCGTCCGAACGTCAATAATAATCCTTCGGATTCGCCCGCAAAGGTAATCCCAAAAGCCGGCCCTGCCTTCGGGATACACGATCGTGACATCCAGCATTGTGTGAATCATGTCGCCCATCGCGTCCAGTACAAAAGCCGTTCCGCCTGCTCTCGGTTTCAAGAGGTGCTTGTAGGGTGAATTCTGGCGATCATGCTTCTCGGGTGTAAAACGGGTGCCTTCCATGAAGTTGAAGATCGTTACCGGGGTGTAGCGAAACTTCTCGCAGGCAGCCTGGGTGGCCGCTACATCCTTTCCCTTGAGCTCAGGGCGTTTGGCAATCTGTTCCTTGGTGTGGCGATGCATGAACGGAAAATCCAGCGCCCACCAGGCAACCCCCAGAAACGGCACCCAGATCAGCTGTTTCTTCAGGAAGAACTTCAGCAGGGGAATCCGGCTGTTCAGTACGTACTGAATGGCGGGAATGTCGGCCCAGCTCTGATGGTTGCAGGTGACAAAATACCAGTGCTTCCGGCTGAGATTTTCCACGCCCCGCACATCCCAGTCGACCTTGTGCAGAAGTTCCATCAGCAGATTGTTGAAGCCGATCCAGACCCACGCGATGTTGTTCAGAATCACCGTGCAGGCCTTACGAACGGGGTTAAGCGGCAGCACGAGTTTGAGCAGGGCGAATACCAGAAGAACCGGAAACAGCACCAATGTGTTACACAGGATGAGCAGAGCCGCTAAAGTCCCCTTCAGCGGCGCGGGAAGAAAATCGAGCATGGGGTGGAGTCTCTAACCTTCAGCCGGGTTGGTTTTCAGTGATGATTGGCGGGGTAGCAAACCGGTTTCCGCTTCGGTAGAAGCCAGCTGTTCGAGGCTGCCGGGTTCGAGGTTTCTGACCACGCTGCGGAAATCGTCGTCGTAAAACTCCAGGTTGTTGTAGTGAATCATTGCCCGGATCTCTTCAATGTATTCTTCTCCGCGCTCGGAGTAGCCAAGCAGACCCTCTGCAAGCTCCAGGCCTGAGAGAGGGGCATTATCACGGCGGTCTTCGAGGCGGACGTCTCGCAACAACTGATAGGTCGGGTGGCGATTCAGGTTCTGTATGTACGCACGAACCGAGCGGTAGGGTGAGGAGAACTTGGCCACCTCATGGCTCGCGCCCTCTGCTCGGCCGCGGGGAACAAGTCCGCAGCCTTTCGAAAAGCACCACTGGCCAAAAAGGTTATTACCTTTCGTGGCAAACCGGGACGTGCCCCAGGCGGATTCGTTGGCGGCCTGTGCCAGGATCAGAGACGGAGGAATTACATCGAGACGCTTGCGTAGCAGGGCAAACTGCTCGTCGCTGCCGGGCTCTGCATCCACTCGTAATCGCTCGGACTGTTGGGCCAGCCAATCATACTCCTTGCTGGTCAATGTCTCCTTCGCAGCTAGGCTATCCAGGTAGTCTCGCTCAATCAGAATCCGTGAGTTGGCCAGAACAATCCGTGGGTAGAGAAACGAGAAGAACGCGGCCTTCTTCTCTGTGGTGTCCTGATACTGAGAAAAATCCGGCAGGTCGTCGTTGGCCCAGCTCGGGAGCGGAGGCAGAGAAGACAGTGCGGGTTCGGAGCCTGTGTTATCGGAGTTGATCCGGTCAATACTGGCCTGTGGCGTATAAAAGCCACCGCCGATCGCAAATGCAATCAGGGGGAGCATCAGTATGACGGCCCGTTTACCCGCAGACATAAAACCTCTCGTTTCAATCGATATAGCAATGATTATAACAGGTTATACGAGAGCGTTTGCCAGTTGGGTTTTGTCGGATGCCACTGCCGTCAGGGCAGTCGTGTTGCAACAAGCAAACCGATCTGTTCCTCACCACCCCCTGTGGATCGGAAACGCAAATAGAACTGGTCCTGACTGGCGGTGTGAAAACCCTCAAGCACAAGGTTGCCTGAGGTGAACTCTACCCTCCCGTCGCCCAGTTGGCTGAGCGCCAGGTCGATGTCCGCCAGGCTCTCCAGCGCAGGTTTTGTCACGGTCTCGTCATCAACGGAATGGGTGCTGGTCAGCGAAGTCGGCGAGAGTGTTGCCGAGCTTGAGGATTCGATGGTCAGCAGGGCATTGTCAAAATGTCGGAGGCGGTTCGTCTGCGATGTCAGGGCCAGGGCCACGCCCTGAAGCCTGAACTGTCCCGTAGCCGGTGCGGTGTTCGCGGTTTGTTCCGCGGCAATCAGGATACCGTCGCCTAGCGGACTATCGTCCAGGTTGAATGCCATCAGGGTGCCATCCGGGGTGCTGGCACCGACACCAATATCTGGCTGCTGGAAATCACCGGAAGCGGTGGTTATGTCCAGGTTCAGTCGTCCGATATCCACATCCCCGTTGCTGAGCCGCGAGGTTCGGTTGCTCAGGGTCCAGGATTCTGCTCGGGTACCGCTGGAGTCCGTCGAGACAGTGCCTGAACTGTCTCGTTGTAATGACGTAAAGCTCTGGGATTGGTTAACTGTACCGCCAGAAATCTGCCATTGGCCAACGCCTGTTTCGATGGTGAGAGGCGTTGTCTCGTCGCTGAATCGGGTTCCAAGATACAGCATGTTGTAGTCGCGGCCATTCAGACTGTCGGCGTCGAATCCCTCCTTTCTGAGGAGGTTGACCTCAAGAACCGACAGATACTGATCCTCCAGAGTACCCAGCCGCCGCAACTGGTCGCCGTCTGCTTCCAGCTCGATCGCTTTGCCAGCGCTGAAATAGCCGCTGATCACCCGGTCGGGCCCAGTGGTTTCATCCTCAGGCGCGCTTGTGAAGGCGTCCAGATAGTAGGGATTGCGAGTCCAGCCAATAATTTTCGAGCTGCCCCGGCCGGTAATGCTCTGATACAGGGCCCGGCCTGCCAGCAGGCGGGTGTCTTCCAACAGCGTGGCTGCTCCGGGGGATGAAGAATGAGTGTTCCGTTCCCAGTATTCAGAGCCCCGCACGAAGAAGTCGTTTCCCGCCTGGTGAATCAGAGCCTCGCGATCGTATGGAATATCGTTGGCCAGAGAGGTCACTCGGATGTTGAAGGCATCAAAGCTGGTCAGGGTGAGAGCCGGATAGACATAGCCGGTGCCATTATCATCGGTCAGCACCTCTTCCTGGGCCGTTCGAACACCCCATTGTCCGGACCCGCTCAGGGTAGACTCGAGAAAAGTCTGCCCCAACTCGATGCCCAGGAATACCGAATTATAGTCTGCGGAACTGGCGCTTATCTTTCCCGAGGACGTCTCATCGAGCAGCGCGTAGTCGGCCATTGCGCTCACGTAACGGGCAAAGTCTCCCCGATCTTCGAGAATATCCAGGGCACCGCCGAGGCCAACATTGGAAGGAATCTCAATTTCAAAGTCGTGCACCTGGTCGGCCAGGGTAGACCACACATACTTGTTCAGGCACGGCTCGCCGCCCTCATCGGCAACGCAATCCATAATGGTCTGGAACTCGCCGGCGGTGTAGCTGCTGAGCGTATTGCGCACCAGGTACTCGGAGAAGGGATTCACCTTCACATCCCGGTCAGCATCGGCGGCCAGGGCACGCATGCGGGTGTTGCCGTAACTGGCATCGATAATCACATCCGGACCCAGGGGCAGGCCATTGGTGAATTCGATAATGGTGAAGCCTTCGCTGTCGGTGCGCGTGGAAATCGCGGGTTCATCAAGCACAGACAGGGCCTGATTGGTGTAGTAAACACTCACCCTGTCCGGCGGTACGATTCTCAGGTTACGGCGGGTAGGCTCGCCCTCGCTGGTGACACCACCCGGTACCTCCATGGTTACCCGGACTTCGTTGCTGGCGAGGCCCCCGGTGTTGGTGGAATCGCCGGTGTTGCCGGAGCTGAAATCGTCCACCGGGTTCTTGTTGCCTGCGAAGTCATTGGGCTGACTAGCCGCCCCCTCAATGGCATCGTCACCGCCACCACATCCGGCGGTGAGTAATAGAGTCGAAGAGAGCAATAAACCGAGTGTGAATCGCATGCCTGGCTATCCGTGCAGAAAATACAGGCAAACAGTCTAACAGTGGGATTCTCGGGAAAGCGTGAGGAAAAGCACGAAAGGGTTATGGAGGGAACACGAAACGGGCCCCACCGGGCCCGTTTCAGAAAAGGCAGGAATCAGAAGAAAATCTTCATGCCCGCCATAACGCCTTCATCGAGATTGACGTCTCGTGAGGAGTTCTCGATATCGGTGTTCAGATAGCGATAGCCGGCGAAAATCTCGGCGTTGCGGATAACCCGATAGCTACCACGCAGCTCAAGGCTGGTCATATCATCGGAATCGCCAAACGAGAGAATGCTGGGGGCGTAGTGCAGGCCACCGGTGAACGACAGGCCAGGGACATCCGGGATATTGACGGTCGCAAAACCGCCAAGACCGACAGCACCGCCATCGGCGCGGCTTTGATCCCAATAGATACCCCTCATGCCGATGCCGGCTGTGGTGGGCAGGTTGCCGATTGCCGTGCGGCCCTGGGCATGGAAATCAACGTTGAAAATATCGCGGCCACCTTCGCGGTAGGTGTAACCGGTGCCAAGCTGGAGGTCGTTGTTGGTGCCGAAGAAATTTACCTGGCCCTTCACCGAATCGTTGGTGAGGCTGAGGTCGACATCCCCTGCAAAGGCAGGCGCGGCAGCCAGTGAGAGAATCATCAGGGAAATCCGGGACGCTTTCATAGTTGTGCACCTTCGTTACGTTTTTAGCAGAATTGCCGGTATGTTAACGGGGTGTTCCGGGCCACTCAACTTAAATGCCGGTAAGTCCCCGTTAACTTTCATTTTTCGCAGGTCAGTGCCGGGTGGTATCGCCGCCCTGGTCCAGATCTTCCGGTGAAGCGTTCTCTGCGGGTACCCGGTATTCCTCGTTGGCCCAGGCCCCCAGATCGATCAGTTTGCAGCGCTCGGAACAGAAAGGGCGCCAGGGGTTGGTCTCGGTCCATTCCACGGACTTTTTACAGGTTGGGCATTCAACGTTCATGGTTGCCTTCGGGGTTTGGAAACGTGTCTGGATGTCTGTGCCCGGATTTAAGCAAACAGCTTTCAGGAGGCAGCAGACGCCTGGCAATATTGTTCCAGTACTGCCCGCAGCATTTCAATATTGACAGGCTTGGCAACAAAAGAATCCATACCGCACCGGCGGCAGCGTTCCTCATCTTCTTCCATGGCACTGGCGGTCAGCGCGACCACGGGGATGCGCAAGCGGTTGTGGGTTTTCTCCCATTCCCGCAGACGGCGGGTGGCTTCAAAGCCATCCACACGGGGCATCACACAATCCATGAACACGAGATCGAACGGGTGCCACTGCCAGAGGCTGGCCGCAGCCTCGCCATCGTTGGCGGTCATCACGTCGCAGCCGAGTTTCTCCAGCAGTCGGCGAGTCAGGGTACGGTTAACTGGATTGTCCTCAACCAGCAACACCTTCATCCGGCCACAGGGAAGTTCCCGACGCCTGGCGGTATCGGTAACCGCCTGCAGGGAAAACCGGGTCAGGAAACGCCGTTCCTGTTTGGCGGCATCGGCAAACAACTGATTAAGAATCGGAGTCAGGCAGGATTCCCGCAGAGATTTGCTCAGGAAAGCATCTGCACCGGCCTGGCGAAAATGTTCGGCGTCGCCCCGTTGCGGGTTGGACGACAGGATCAGCAGGCGCATATCCGACCAGAGCGGGTTGCTACGAATCTGCCGGCACAGCAGGTCGCTGTCCATATCCGGTACAAAACCATCCAGAATGATCGCGTCGAACGGTTGCTGGCCATCGAACGCCGTGCGCAGGGAAGTCAGCGCCTCGCCGGCGGATTTCACCGCTTCGATGTGCACTTCGTGCCGGGACAGCATTTCCAGAGTGATCTTGCGGGATAGCTCATAGGAATCCACTACCAGAATTCTGCGATTCTTCACCATCCGGGTATCCGGCCGAACTCGTGCGGCGTTCTCCGGGGCCACGGGCAGAGTCAGTTCCATCCAGAAGGTCGAGCCCTCACCGGGGCGGCTTTCGAGATCCATCGACCCGTCCATCAGGCCCACCAGTTGACGGCAGATGGTGAGGCCAAGGCCTGCACCGGGCAGTTGACGCTGGAACTGTTGGCCAAGCTGCACGTAGGGCTCGTAAACCAGGGGAACATCTTCCGGGTTGATGCCCACGCCGGTGTCTTCCACGGCAATACGCAGGCGTGCCTTGTCGTCCCGGCGGCCCAACACCTCGATACTGATCAGCACATGGCCGGAATCGGTAAACTTGATGGCGTTGGAGGTCAGGTTCAACAATATCTGGCGAATGCGAACCGGGTCGCCCTTCAGCGCCCAGGGCAGGTTTTCGTCGATCCGAAGTTCCAGTGCGAGGCCTTTCTCCCGGGCGCGAGAGCCAAGCATGTGCACCAGGTCATTGAGGGTTTCCCTGAGGTCAAAGGGAATGTCTTCGAGTACCATCTTGCCCGCTTCCATGCTGGAGATATCCAGCAGGTCGTTGATGATGGCCGAGAGGCTTTCCGAGGCGCTCAACAGGGTCAGCACGTATTCCCGCTGTTCCTGATCCAGCGGCGTATCGGTGAGCAGGTTGGCGTAGCCCAGCACTGATTGCAGAGGAATACGCAGTTCGTGGCTGACATTTGCGAGGAACTGGTTCTTGGCGTGATTGGCCCGCACCGCCTCGTCCCGCTCACCCTGGGACTGGATCGTGGTTTGGCGCAAGGAGCGGGTGTCCTCTAGGATTTGCAGGCGCATCTTGTTAAGCGCCTGCTCCAGCTCCGAGAGTTCATCTGGCGTTTTTCGGGGTTTGCGCTTGAGCTCCAGCGGGTCTACCAGCGCGTCGAGATTCAGCCGGGCGGCGTAATCGGCCATGGATTCCAGGTGCCGGGTAAGCGTTAAACGAACGATCACCAGCAAGCCCAGGGTGCCCAGCATGACAACAATGGATTGAAACAAAAGGTTCAGGAACGCGCGGTTACGCAGGTCTGTGTAGATCTGGTCTATGGAGGAGGTGACGGTGAGTGTGCCAACGTTTTCAGGACTGCGGTTGTTGGAGCGGTCGAAAACCAGTGGAAAGGTCTGCGATATGACCCGGCCCTCAGGGTAAGTGCCGGTGCTGAAGGTTTCGCCGGTGCTGGTCACCACCCGCCCGTACTGGACAGCGGGCACTGCTTTCATATCATCCAGGCTGTTGGCCACCTCGCTGAAATTCATCAGCCAGATGTTGTTGCTCATGCTTCCGGAAACCAACTCCGCGGCCCGTGTCTGGTCATTCAGCAGATCGTTCTTGCGCCGCTCGAATTCTCCGATCAGCTGAACGCCCGTTGCCACCAGAGACAGAAAAAGGCTGAACAGCAATACGTAGGCGAGCAACCTTGCCGCCAGTGGTCGTATTCCCAATCGTTTGAAGAACCGCTTTGAAGGCAAGGCACATATTCCCTGTGTCGACTACAAAATCACCAAAAGCAGTTTAACAGACCGTCAGCACTTCGACACGTTTCCGTGAATGATCATTCACGAATCGGAATCGCACGTTCAGATCGTAGAGATGTGCGCCGTAGATGCGTTCTTCTTTCCGCCCTCTGCGAAAAGAGGGCCTGGGATCGTAAGCGACTACATCCTCTATAAGTGGGCGGAGTTCAGGATAGTCTTCCGGTGGCAGTTGACGGATCTGGGCTTCCGCTTCCGGCAGAAAAACCACCTCCAGCCGTTCCGTGGGCGGAGAATCTGCCCAGCCAAGGGTGGCTTCGGGCACGGAATCGGCGAAGGGCAGGTAGGGCTTGATGTCGAGAATTGGCGTGCCTTCGATCAGGTCATGATCGCTGATGCGCAGGATAAGCTCGCCGTCTTTACGAATCAGCCCTTCATTGCGGACCACGGACAAACCGAGACTGTTTGGGCGAAACGGTGAGCGACTGGCAAATACACCCATCTTGCGGTTACCGCCCAGCCGGGGAGGGCGCACCACGGGCCGCCATTCTGCCCGCACCGCCTCGTGAAACTGGAAGGTCAGCCACAGGTGGCTGGCGGTCTCCAGCCCCCGAAACGCATCTTCCCGGTCAAACGGTGGCTGAATGATCAGGTCGGCTCGGGCATGACGGGTCAGCCCAGGTTGGCGTGGCACCCCGAACTTGTCCCGGAAGCAGGAGCGTGTAATAGCAATTGGCGTGAGGGTAAGGGCCTCGGCCGCCGGCTTTGAGAGGTGTCTTGGCATTACAAACGATCATCCTCGATAGTACCGGAGAAAAACATCTCTACCCGGAACACCACAGACGCCCGGTCTTTAAAGCTATCTTCCCTGGGGAATTCCAGCGCAGGAATCAGCTCCGCGTAAAGCCAGTTGCTGTGGAGCCTATAGCGAAATGTGATATCGGTGAATGCAGAAGTTGTGCGCCAGGAGGGTTTGCTTTCCCCTAGCAGGCCTAGTCTCGGCGTCACGACCAACCGATTATTCATGCGCTTGCGCATGCTGAAGATCTGGCCCGCCACAAATTCCTTATCGTTGTGCACCCATTCCAGTTCCGAAGACGAGCGGAAATACCAGTCATTCCCAACCGGGCGACCAACGCCAACCCAGGTTCGCTCGCCCCAGCCGTCCTGATGAAAATAATAAAACCGCTGTTGGGCGTTCAGAACCCACTTGTCGTCAAGCCGCCATCGCTTTTCAGCCGTTGCCCGCCAGAAAGCATCCGGAGGAAGCCGAAGACGCACACCCACGTCATTGGAGAAGTTGATGGCATCGCCAATTTGGGTCAGGTAGCGCAAAGCGCCCGTGGCTTCTGTATCAGATCGCTCCGGCTCGGTAAGCTGACGGTCCCGCTGACGCTCGCCGAGCGGAATCAGGTCCTCGCTTTCGCTTTCGATAACCAGGCGCAGTTTGCGTCGGGTGGTGGGAATGTCCAGCCGAAATCGCGCCTCCGGCTCAAACTGTGCCGGGTCTCCATATTCGGATTCCGTTGCAAAGCCAACCCGCAGATAGCTCTCATTATTGGGGAGGCTCTGGGCGCTCCCGGAAAGGGTCCGGTCTGCCCATTGGCCAACCGTCTGGACCTTCTGCCCGTGGAGGCGCTCCTGTCGCAACACCCAGTTGCTGAACTTCAGCCAGTAGGAATCACGCGGTTCGGCCCAGTATTCTTCCGGTTCAAAGGTGTAGAATCCAATTGGTAGTTGAGCCGGGGACAGAATCTCCGCCACCGAACGCTCCCGAACCTCAAACACCGGCTCAATGGTGTGGCCCGGGGAAGAGAATGTCAGGGACAGTACCGCGGCAAAACCTGCAAAACGAGAGCGTAAAAACCAGTCAGCCAAAATCCACCAGCAACCTTTCATGCAGCTCCCGCACCTGACGCGTTACATCATCCAGAGGGCGGTCATTATCAATCACCTCATCCGCCCGCGCCAGCTTATCCTCGCGCGACATCTGAGCCGCAATAATCCGCTCAACCTGCTCCCTGGAATTCGTGTCCCGGGCCATGGTGCGCTCGAGTTGGACGTCCTTGGGCACGTCGATCACAATAATGCGGTCAACCAGCTCGTGCTGGTCGGTTTCGAGAAGGAGAGGGGAGACCAAAAGCACATAGGGAAGCGAGTAGTTCTCCGGGTTCAACTGCCGAATCAATTCCTCGCGGATGATCGGATGCAACAGAGACTCCAGCCAGACCCGCTCTTCCGGCTTCTCAAAAACAATCCCACGAAGCTGAGCCCGATCCAGAGCACCCTCGGAGTTGAGAATTCGCTCCCCAAAATGCTCTGCAATATCAGCAAGCGCTGGCTTGCCTGGCTCAACTACCTCCCTGGCAACATCATCCGCATCCACCCAGTGCACGCCAAGCTCACCGAACAGGCGAGCCACAGTGGATTTTCCGGAACCAATCCCGCCGGTAAGACCAACCACCGGGGTCAGACCAAAATCGCCCCGCGATTTTGCTCTGACCCCATCTTCACGCGATTCTGCTGTCATACGCCCAAAAATCCAAACCAGAACGCCTGAATCTCACTACCAAACCACAAACAGATTAACCCCGCCGTCGCCAGGTAAGGCCCAAACGGTATCGGCACCTCGCGCCCGTGCTTCCTGAACACCATCAGGCTGATGCCCACGACCGCACCAACCACCGAAGAAAGCAGAATCACCGCCGGCAACAATTGCCATCCCAGCCAGGCACCCAGCGCAGCCAGCAATTTGAAGTCCCCATGCCCCATGCCCTGTCTCTTATACACATCTGACGCTGCCGACGACTCCTTACGTGTAGA
>OJGX01000366.1_pt1 | contig 22980 bp, 15 predicted proteins | sample 1594661 | NCBI WGS metagenome assembly OJGX01 (sample SAMN05416839, study PRJEB24817) | seawater metagenome | isolation source: Sea water | place: Canada:Atlantic | collected 2013-07 | reverse complement strand
CGTAAGGAGTCGTCGGCAGCGTCAGATGTGTATAAGAGACAGTCTTGGCGGTTCTGAAGCCATTGATCTAATCGTTTTTTCTAGCCTCATTACCTTGATCCCAATTTCCCTAAATGGCGCCGGAACCCGCGAATTCGTCTTTGCCGCCTACTTTCATTCGCAAGGTTGGGACCCTATCGACGGCGCGCTGCTTGGGATTATCTGTACTGGGGTCGAAACCTTGGTTTCGCTTTGTGGATCGATCAGTTTTTTTCGCATCATGAATTCCTTCCGCGTCTCCGCTCCGGTAAAACGCTGAAAACCGGGTGGCAAGGCATTCTCACCTTTCCCCCCGAAAAGAGGGTTGATTATTATTCTTCGAGTAAGACATGCTCCACGGATCATCCTATGAAACGCCTCACTCTATTTGCAGCCATCGCAAACTTTGTTCTCCACTTCGCCGTTGATACAGCCGCGAAAGAGATGAAACTAGACGGAGCATTGAGCCCCTACCTCGAGCCGGCCATTTTAGAATTCGCCCCGTTATTTGAAACCGAACGCTTTCCTAATATTGTCGTCAGCCGAAAAGGCACACTGATCGCAACCTTCGGTTCCCAAGCAGTCCGCAGCAAACGAAGCACTGACGGAGGAACGACTTGGTCCGATGAGATTATCATTGCCGAGCCTGGATTCCATGGCGGCGGCACTACTGTTGATGAACGGTCTGGAGATATCTTGGCCTTCGTCGAAGACCAACATCCTCCTGCACCGTTAACCATTTATCGAAGTCAAGACGACGGACTCACCTGGCAAGCGGAACGCCCGGAGCTCATTGCCGATAGTCGAGGCAACCTTCCCTCCATGCACATGAACGAACATGGCATTACCCTGCGTCGTGGTGCTCACAAAGGCAGACTCATTCGCCCCTCACGATTCTACGGCAAGCAAAACAAACGAGAAGAATGGCCAACCCACTACACCAGTGCCATCTATAGTGACGACGGAGGAAGGCGGTGGACAACCAGTGACCCGTTTCCCGAACAGGGCACCGGAGAGGCAGCTGTGGCAGAACTCACGGATGGAACGCTCTACTACAACTCCCGAGTCCACTGGGAGAAGCGACCAAACAACCTTCGTCGCCGGTCCGCACTGAGCTCCGATGGCGGCCAAACGTGGAAACAGTGGCAAATCGTCGATATCCTTCCGGACGGCCCGCAAGATACTAACTACGGCTGCATGGGGGGATTGACGAGGCTCAATATATTGGGGCGAGACATTCTTGTTTATAGCAACTGTGATAGCCCTTCTGGGCGACATCACGGCACAATCTGGGCCAGCTTCGACGGGGGGAAAACGTGGCCGATCAAACGTCTTCTCTTCGAAGGTCGCTTCGCCTACTCATCACTCGCCTCCGGCCGTCCGGGAACGGTAACCGAAGGTTCCATCTATGCCCACTTTGAAGGAGGCACGACCGGCGCCTCCACCTTGGCTCGATTCAATCTCGCTTGGATCCTCGAAGGCGCCCAGACCGGGGATGGGACATTGCCAACTTTCTCTACCAACAAGTAGTGTTAGATCGTCAAATCCAGGCTCAACCAGCCTTTTCTTTCGTAGGACAAGTCATCTCACTGTGATGAGATACGTACAGATCGGGCACGATTCGGCGCTCTCAGATCACTCCGACTGCGGAATCACGCGATAACGCTTGCCCTCGCTATCTACCCAGACGTCCTCTCGTTCTTGTTTAAGGAGACGTGTCATCGGCACATCACTTGTTCTAGCATCATTGATGCGCATCAGAATGGGAACAATCAAGGTGACAAGCACCACCAGAATCGAATTCACAATCATCGAACGAATGAACAACTCTGAGTCAACGATTTCCCATAAGAGCCCCAGCCCTTGAACTACTAAGATACCTATCAACACCGGCCCCACAACAAAGACCCAGCGATGAGTCGGCGACAGATTCGGTAGGCAAAGAAGAAATCCGTGAGCAAAGGCGACGGCTAAGACAATTGATGTCATACTCGTTCGCCAATAGTTCACGTCGCTCGCCTCCGCCCATACACCGCCAATGACGAACAGGGCAGCAGCACAAGCGAGACCAATCCCGAAGCCCCCGAGAATTCGCTGACGACGCACTTCAATAAACGCCGCAGAGGACATGGAACAAATACTTGCCGCAGAAATAGTCAGAGTTGTGACCAAGACCTTCGCCTGAAACTCGCCAAATTCTCCGGTCAACACCGAAACGATCGCGACACAGGCCGTCGCAATGAGAAATCCGATAAAGATTCTTAGTAGTGTGCGTTTCAATTCATTCGATTTCATAGCTCTCCCTTTCTGCTTTGACGACAAGCCTACCGTCATCGTCACCATCCTCCCAAATCGATAGTCTCAATCCTGACATCGCTCTAATCAATGCTCCGAGGTTCCCACGGCCAAGGGGACTACCAACCATTGCACGAATAGGGATGTACGCTACGGTTCTAGTAGGTATCCAATGCCCCTAACCGTCACCCCGCAAACCAACGCGACGCGTATGAGTGATGAAGCGATAGAATCAAAACCCTCGCCGGACCTCCACCCGTCTCGCGTTCCGAGAAATTTTACCCAAGCTCTCTCTTGGATGGGTATCGCAATCTGTGCCTTCGGTCTCGCTCATTCCTTCCAATACGCCGTCCCCCTCCTCCTTTGTTATCTTGTCGCCCTCTATCAACTCAGCCGACTAGGCAGCAGTCGACTGAGTTTTTATGCCGGCTTTCTGGTTGGCACGGTTTCGTACGCCATGCACCTGACCTTCTTCTGGAATATCTTTGGCCCCGCAGCAATCTTGCTTTGGATGATTCTCGGCTTTTGGATTGGGCTTTTCGTATTGATTTCTCATCAACTACAGAGTTGGCCAAACAAGGTTCTCACACTCCTTCCCCTTACTCTGCTTTGGCTTGGACTCGAGTACTTCCGCTGCGAACTCTACCCGCTGAAATTTAGCTGGCTAACAGTTGGGTCGAGATTCGTTGAACAGTCTTTCTGGGGAACGGCCCATCTAGGAGTTTATGGCACCGGCGCGCTAGTGGCTCTCGCTGCGGCCTATATATCCAGTCAGCCAGAACGGAGAACGTTCGTCAGCCTGATTGCTTCAACGGCAATCCTAGGATTCGCTGGGTTCATTTCTAAGCCTTCCGAACCCACTGCCCTCGAACTAAAACACCCCGTACATGTCGGAGGCATTCAACTCGAATTCCCCAGCGAAAGAGAAATCATACGACAACTCAACAGCCTCGTTAATGCGCACCCTGAGGTCGAACTTCTCGTCCTAAGTGAATACACGATTGATACGGCGCCAAGCACCAGCCTCCTAGACTGGTGTCGCGCCAACAAGAAACACCTTATCCTCGGAGGCAAACAAGCGATCAATAACACTCAGTACCGCAATACAGCCTTCGTCATCGGACCTAGGGGAAAAATCGAGTTCACGCAGGCAAAATCCGAACCAATTCAATTCTTCGACGACGGAGAGCCCGCTCAATCGCAAAAACTCTGGGACTCACCTTGGGGTAAAATTGGCATCGCAATTTGCTATGATCTCAGTTTTAGCCGAGTCATCGATGAACTCATCAGACAGGGGGCACAAATTCTCATCATTCCTACCATGGACGTCGTCGCATGGGGCGAGAGAGAACACAGACTCCACGCCAAAATCGCTCCAGCAAGAGCGCAGGAGTACCAGGTTCCCATCTTCCGCCTGGCTTCCTCGGGCATTTCGCAATCAGTCACCGCTCAGGGAACCATCGCGGCAGCGGCACCGTTTCCGGGACAAGGGGCCTTTATTGTCGATACCATACAGGCGTCCGACCAAGGAAGATTGCCCATTGATCGATGGATCGCCGCCCCCTCATCACTCCTCGCGCTAGCGGCTTGCCTCTTTCTAGGCCTGCAAAAAGCACGCCACTTGCGATAGCGCCCCAGAATTCTCATCAAATTTTCTGGAGCCGAGACCACTTTTTGTTTACAGCGTACGGAGCGTCCCCGGTTCAGGAGGCGAGAATACAACGATGAAACGAACACTTGTCAAACACGCCCTCTCCAGTCCAAGCCCCATGGACGAAATAAAAGTCCAAGGGTGGGTTCGAACACGCCGGGATGCGAAGGCTTTCTCATTCGTTGAGCTCAACGATGGGTCAACGCTCAAGAACATCCAGATAATCATCGATGCCACGCTTAGTGACTACGAAAAGATCGTTGATGCCAATACCGGAGCAGCCGTGTCGATCACGGGCAAATTGGTCGCCTCTCAGGGTAAGAATCAATCCTGGGAGATTGTCGCCGAAACGCTCGAAGTTGTCGGTAAATCCGACTCCAGTTATCCCCTTCAGAAAAAGGGCCACAGCCAAGAATATCTCCGCGAGATCGCTCATCTTCGCCCTCGATCGAACCTCTTTGGATCGGTCTTTCGAGTCCGTAGTCGTCTCGCCCAAGCGGTCCATCGATTCTTCGACGAACAAGATTTCATTTACGTTCACACGCCTATCATCACCGCAAGTGATTGCGAAGGCGCCGGTGAGCTGTTCCGTGTGACAACCATGGACCAGAACGCCAAATCGGAGAGCGACGCACTGATCGATTACAGCAATGATTTTTTCGGAAAATCGACCTATCTCACAGTGAGCGGGCAACTTCCCGCCGAAGTCTTTGCCTGCGCGCTCTCCAATGTCTATACCTTCGGCCCCACCTTCAGAGCCGAAAACTCGAACACCTCCCGTCACGCAAGCGAGTTCTGGATGATTGAACCCGAGATGGCCTTCTGCGACCTTCAAGGAGACATGGACCTGGCCGAATCGTTCGTTAAATACCTGATCCAAGACATCGTCAACACCTGCCCCGAAGAGATGAATCTCTTTAATAAATTCGTCGACAAGGGCCTCCAGGAACGACTGAAATTCGTACTCGATCGCCCCTTTCAACGGGTTTCCTACACGGATGCCGTCGACATTCTCCTTCAATCCGGCGAGACCTTTGAATATCCCGTCGCTTACGGCGCCAACCTCCAATCCGAACACGAGCGCTTTCTCACCGAGAAACACTTCAAGTGTCCAACCACGGTTTACAACTATCCCAAGGAAATCAAACCATTCTACATGCGCGCCAACGACGACGGAAAAACGGTCGCAGCGATGGATGTGTTGGTTCCCGGCATCGGAGAAATTGTCGGAGGAAGCCAGCGCGAGGAACGAGAGGATCAATTGCAAGCCCATTTGGACCATCACAAACTGAACCCAGAAGATTACTGGTGGTATATGGATCTACGAAAGTACGGTTCTGTTCCCCATAGTGGTTTCGGTCTTGGCTTTGAACGAATGCTTATGTTCATTACCGGCGTGTCCAACATCCGTGATGTCATTCCCTTTGCCCGCACCCCTGGCTCAGCAGAATTCTAAGTTCCCCGGTGCCGGTCAACGATCACATTCGCAACAAGGTTAGTCAGCTCCCCCACAAGCCAGGGGTTTATCTGATGAAAGATCGCTTTGGCACGGTCATCTACGTTGGAAAAGCCCGCGATCTGCGACGAAGGGTCAGCCAGTACTTTCATCCCTCTCGGCGACATTCCTGGGATCTGAAGCTCTTGGCACTCATCGATGCCATTCATGACTTCGACACCCACAACGTCAAGAGCGAAGCGGATGCCCTTCTGCTTGAAGGCAAATTGATCAAGGAATTCAAGCCGCGCTACAATGTCAGTTTTCGCGATGATAAGCGTTTCTTACTACTCAAGATCAACCTTCGCGATCCCATCCCTCGATTTACTCTCACACGAATCAAACAGGACGATGACTGTCGCTACTTCGGCCCCTTCGCAAGCTCAGGAGCGATTCGACGCACACTTACCAACGTTCGTAAAAAATTTAGTCTTAGAGGTTGTCGCCCCTTGACCCCCACTGAACAAGACTACAAGCACTGCCTCTACGCTCATATCAAATGTTGCACCGCCCCGTGCATCGGCAATGTGACTCGAGACGATTATCTCAAGCAGGTCGAAGCTGCCTGCGAATTCCTCGATGGGCAATCCAAGGAAATGGAGAGCGAGCTCGAGGAGCAAATGAAAAAAGCCGCTGCCAAACTCGACTTCGAGCAAGCAGCAGAGCTTCGGGACATGCTCGCAGATCTTCGCAGCAGCACCAAAAAACGCGGTCGCTACGATCGCCTCCCCCCGAAATTACCCGTTGCGATCAAGCCGAACGAAGACCTCATCGAGCTCGCCAACGAACTCAAACTCGATCAACCACCCTCACGAATCGAGGGCTTCGATATTTCCAACATCAGTGGCACCTTTGCGGTTGCCTCGATGGTTAGTTTCAAAGACGGGCGCCCAGATCGCTCTAGCTACCGACGGTTTAGAATGAAGAGTGTCGTCGGCCAAGACGACTTCGCCTGCATGGCCGAAACCGTTCGACGACGCTACTCCCGCTTAAAAAAAGAGGCCGAAGCCAAAGAATCCTCCCCTGCAAGAGAAACGGAGGAGACAGAAGAGGAAACCTCGACGCCTGTACCGGAATCGGTCCCGTCGAATATGCCCAAGCTAATCCTCATCGACGGCGGCAAGGGACAACTCAGTGCCGCCCTGGCAGAACTAAAAAAACTAGGGCTGGCAAGAATTCCAATCATCGGACTGGCCAAGGAGTTCGAAGAGATTTACCTACCCAATGAGAGTATCCCATTGAGACTCAGCCATCACTCAGGGGCGCTTAAGTTGTTGCAACGCGTTCGCGACGAATCCCATCGCTTCGCCAACACATACAATGCACAGCTTCGCCTGAAAAAGATTTCAGAAAGCCTTCTTGATGAATTTCCCGGGATGGGAACGACCCGCAAGACAGCCCTACTGAAACATTTTGGGTCCGTGCAAAAACTCAAACTCGCTAGTGTCGATGAGATCGCAACGGTTCCGGGATTTGGCGGGAAGACCTCTGAAAAACTAAAAGCCTTTCTCGTCGCTCGCACCGCTCTCCCACCGGGTCAAAATACAAGCGCTGATTGACCCTTGGGAAGATCGAAGCAGGCGATGGTTCCGTCCCCTTCCCGACTCCAGGTATTGGCAACCAAATCTCGCTTGTCCCGCACTTCGCGAAGTCGCGTCGTCACTCCCAGGCTCTCCACTCTGGGAGCCTGAGTTGGGTTCGACCCGACACGAACCGTGAACTCAGGGCTCGCAAACGGAGCCTGGAACACTACTGAGCGGCCCTCGATCAAGATTTGCGTTAGCTCCTTCGCAGCCCAATAACGGGAAATCTCGCTCAGTTTCATCCAATGCAGATGATCATACTTGGCGTGAATGCGACGCACCACTTCCTTGAAGATATTGAACCCTCGTTCTTCACCGTTGTAATAGATCCCGGGCCAGTGACAAACCATGATCGCGGGTTCTTCCCGGTCAATGACTTCCACCATTCTTCCCGCAGACAAATCTGGCGAAATAAAGCGATCGACCGATCCAGGCGTCAGCCCATCCCACCCTCCGAACCAATCCCCAGTGCAGCCAATAATTGAAACGACACAGCGAGGATCAGACGAATCAAGACCGGAGACATACTCCACCCGCGGAGCAACGCTCCGTTCATCGGTAAAGAGATGCCGGAAATAATGAGGAATCTCGGCTTGATAGACATCACGACACGATTCTAACGTCGCCTGGGCCAACTGAGGAAGCACGCGGTTGCCGAAGCCTCCTGGCGTGGTGATGCCTTCACACTCTAGCCCGGCCCGTTTCAACACGCGAAGGGCATAGGCTAAATAATCGGCCAGCTGATCCACCGATTTACCATCGGTCCAGCGCCAGTTCTCCATGAAATACTCAGAGCGTTCGCTGTAGGGACGTCCCGTCTTGGTATCGATCGCCCAAGTGTGGGACACCATTTCAGGGTGAATATCCCAATCCGGAACCATCAGGTCCCGGACAAGATCCAGGCTCGCCTCGAGCTCTTTTTTCGTCCAGCCAGGAATATCTCGGTCCATCCATCCGACGCAAGCGGGATACGGAACGACACTGTATTTACCTTTCACGCCCGCAGCATGACACCACTCCCCAAACTTTCTGACAAAGGAATCGGGAATCTCACGCGGCAAGGCCCGCCAATCCTGAAGGTATCGATCCGGGAAAACTTCAGCGAACTGAGGAATACAGAAATGCGCTAAATTGACCAAGCAGGTTGAATCATCAATGATGAAGCTTACCGGAACCCGCGCCCGAGGATTGAGCACCTCAACACGTTTATCCCGCCCCCTCGGGCGCTCCCCGGCGACTTGCCCCAGCAGGTTCGACCGTCCACCAATGAATGGCAAGGCGCCCGTCCCTGCCCCAAGGGTTCGAACAAAGTGCCTTCGAGACCAGAACGCTTCACTCATAGTTAGAATCCTAGACTGTCCCCGTTTCTAGCGTCGACCACAAACCGCTCAATCCCTCCTCAATTCAAGCGAAGTGCTTTGAGGCAGGCAATAGTTTCCTTCGCATCAAAGGAAAATCGACCTAAAAAGGAGCGATGTCGCCGCCTGTGACCAACCCCGGTATTGAGGTCGAAATCCGAAGAGATGAATCGTCCCTTCGCCATAGTTGGCCTTGAGCCACGCATGCCGTCCCGCAATCACTTCAGGTTGCTTCATCCAGCCAGAAAGCAAGACCGGTGTCCGCGAATAATTGAGCACCGCTTCGACGTTCTTTTTAACTGGGTCACTGCCTTTTCGAAGTCCTCCGGAATCAATTCGCCACGCACTTGAGCGCGAAAAGAAGACGGCAAGACTCGGGGGCAATCCAAGCGTTAAGCTCTTTTGCCCCAGCGATGGCGCGCATCGCACCACACTTCCCGGACACGAAAAGCCGCGGTTCGTCGCTTCGCGCGTCACATCTTTCACGGGTAATCCAAACAACTCAATCGCCCATTGACTGGAGCTCCCAACCGTTACCAGCTTCCCGCCAGCGCGAACAAATTCTTCCACCGCCACTGCGCCCTCAGGCGCGAGCCCTCCGGTAAACTCCTCCGGAACACTCCCAAAGGTTCGTCCATCGTTGAGAGATCGAGCACTCAAGCTGGATACGACCAAGACATCGATAAAGTCAGCCAACCGTCCGGCCCGGATTTGCTCGTTCTTTACCGATACAAAGGGGATCTCAGCGGAGTCAAACGCATAGCGCATCCAGCCCTCGTCCATGCTTCCGGACCAGGGCGAGTAGATTCCGACTCGCGGCAAGGAGCGAATCGCTTTAACCCTGGCTTCCTTCGCGTCCCCTAATTCGGAAACAAATACCCCACTATTCGCCCCTTCTAAAATGAGATAGCTGGCCGCATCCTTCGACGCTCGCCGCGTGAGTCGCGTCCATGCAGAACTCGACCAAATCGAAAACTGATCTTCGGTCTCTGGCCGCCGGTCCCCAGCAAAGCCACGCACCGCCTCGCGCGCCGTTTCCATGCGCCTGGTTTCGATTGTCGGACGCTCCATCACCTCCACCCGTCTCACTCCTAACAACATCGGCAGGGTCCAGCCTGAAACGTCATAAGGAGGCGCGCCTTCAGGATATCGCTGAATCTCGAACAGGTCTTTGACGTGCGCTCCATAAGGTTGATCCCGCCAAATGAGCAAGGAACCAGCAGGATAACGCCGGCCGTCAGCGAGGACCTCCGATTCGATTCGCTCAATTTCCACGCCGGACCGAATTAAAACATCCACGAGCCGACGAACCGCGTCTGGATCACGATTATCGCTCGGGATTAACCACCCCTTCACCCCGTCACGTCGACCTTTGTCGATCGCACGCAGGGCAGCTTCGGAGGCACTTTGAAGCCACGTTTGCGGTTCCCGAGAGAGCGTCCCGATCAAGGATTTCCCAAACTGAAATTGATACTCATTGATATCCTTAAGTCGCCACCAGCCACCGGGCCAAGGCGAGGGAAACTGATTCGACGGTCCGTAATGGGCCTGTCCGACCGGGGACGAAAGTTCATTTCGTTTAAGAAATATTGGCGTCGCAATGTCTACCGAAGCTGCCTCCGTTAACAGGCCTACGATGTTATGCCGCACAGGAACGTTTCGGTTCCCCCCGTTCCACCACATATCGTAAGTCACCCCTGTTGAGATGCCACTGAGACCCGCTCGGGTCAGATCGAACATCGCCCGACCTCCAATCACACCAATGCCCGCAATGATCGCCGGATCAAGGTTTGGATTTAAGGGATCCCTAAAGGGCGGGACAAAGAGGCGTTCCTTTCGAGAGCCTTGTTGGTGCATGTCCCAATACACCTGAGGCCGCCAAACTTGATAGATTTGTTCCGTCACGATGCGTGTCTCATGTTGGGTCAACATGAACCAATCGCGATTGTTGTCATGCCCTGAATACCGCTGATAGAGCTTCAGTAGACTACTCCCCTCGTAGGGTGTCCCAACATTTTGCCGATACCAATGTACAACATGATCCAGCCCATCGGGATTGGTGCAGGGAAAAATGCCCACGACGATTCTATCCCGGGCTGATCGCCAGGGTTCTTCATCCGAGGTCGCCAGTTGAAAGGCAAACCGCATTCCAGCCTCCGTCCCGGCAGCTTCGGTGGAGTGCATCTGCGGGGAGACGAGAAGGATCACTTTGCCATACTCGAGAGCATCCGTGAGTTCAGCCGGTGTTCTATTCCGCGGGTCAGCCACAATCGCCGAGCGACGCTTGATCTGCTCGAGATTCGCCAGGTTTTCAGGGCTCGATATCAGAGAAAGTAAAAACTCACGGCCCTCCGTGGTCGTTCCAATCTTCGTCGTTTCTACCCGAGAACTCTCTTTGGCCAAGAGGCGAAAAAAGCCACTCACCTGCTCCCAATCCGCCAACTCAAAATCCGTTGCTAAGGGACGGCCGAGAAACGATTCGGGCGAGGTCACTTGCTCAGCTAGGACTGTCAGCCCTATACACGCAGCAATCACCGGTCCGAGGATAAAACGAGCTAAAACAGGCATGCCCAATTAATACGCAGGAACCCCACCTCTCGCAAGTGCGCGAAAACTTGGATGAGCGATCAATCCTTTTGGCGTTGACATCTCTTCTGCAATTCACAGGCTTGTGAGCATCAATCCACAGTCCACTCCATGTCAGATCTAAGAATAAAAATGCTTCAACTCGGGGCGTCGTTCAAAACGACAGCAACACTGCTTGCCACCTTGCCTCTGCTCTGGGCCGCAAGGCCACTGATCGCAGAAGGAACGGATGAAGCATCTCTTTCAGGAACCGTCACCTACCGGGCGGATCCCGATTCTCCGTGGCGTTTTCAACGCTACTACGTGGCGGATCAAAGCACTGGAGCACTCGCTGAAGCAGTGGTTTCCCTTAAGCCGACTCAGACGATTGAAATCCCTCCCAACGACACCCCTGCGAACGTACTCGTCGACCAGGAAAACTTTCAATTCATCCCAGAGACCATTGCCGTCCGCACCGGCGATCGCGTCCGTTTTACCAACAGCGACGAAACGCTTCACAACGTCATGCTCAGCCATCCCGCAGATGCCTTCAACGTGAATCTCGGGAAGGATGAAATCTACGAGCACCAATTCAAAAGCTCCGTTGAGACCTTCCGCCCCCATCGATTGGGATGTGTCTACCATGGCTCCATGCGGGCTTGGGTCTTTGTCTATGACCACCCCTTCTTTGCCCTCACCGGAAGAGATGGCTCCTTTCAATTCAAGAATGTCCCTCCGGGCGAGTACCAACTCGAAATCCATCACGCGGCCGGACGACTTGTTTGGAATGAAACCATCAAAGTCAGTGCCAAAGATGCCTTAATTAAGAACATCAGACTAACCCCTAAGAACATCAAGAAGCGAAGCCCTAGGAAATAGGCATACCCGATCTCAGTCGGCTCTAACCAACGCTTGAAGCATCCGGGCAAATCGGTGTTACAGATTCGGCAAGCCAACAATCAGCAATCGAAGACCCAATGAAGCGCACTCACCCCATCACTCGAAGGCACGCACTCAAAACAGCCTCAAAGGCTCTGGCAGCAGCTACTTCCGCTAGCACCCTCTCCACCTGGGCCCTTCCGGATCTCCTGCCCAACGAACGCCTTGTTCCCTTCGAAGGCATGCCGCGAACGGGCACCAACCGACTTGACTGGGAATCGCTCAACGAGTGGATCACTCCATCGGATCAAGTCTTCAATGTCCAACATTACGGCATCCCGGAGGTTGATCCAAAAACGTTTAGTCTCGAGGTCTCCGGGCTGGTGAAACAACCCATAAAACTCAGTCTCGCCGAATTGCAAGAACGGCAGAAACGAGAGGCACTCATGACGCTCGAGTGTTCCGGAAATGGGTCATCCAAAGGATTCATGAATGCGGTTTACAACGGCCGATGGCAGGGGACAGACCTCCGTTCGTTGCTCTCGGAATGCGAACTCCTCCCCAGCGCAAAAGAGATCGTCTTCTTCGGAGCCGATACGAAGGAGGAAACGCTAAGAGAAGGCTCTCGACGTGAACTAAAGGTGACGGTCCCCTTCGGTCGCAGCATGTCCCTCGCCGCGATCGAAGAAACGGATCCTCTTTTGAGCTACGCTCGCAACGGATCCCCGCTAGAGACAAGGAATGGCGCACCCTTGCGTCTCATCGTTCCGGGTTGGTATGGGGTAGCAAATGTCAAATGGCTCACCCGGATTGATGTCCGTTCAGACCGCTACATGGGACGTTACATGGCTCGCGACTATGTCTCGGTTCGAGGCGAACGCCAAGGAGACGAGGTAGTCTATGTGGAGTCCTCGGTGACCAAGATTCGATTGAAGTCGATCATTGCAAGGGTTCACCGTCGACCGAGTAGCAAGGGAAGAATCCCCCTCCGAGCTATGGGAGCGGCGTGGGGCGATGGCACCGAGATCACTCGCGTTGAAGTGCGTGTCGATGAGGGTCCATGGCTACCGGCCCAAATCGACGCTGAACCAAAGTCACAATTCTCATGGCGATTTTTCTCCATCGATCTCGGATCCCTCTCCCCCGGAAAACACACCCTTGTCTCTCGAGCCATCGACGCCAAGGGCCGCGTTCAACCAGCATCGACCGATGATGAAATCGCGCTCAAGCGCACCTACTGGGAGGCAAATCAACAATGGCCAAGAGAGATCGACCTCAGTTAGTCGGACTTCCTCATCAACCAAATAAGCCAGATCCCCCCCTTCGTGAAGCCATTGAAAACCGCCTATGACGCCGTCATCATCGGCGCCGGTCACAATGGATTGGTTGCCGCCGCCTACCTTGGGCAAGCCGGTCTTTCGACCTTGATACTCGAACGAAACGCCGTCATCGGTGGAGCCACCCGCTCCGCACGGCCTTTTTCTGGTATCGACGCGAAGCTTTCGGTCTACTCCTATCTCGTCAGTCTCTTTCCCCAAGCGATTGTCGAGGATCTGGGACTAAACCTCAACCTACGCTCGCGAAGAATCGCTTCGTATACCCCTCGCTTTGAACAGGACCAATGGCAGGAACTCCTCGTCAGCAACGAATCCGAGGCAATCACGCGCCATTCATTTCATTCGCTACCCGGAGGCCAGCAAGACTACGCAGGCTATCAACAACTTCAGATCCTACAAAACCACCTCGCGAAGAAGCTATGGCCCACGATGCTCAAACCGCTACAATCAAAAGCAACTCTCTTGGCAGGCCTCGATCGAGAAGAACGAAACGCATGGGATGCACTCATCGAGAACCCACTCGGCAACGTGATCGAGTCATTGATCTCCAATGATCTCGTGCGAGGGATGTTGTTCACCGATGCGAAAATCGGCGTCTCAACCTATCCAAAAGACCCTTCCCTGCTGCAGAACCTCACCTACCTCTACCATATCATTGGCCGCGGCACCGGGGAGTGGAGGGTTCCCGTCGGCGGAATGGGCTCTCTCACCAGTTCCTTAGAACACGCCGCAATCTCAGGCGGCGCTAAAATATTGACACGGGCCCTAGCCACTGAAATCCATCTCAACAATCACGGCGCCAGCATTGCCTTTGAACACGATGATCAGACTGAAACCGTAGACTGCCGATTCGTCCTCAACAATGCCGCCCCAACAGTTCTCAATCGTCTTCTCGGCAAGCCCAACAAACCGAAGCGCCCAATTGATGAAGGATCGGTAATTAAGATCAATATTCTACTAAATTCGCTTCCTAAACTTCGGTCTGGGAACACGAGCTCAAGCGACGCCTTTTCCGGAACATTTCACTTGGATGAAGGCTATGAACAGATGAGCGTCAACTATCACCAAGCGCTGTCTGGCCAACTTCCCGATCGACCGAGTGGCGAAATGTATTGCCACAGCCTGACGGATGGTTCGATTCTCTCAAAACCACTGCGAGATCAAGCCTTCCAAGCCCTCACCCTCTTCGGGCTCGACATGCCCTACGCGCTCTTCGCGGCCGATAACGAAGGCCAGAAACGAATCGTCCTCGAACGCTACCTTCAGGCCATTAATCGCTATACCCTCACCCCGATCCACGAACACATTGCCAATGATTCTGAAGGCAATCCATGCATTGAGATCAAGAGCCCCGTCGACCTCGAGCGAGACGTACACCTTCCCCGAGGCAATATCTTCCACAACGCACTCACCTGGCCCTTCACCGAGGATTCGTCCAAGGTCGGGACTTGGGGTGTCGAAACAGCCTATCCCAAGATCTTTACCTGTGGATCAGGAGCCCGTCGCGGCGGAGCCGTCAGCGGAATCCCAGGACACAACGCCGCCAAGAAACTACTCTCCTGCCTCTGAGCTGATCCGGAATTACTTTCTACGGTAGATAGGGATGATTCGATCGGTGGCCAACACACAAACCAACAACCTTTGGAATCCCCATATCTGACGTCTCAATGCACAGGTCGCTAAATCACCTAGATTTCGTTCAGTCACAGACGATAACAACAATGAGTCACCTCCATCCTAAAAACACAGAATCTCCGCTAGAATTAGCCCCCACGGAACCGGCATAGAAATTTCTGTCTAGTCCCGCGTAACACGAAAGAACAAAGCATTTTGCCCCGGCTCCGGGTTAATCAAAAAGGGACTCGTAGCCCCTCGTATTTCCACAAACGGACCACTGGGATCTAGAGATTGCTCCAACACGCCCGAAGGATCCCAGCTTACTCGAACACCATTGAGAGAGATGGAAATCGACATCCGAGGAGCTGGATTAACAACAATTGGAGGCTCATCAGTCGGCTTCACAGTGACCAAAAATCTCGCCAAAGCCGATCCCTTTCCATCACTCACTCCTAAGAATATCTCGGTATTCCCCAAGCGATTAGCGAGCGATCGAATCGTCAGCTCACGCTCAGCTCCCAATCCAATCGAACCGTCATTCACGATTTGAATAATCGAAGGATCAGCTGACACCGCAGCAACTATTAATTGTTTGGAATCAGTATCAGGATCTGAAACGCTGAAGAATATCGTTCGTTCTTCCGCTCCGTTTATCACAATATCTGGAATTGTTGATATGCTCGGAGAGTCGTTGACCTCACTTACCCGAACCGTAACCAAAGATTCTGTGACGTTCTTGCCGTCCGATACGGAGAGGCGAAACTGAGAATCTCCAGTTTGATTCTCGAGCGGTTTGACAAACAGAAGACCCTTCCCCTCAGCCGTTCTCGACACCAAAACCCCTTGCACTCCAAAGAAAGACGAATCGACTTGATCGGCCATCAACACAAGGCTCTCCAACGGAGAATCACTGTCGCCAAATTCAACCTCAATCGTTCTCTCCGTATCTTCCTCGAGTTCAATGACCGGAATAGCTCCAATAAAGGGAGGGTCAGTCGCCGGAAGCACAGTAACAACTATAGTCTCCACGACCGTAGTCAAACCGTCCGTCAAGCTCAGCAGAAGAGAACCCTTTCCGCCCTTTCCCTCCGCCGGCACGATCGTAAGAAATCGCTCAAACCCCACCCCAGAAAGGGCAATATCGGAATTTGGAAGAAGCGAATTGTTCAGTGAAATCACCTTAAAATCCAGAGCATCAGCGGGAGAATCGACATCTCCAAAAAGCAAACGCCCATCCAGCGATTCGCCTGCGATTCCTTGAATCGTCGGAAGAGATTCAAAGAACGGAGCGTCATTGATGGAATTGACCTTCACGTCAAAACTCACAGGAACAATCACATCCGCATCCAAAAGATCGAATTCGACTCGGGTCTCGCCCCACTGGTTCAATCCCGCCGAAATACCGATCTCGAATCCAAGCTCTGTCCGAATCACAACGAACGATGATGCTGGCAATATATTAGAGTCGGTTGCCCGCAATCGCTGAATCGAAAGAGCACTAAGTTCGGAGTCAATATCGTTGATCGGTATTACAACACGGCCTTTACCGTCCTCGTCCATCACTAGATCCGGCAGTAACCCAACGATAGGAGGATCATTCACCGGACTAACAGACAGCTGGAAACTCTGCAAAACTGATTGGTTGCCATCACTCCCATGAAGGGTAAGTTCTACCAATCCATTTTGATTCGGACGTGGCTCCAGGACCATCGTCCATTTGCTATTCTCTTCTACCACTTCAATACTGGCAACGTCGATTAGCGAATCGTCCCCTCCACTAACCCTGAAGGTCAAAGGGCCAGCAAGATTCCCTGAGGCGACAACATCCAGCGTCACTCGAGTAGCCTCATCTTCATTGATGCTAATCGGAGCAATCGGAGCAATGGAAAAACTTGCCGGAACTGGTTCGACAGGCCCCTCAGTATTAGAAGCCACAATCGTGACGAGAAATTGGATTGAAACCGTGGTCAATTCATCGCTCATATTGAGTGAGACCGGCACCCTCCCAACACCCTGTGAGGGAGGGGTGATTCGAATCGTCCGACTAAATCCGGTCCCTTCCGATACGATAGCGGCATCCGGCAAGAGAATGGAGTCCAACGAGATAAACCTCGTCTCCAAAGCCGTTGAAGGAGAATCCAGGTCGCCGATGACAAACTCAAAAAAGACGATATCAGAACCGTTTGGAACCTGTATATCCTGCAACCGCTGAACGAAAGGCGGATCATTAACAGGCGCTACCGCGACAATAAAGGACATCTCAGTCGCATCAAATCCATCATCCACCCGAACCGTCACCTTAGAAACGCCACTCTGATTAGGATTCGGACGAACGAGCAAGGATCGGGACGCACCCGAGCCAGAAACGACGAGCCCCGATGCTGGAATGAGCGCTCCATTTTCCGCTACTGCGGTGATCGAGAGTGAATCCAGATCGTGTTCCTCATCCCCAACAGTAAAGGGCAAGTGGGACAAGACACCGTCCTCTTCGATTCCCTGGTCAAAGATTTGGCTTACCGTGGGGGGATGATTCGGATCATCCTCGACAATGGTGATTAAGGTCGTCGTGATCGCACCCAACGATGCCGTCCCCGGCGCCCCTGGAGCCAATCGTAGAACGGCCCGATAGACCTCATCCCCTTCAAAAACCTGATTATCAAGAATCATCGAAGCCACCCGTTGGTTCAAATTGCCGTCACCAAAGGTGAACAAGAAATCACCCGGCACAAAATCCACACCAGCTGTTGCCCCCCCATTGACCGATTCCAAGCGAACGACAACCGGAATGAACCCAAAGCTTCCTCCAGATCGCTGCAACGTAATTGGTGAAGTGACCAGACCATCCTCTCGAATCGAATACTGAGGCGAAGAAAACGAGACACTTCCAACAGTGTCATCATCAATAATCGAGAGCCGAACACTTTGCACACTTCCCAGCGCTGCACCCTGAGGATTTCCCGCCCGCAGTCCAAGACTAAGCCCCATATCCTCAGCCCCCTCATCAATGGCATCGTTACGGATCAGAGCGGAGGCATCGATAGTCTTCCGAATTTCGAGCGGCGCGAAATCAACTTCGATTGCAGCGTCCACAAAATCGGTATCATCCGCGGTCCCTCGATTCGGCGTTACCAGCAGCCGTACTGTCCCCGCGTTGCCTCCCTCGCGAATCACCGTAATCGGGTGAATGGCCGTCCCTGATTCCATGACCTCGTATCCGAACTGATCAAACGAAAAAGTTCCCACCCCAACAACATTCCCCGAAATATCCCCAACCGGAGCCCCTTCGATCGCGGTTTGAAGATTCACATGAGTATTCTTTGCGAGAATATCCTGCAAATTCAAGGTACCCTGCCCGGCGGCGTGGAGATCGCTTGCGACTTCACTCTGCACCTGGACCTGAGATTGAACGATTCGCTGCACGGCTTGAGCCACAGGCAAGGTGCTGTCAGCGTAAGACTGCTTCAAAACAGCGTTGGCAACGATGATCTCTGCCGCCGTGTCCTTCTGCTTCACACTAAGTTTGTCGAACAACGCGCCATCGACCGCATCAATCAGCTCGCGGACCCGTCCCACGGAAGACAAATCAAGCGTTCGTCCAGCGACCAAATCTTCAACCAACTGATCCAAAGCCAACTCAATTGTCGGGGCACGAGCGACCCCATTCGCACCGCTCACCAGACTGCCAACTTGAACAATCGTGTCCTGCAACATCGCCACCGCCTTGATAATCGCCACAGCATCTGCATTTCCCTGATCAGCTTCGGCATACATATCGAAGCGCAACATTTCAACCCGAGCCGCCAACCCGGCATCCAAGCCCAAGGCCGTCTCCACCTGAGATTCCGCTACCGTCTCACTCAGATTCGGATCTCGAATCAGCAGAGCCGCGATCAAACTCGTCACTGGATGAATGACCGATGCGCCCAACGGCGCTCGAAAAGAAATCTCCAAAGGCAAGCCCGTTGCGATATCCATTCCTCCGCTCAAAACAAGCACCCCTTCGGAAGCCTGCAATTGACCATCGCCATTCTGATCAAAGGGTCCCGGCAAGACATTCAACTGATAATCCCCACTCCCATCCGTGAACACCCAGGGCTCAGAAGCATCCCGGTTCCCGTTCAAGTTCGCATCGAAAAACACCGTACCACCTGCAACCAAGCCATCGCTGGCTACCCCAGAAAACGGACTCACCGTTGCGTCGAGCTCAAACTCCAAGGCCCAATCCGTGAGAGTGACCAGACCTCCCGGTGAAACATCCGCGAGAAACAAGAGCCACTCCCCGTTCGGATCGATCCCATCAAATTGGTTCAGCATTGCCGAGCGTGCCTCAGTTCCGGTCACCAATGAAGGATCCACCAGGCGCCCATCCGGCTGCCAAGATCCCGTCCACGGCAAACCGAAGATTGCCGATTCACCGATCACCGTCTCATAGTCACGAATATCCCCATTGCTCGCCTCGTCATCAAACACCAGACGTTGCAAACCAGCCCCAGCGCTCCCAAAAATGTTGCTCTGCGTCCGTCCCGGTCGATTCAACAAAATCGAAAAAGCGGCATTATCCGTCTTCGTCAAATAGGCATACAAATCCCCATTGAACCCAACCGTCCCGTCCACAGATAAAGTCACATTTAGATCCCGAATCCCTTGCCCGACAGGAACACCAGAAACGTTGATCCGAACCAATGTGCCCGCCAAATCGCCATCAGGAATGGCCAGCGACACATCATCCGCGATCGTAACCGTCCCTCCTTCCACTCGAATCCCGTCAATAAGCCCTACCAGGAGCAAGCAGGCCACCGCAGGCTTCAAAAACTCGATCAAACTGTGACTGCGAATACACATGTCCGGCTAAGGTTGCTGAGGGGCTTTAATGACCCGATAAATCCGCTGCTCAGGTGGCGGCTGGAGATCAGTAAACTGAAAATTTCCGTTTTGCGGCGAAGCCGTCAATGGCTGCCCGAGATCGTTCCAAACGGTACTAGGCGGGTTGAATTGATCGGTAAACTGAGCTTGGTAGCTCTGCCCAGGAATCCCGCGAACTCGAATAGTCACGGGCTGTCCCGGTCCTGCAGAAATCGTGGCTTCAATGGCACCAGAGCTTCCATTCGCCTCTTCTTCCTTGATGGTCACAATCGACGTCGCGAAAGCCCCCCGACCATCCGATAATTCATATTCGAATTGATCGTCTTGGACTTCATTGGGGACTCCTGGATAATAAACCAACCACTGATCATTCAAGATCTCAAGCGATCGACCACGAGCAGACACCGGAGCGACAAGCCCAGCGAATCGAACCATGTCCCCGTCTAGATCCCGATCATTGAACAAGAGATCGGCCACTCGAATTTTCACGGGTTCCAAGTCCACCGGACGCACGATCTCGTCGTTCGATCCATTGGGAGCGCGATTTCCGAAACCGCTCACACCAAATTCGAAGAATCCCTGCGGAAACCCAGGTCGAGCTAATCCGATGGATGCCACCCGATCCCCATGATCTTGTGGCTCGAAGGTCACCGTAAATGTGTCTGTCTCCCCCGGAGCCAGGGACATGGGCAATTCAACATCGCTCACAATGAAATCACCCGACGCGAGGCCACTCACATCAATGGCATTCAGCGTCAACCGAGACGAACGAGAAGGCGGCTGTCGCAGCAGGACCAAACCCGCCAATCTCTCCTCAGGAGTCCAGGTTTCAACCTCAGCGCTCAAGAGATCTAGCTGAGCGGATGAATCCGTAACAAAAGAGGTATTTGTGATCTCATAAACTTCGGTGACCATCCCTCCAGGAAACTCGGCATTCCCTAGTTCCGAGGCATTGGTCGCACCAAGCTCCGAGTCCCCACTCCCCTTGACCGAAATAGTAATCGCGCCGGCCTCCTCAATTGCGAGAGGCGATTCACCTGATGAGAGGGCGATAGCGTCCACTCCCACCACAATCATCCCCAAACTCTCGAGATCACCGCTAATTGGCAGTTTCCAGAGAAACCCTTGTCCCGCTTGTAGCTCGACTTGCGAAGTGGAGGTCCCATTCTGAATCAGATCCCCGCCGTTCACCGTGACTCGATAGCTGAGCGCTTCACCATCGACTTCAACCACTCCTGAAAGAAACGCAATATCTGAGTAGGTAAGCTCCAACGAATCTCCCAGAGAAGCCACAAAATTGAACCGATCCTCCGTCACGCTCGGTTGATTTTGGATCGCGGCTAAGGGCCCCGACTGAGCGGACACCGAGGCATCTATCGAATGGACTCCCCCGGAACTGAAGCCACCTGCAAAAGCGCCTTGGGATAGGATCCCCACAGCTTGCGACTCCGAAGCGCCACTCACGAAGCCGCCAATCGACTCTAGATCGGCAGCACCAACGCCCGCCACTGAGGCGAGGCTCGCCGCCAAGACTTGGAGTCCTCGTTGCTTCATGTCATCTGCTTCTTAGCCCCGCGAATCGTTCGCTTGACCGTCGACATGCTCCTCTTTGGGTTTCGCAACATCTTCGAAAAACTCACTCTTGACCGTCTCACCATCTGTCAGCTCCACCCGCGACTTCAATGCCCCACTCGGAAACCAAGCCTTCGCCACCCCATGCGCTTTCCCCTGCTTCATCGGTATCTCCTGGGACAACTGCCCATTCTCATGCCATTTCCGATACAAGCCCTCCCATTCGCCATCGGCCACCATCCCCTCAGACTGCTTTGTTCCGTCGGGCCACCATTTGGTTCGTGGCCCGTGAGAAACTCCGGCAACGAAAGACTCTGAAATCTGTATCTGCCCGTTCGAATACCACCCCTCAGAAAGCCCGTCGAGGAGGCCATCCGCAACCACGGTTCGAGACCTTGGCGATCCGTCTTCATAACTCTCAACCACCATCCCCGAGAAGACATTCGTCTCACCGGCAATGTAGAATCGCCCGTCTACCTTCTTGAGTTCACTCAAGTCGAGCTCCGGGAGTGGCTCAGCGGGTTGCTCCAGGGCTCCCTTCAACAAAACCACCACAGCAACGAGAATCGCAGCGGTTCCCAAAATGCCCAGCCACGCGGGAAAAGCACCGCGGGCGCCTTGCGCCGACTTATCGGTTTGATCGCTTTCGTTCACTCGACGTTCACTTTCCAGTTGTTCAACCTAGCGCCGCCCCAAATACAGCAAAGAACAGAATTGCGGTAGTTCTTCTGCTATCACTTCACCGGGGCCCTTCATTGGCTTACTGTCCACACAATCATTCGAAGTAGCCTCCCCGGCTCTAAGGGTTTCGCCCAACCAAAGGGGACCTTGGATTAGGTCCGAGGGGCAATAGCAGCCTTTCGACACCAGAGGAATAGACTAGTTTACTTGGAGTTTGAAGAAGCGGTATTCTACCGCGCTCTCCTGAGCGGGCACCTCGATCTCCATCTCGGTTACACCCTCGGAATAAAATCCTTCCCGGAGCGGGGCATCGCTGTCCTCTGACGTCATGCGAAACGAAACAGGCGCCCACTCATTGAAGTCAGTTGACCCCAGAATTTCATAATTCCGCCCTGGCAAGGCCATAAAGCCCATCACAGGCACGCCATCTACAAACTCCTTAATGACTAGCTCAAACGCACTGTCCTCATCAAACGCATAACTACCGGCCAAGTATTCCAAGAGATTGCTCAACCCATCCCCATCAGCGTCGTCTTCGGGATTCACACTTGCCAAATCATCGGCCAAGCCCCGGGTAATTAGGGATCGCTCCCAGGCATCGGGAATGCCGTCCCCATCCAGATCCTCACCCAAGGTGAGGTCGAGCTGGGTCTTTTTCCCAGGCTCACCCATTGATTGGGTCTGAGCACTCACTTCAATCGGCAGATAAAGTTTTCGTCCCATCTGAACACGAATTTGAAATGGCATCGTGGGGCGCATGGCTGTCGGCCTGTAGAGGGCCCGTGTCAACCCGGCGTCAATCGGAACTTCCAGCTGATAATTCTGCCCGGGAGCAAGCCCAGGTCTTATGGTTGTGGTAACGATTCGGCCCGAAGGCGTCTCGAGCATCACCTTGGCGTTGCTGGCATCCAGTGGCACGCCTCGGTCATCACGCACCATTCCATAAAACAGATGGTGTGGTGCAGGCGGAAAGGCTTGAACGAGCGTCAATGTCAGCAGCAACAGCATCGGTGGCACGATCGTACCCTGTCTCTTATACACATCTGACGCTGCCGACGACTCCTTA
>OJGX01000363.1_pt1 | contig 23075 bp, 17 predicted proteins | sample 1594661 | NCBI WGS metagenome assembly OJGX01 (sample SAMN05416839, study PRJEB24817) | seawater metagenome | isolation source: Sea water | place: Canada:Atlantic | collected 2013-07 | reverse complement strand
GTCACCACGGAACAAGCCGGCATCATTCCGACCAGTCAGGTTTTCTTCCGCGGCAATCCCGAGTCGCCGAAAGAAACAGTCACTCCCGCCGAATTGATGGTGCTCACCCGGTCGAACCAAGACGTGGCCCTTCCGTTCAATGACGAGCGCCACCGAACGACAGGTCGGCGCCTGGCCTATGCCAAACACCTTACAGACGGACAGCACCCCCTTACGGCTCGAGTATTCGTCAACCGACTATGGCTCCACCACATGGGGCGGGGCTTAGTTGGATCACCGAATGACTTCGGTCGGTCTGGAGATCGCCCCTCTCACCCGGAGCTCTTAGATTGGCTCGCCGCTGACTTTGTCGCCCATGATTGGGATCAGAAACGGCTTCACCGGCTCATACTGCTCTCACGCACCTACCAACAACGCTCACAACGACGCCCCGAGCTTGATGCCGTGGATCCAGAAAATCAGCTCTTAGGGAGGGCGAACCTTCGCCGTCTTGAGGCCGAGGCGATTCGCGATGCGATCCTCTCCGTGACCGATAACATGAATGATCGGCTCGGAGGCCCCAGCACGCCAGTGACTCAGAACGGTGAAGGGAAGGTCGTGATTGGCGTGCAAAAGATTCGCGATGGCATCCCCGTTGGGGCCGACGAAAATCATCCTGATGCCTTTAGGCGAAGTGCCTTTATCGAAGTGCAACGGAGCTTACCCCTCAACATGCTCTCAACCTTCGACCTGCCCGCGATGACGCCCAATTGTGATTTGAGGCGATCAACCACCGTCGCTACCCAAGCCCTATGGTTCATGAACGATTCCTTGATGGTCGGGAGGGGATCGGATCTGGCCAAGCATATGCGATCCCGCCACGAAACCAAGGAAGAGCAAGTGACGGCAATCTTCGTTCGCCTCTTCACTCGCCACCCGACAGAACACGAAGTCCAGTCCTGTAAATCGTTCCTAAACGAGCAGGAAGATTTGTATCCCGATGACGACGCGGGCAAGGCCCAACAGGCCCTCGCGACCCTCTGCCAAACACTTATGGCATCGAACCGATTTCTATACGTTGACTAAGCGCCGATGAAACACGCCATGACAACTCCCCTTTGTTCACGCCGTCACATGCTCCAATCCTCGGCCTTTGGCCTCAGCTCCGTAGCGGCCTCCTTACTTCTCAAGCAAGACGGACTCCTCGCAAAAACCCTCTCGGGTAACCCCATCAAACCCGAGCTCGAAGCCAAGAACTACGATCTGCTCCCCAAGCCAGCGCCCTATCCTCAACAGGCCAAGGCAATGATCTCCATGTTCATGCTAGGCGGGCCGAGTCAGATTGATCTCTTTGACCCCAAACCTGAATTGATCAAACGGAACGGCCAGACTTTTGACGGTGATCTCAAATTCGATAACGCGGCACAGGCGAGCCGAGAGATCATGGGACCCGCTTGGAAGTTTAAGCGGCACGGTCAATGCGGTACTGAACTGTCAGAACTGGTGCCGCACCTCGGTGAGATCGCCGATGAGATCACTCTGATCCGCTCGATGCATTCGGCGGCCAACAATCATTTACCGGCAAATTTCGCGCTCAACACTGGCCAACCCGTTCGAGGCCGTCCCGTCTTAGGCAGTTGGCTGCTCAAAGCGCTTGGAAGCGAAACCCAAGATTTACCCGCATACGTGGCATTGACCGATCCGCGAGGCCTCCCACTAATCGCCAAGGAAAACTGGAACAACGGCAAGCTTCCCTCCATTTATCAAGGAACGATGGTACGCCCCTCGGAACCGCGGATCTTCAACCTAGACGCCCCCTCACACCTGCAAGGCGCTGCGCAGGCATCCCAGTTATCCTTTCTCGAGCGCTTCAATCAGGAACACCTGAACGACCACCCAGGCGAAAACGATCTCGAGGCACGAATGGCCAGCTACGGCCTCGCCGCCCGCATGCAGTTGGCCGCGAAGGATGCCTTCGACATCTCGAAAGAATCAAAGGAGACAAAAAAGATGTACGGGATCGACGAGAAAGTCACTCGTAGCTACGGCACGCGCTGTTTGATTGCTCGAAGACTAGTGGAACGAGGGGTGCGTTTTATTCAGATCTTCTGCAATGGTCAGAGTTGGGATCATCACGGATCGATTCTTAAGGCCTTGCCGGATCGGTGTCGTGAGATCGATCGACCGGCAGCGGCGTTGGTCAGAGATCTCAAGCAACGAGGGCTTTTAGATTCAACCATCGTTCATTGGGGTGGTGAAATGGGGCGCCTACCAGTCATCCAATTTCGCGAGGGCCTCACCAAACGAGACAAGGTCGGGCGTGATCACAACACCTACGGATTCAGCATGTGGGTCGCTGGCGGCGGCTTTAAGAGCGGCCATGTTCATGGGGCTACCGATGAATTCTCACACTATGCCGTTGAGGGAATTGTCCACCACTACGATTGGCTTGCGACCGTTCTCAATCGCTTCGGACTGAACCACAAAGAACTCAGCTTCCGAGTTGGTCCTCGTGAGCTCCGCCTCGTGGAACAAGACGAGGCCCGCGTTGTTCGCGAGCTCTTGGGATAGCCTTGCCAATACAAAGGCTCTCGTCCGGTCGAAACTGCCTAAAACAGCTCCGATATACTGCACTACAATTCCAGAGAAGAGTGCGTTCTCTCCCGGGACATTGACCCAAAATGTCTCAACTCCCCCCCACTTTCTATTAATGACCCTTTTTAGCCAATCAAATGATTTGATACAGTTGTTTCTATTGCTATAGATATAGGAATAATCTCCTAAATATTTAAGCAGCAATGCCACTCATATTCAATGGACTAGATCCCGAATCCATCACACAACTCCTCAATGTGATTTTTTCTCGGCATGTTGCCCACGAAGGCGGCTGCAAAGAGCTCGCGAAAGGGGTTCTACAGGCTGGGAAATCCACCCTCATTTTCGATCATCCTGACTTCGATCCCGAGGCGTTCGACAACTTGGGGGATGCGTTTGAGTCTAAGAGAGGCCAAAGCGATATTGTTGTCAGTTTCGAGACCGATCCAGATCTTGAAACGCTCCGGGCCCACTGGCCGAAGACCTATAGACCGAAGCTTTGGGACGCAATCGAAGTTTCCAAACAAACTGTGGCGGATCCAGCCTTGATGCTTCGATTTTTCCCGTCTCGAATTGAAGACAGCAGTAACCGGCTAAAGAACCTCAAGACGCTCGAAATAGGCTACCGCAAGGCCTTTGCTGAGCTCCACGGACGCATCCAATTCGTCGGAATGTCCGTCTACAAAGAGGAAGCGACTCAGCCGATGGACCTCGAAAAGGTCTATATTCCGCTCAAAGTCGTCTCAGAAGGCTGCGACAATGAACTGACTGAAAACAATCGCCACGATCCTTTGGAGTGCTTGGAATCCCAGGGAAGGCGCCAGGTCATTCTTGGCGATCCCGGATCAGGAAAGTCGACGCTGCTTCGTTTTCTCGGTCTCGCCGGCTACACCAAACGAATCCAAAAACGCTATGGAGCCATCGCGTCTGGACGCCTACCGGTCTTTGTCGTGCTCCGGCAATTCGGAGATGTTCTTCGAGTCAATCCAAAGGCAGATCTGATTGACTACTGTGTCGAGCGCGCTCAGAAAGACCTTGAACTACCAGATTTCGACAGAACCTTCCTCGAATACCATCTAGTCGCAGGCAATGTTTTGTTGCTCCTCGATGGCATTGATGAACTACCCGGGACCGAATACAAGCTCATTGCCCGTGACCAAGTCAGCCAAGTTCTCAGAGACTATCCAGGCAACTCGTTGGTGGTCACCTCCCGAATCGTCGGCTACGAGAAAGACATTCGCTATGACGGTCTCGAATTCACCCACCGGAAAGTTGCCCCATTACTGCTTCCAGAGATCGAACAATTCGTCCAAGACTGGTATGAGATTCGGGTTCCCCAGGCCAAGGAAAGAGCAGACCATATCGAGGACTTAGTTCGAGTCATCTCAGATACAGAGAACACCGCCATCCGAAACCTGGTCCACAACCCACTTCTCCTTACCATAGCCTGTCTGGTTCACCGTATCGATGCCGTCCTACCAGACGAACGAGTCATCCTCTATCGAAAATGCACAGAGACGCTTTTGAATACCTGGCATACTTGGAAATATCGAACGAACCAAGGAAGCACCAAGCGGGGCAGGGTGGAAAAACAGAATCTCCAGCGGATGGAACAAATCGCCTACTGGATGCACTGTGGACTCGATTCCAGCGATTCAAAAGACAAACAATCCGTCGCGCACTTCGACGATATAAAGGCCTTTCTTGCGAGCTACATCGAAGAGCAAGAACGCCAAGAAGAAGAGGAAGCTAATCGGCTAGCGGAAGTCTTCCTTCGCTTCGTACGAGAACGGGCCGGACTATTGATCGAGGTTGGAGACCAACACTACGGTTTCGTGCATCTGACCTTCCAAGAATACCTTTCGGCGTCAAATATTCGGAATGCGATCGAGAAAGGAGGGGTGGAACAAGTCTGGGAAATCATCAGCCCTCTGGCACCCAAAGATCGTTGGCACGAAGTCATCCGACTCTTAATCGGAGAGCTCCATACCTCCGACGCTCAAGAGCGCCTAATTGAGAAACTCATTCCCAAGGAGCCTTGCGGAGCAGGCGCTATGGAACAAGCGCTACTCACCCTTGGTTGTCTTCAAGATGGCATCGAAGGTGCGGAATTCCAGATGGAGCCAATCATCAATGGCTTGCTCCGAGCCGCCCATCAAGAACACAGCTTCAAACTCCTGCAACGAACTCTACAACAGACCGAGAAGCTCTGTGAGCGTAATGCCGAATTCAAAAACAAACTAAGGCAAAGGCTCTCAGAGCTTTGTCGAGAATTGGAACCAGAGAACCGTGCCCAGTATGCCCTCTTTGGACTCGCCCTTTCATGGAATCGCTCTGAAATAAGAAGCTGGATCACCGCGGAAGAACAGGAACTCCAAGCTCAATTTATCACCGAGCTTTTTGATTCCAACTCTAGGAGCGATACCGTCACTCGCTCAGCAACTGGCAAGGCACTGAACAATCTCGGTATCTGGGCATCTCTTTCATTTTCCAGCGGAGGTATTGCGCAGGGGCTCTTTCAAGGCCTTCTGGCCAATCCAAATCAACAGGTATTTCAACCTTCCCAACAACTTTCGTTTCATCAACATGCAGTAACCATCTACGACCATTCCATCAACCTACTATTTCTCGATTCGGAATTGGCCAAGGACGTCGATGAAGACGCCACGAACTTTAAGAAGACCACACTCGAACTACTGGCTCGGGCTGGGGCTCGTGATCTGGCTCGTGATCTGGATCTGGCTCGGGCTCGTGATCTGGCTCGTGATCTGGCTCGTGATCTGGATCGGGCTCTGGATCGGGTCAGTAGTAATCAAACCGACCCGAACAAGACCTGGAACTCTATTCACCAAGACTGGATTAGTTTGGCCAAAGAGACAGAGGCCTCATTCTCCGAGGTCATTGCTGAATCCCTCCCATTCGAAAATCGTACGATATGGCGCCTCGCCCTAGAAGCGAATCTCGTCGAGCTCGGAAAGGGAGGAGTGAGTATCTTGAGCTCCTCCGCTCTTCGCAACGTTCGATCAGCCTTTGAAAGCGGAACTGTCGATATCCTTGCGACCGAGCAAGCGGCCAGCCAACTGTTGTTAGATGTCTTTCTAAGTCTCTTCAGCGAAGAACCAGACCGGAATCAGAGCTTCTTCTCGGAACTAGCCAAGCTCACGCGAAATCGCTCTGAACCCATTCTCAGAATCGTCCATCTCGTCCGTGATCACTATTTCGGTGATGAAACCGCCGCTAACAAACTGAATGACCTCATGAAATCCGAAGACCCAGAATTCAAGAGAATCTTTCATGAAGCTTGTTGGATCTAGCCCCTCTTTTCAAACGCGATCCCAACCATGACAAAGAAGAAACAATTAGAACAGCAGGCCGAAGCCATTCTCGATACCAATAGCCAAGCGACGCTCGACTTGATCCTACAGATGGTTCCTGGAAGTTTTCAGCGACGCTTGCTCAAGCGAGCCGCCGGGGAGGCAATATCACGCCGTCGCCTCTCGCAAAGCCCACGCGAACTATTGCCGCAAACCCGCGGTACCACGCCGGCATCCAAGGCTGCCCAAGCCAGCACCTTTGCACGCCTCGGGAAGAAGGATGTTAAGAAAGCCACGAAGCAGGCCTTCGAACTGGCACGAATGAGCGGCAATGCCGGCCTCGAGGGTCTTATGAAGCATGACCTGGTGCAAAAGGCCTTTGCGGCTATGGCTGCGCCAAAGAAGAAGAGTTCAAACGACTGGAAATCACCCTCAGCTTTAATCGCGGCCAAGGCTATGCCCCTACAAATGGAGCGGGATGACGTGATGAAACTGATCCGTTCAATGACCGGCCTTCAGGGTATCTATATCAACCGAAAACTTCAGCTGCCGACAGTGATGGAGGTCAAACCCTCTTCGGAAGAATCTGCTGACGCCCTTGGATCCAGCTGGGGACTCCTCAAAAGCAACGCCCTAGCTGCTTGGGGTCTCTACGGAGCCAGAGGTCGCGGCGTCAAGGTCGGTCTTCTTGATACCGGTATTGATGCGTCACACCCTGATCTCAAGAAGAAAGTCGCTGGCTTTGCTGAGTTCAACTCGCTCGGTCAACAGATCAGTAAAAAGGCGCGGGATTCTGATGAGCATGGAACCCACTGCGCTGGCACGATCGTTGGCGGCGACGCTTCCGGCCGCTCCATTGGAATGGCTCCCGAGGCAAAGCTCTATACCGCCCTTGTCCTTGACGGTGACAATGGTGGTACCGACGCCCAAGTTCTCGCCGGAATCGATTGGGCGCTGAGTAATAACGTCGATGTCATTAGCATGTCATTGGGAGGCCTCATGATGGATCCCGAAACGCCTCCCACCTACACGGAAGCGATACTCAGTTGTATCGAACAAGGGGTGCCGGTCGTTGCTGCGATCGGGAATGAAGGGCACCAAACCACCGGCTCTCCCGGCAATGATCTTTTCGCCCTGAGTATCGGAGCGACCGACAATGACGATCGCACGGCTGGATTCTCTGGCGGGCGCACTCAGGTCATTCGCGAGAGCGATTACATTGATTCAAAATATCTCCCCTTGCCCTATACCAAACCAGAGATATCTGCTCCCGGAGTCGCAGTGATGTCGTCGGTTCCTGACGGCAAGTGGAAAGCTTTCAGCGGCACTTCAATGGCCACTCCCCATGTGGCCGGTGCCATCGCTCAACTTCTCAGCGCGACTCGCATTCGCGACCTCACCGAGGGCGAGAAACGCGCCTATCTCATTCAGGATTTGATCACGGGCTCAGTTCAGGATCTTGGGGAATCAGGACAGGATCAGCGCTACGGCTTCGGTAGACTTGACGTACTTCGTGCGGTTGACTTCGCACGCGATCGAGGATACGTCTAAGGTATTGACAAGATGAAACATAGCAACGGGGTACTCACTGAACCCGTGGTAGATTGGATTCAGACAGCGGCTAATGAACCTGAGGAATTCATCCTTGAAGTTCAACGATCGCGAAGAACTGTCGTCCCCTCGAGCGCCGATCCCCATCGAAAACGATTCACACATCTCCAGCAAGAGAAGACAATCGGGGCTGTCGATCCTGGAACCCTTGGTGATTCGGTTCGGAAGATCACCCATCGAGAACCGACCCTGCTTCGGAGCGCAGGGGCCATTGCATTCCTTGCAACGGCCAAGGAACTCACCGAAGTGGCCGCTCTCCCCGGTATTAAGGCAATTCGCTTCAACCGTCGCTTCGGTCAGTAAGAATAGCGAGGTTCAGCGGCTCGGTCGGGCGATTTCATCGTCGGCTTCGCCGTAGAAATGATGTTGGGTGCCGCCGACGGTGATCTTGGGGCGATAAATGAATTTATTGCCACTGGCCCAAGCGACATGTCCATCGAGGTAGCCTTCATTTGATCCGTCTGGGGCATCACCTTGTTGATTGAAATGATTCACGCCTCGTGTCAGTGGATCCGGATCTCCGGGCCGTTTCCAATCGCCATTGAGCTTGCGATTGATATCTGTCCAGAGCACCTTATAATGAGGGTTATCCGTGTTCTTCATGGCGAAGATCTGCGGACCGTCGAAGATGTCTCGATCCGGGTAGAGACTTAGGTTGGAATTGTAATCCTCGTTCCCGGCATAATAGACATAGCCCAGCACCGTCGATCGACCATCAGGCCAATCCCAGAAATCATCACGCCCCCAGTGCTTGTTGGAGGGGCAATAAAAGGAGCTGCGGGACACAGAATACTGTTCGTGATAAGTGTTACGAAAGCTGATCGAAAACCAATGCGGATTAATATTCCCATCCGCCTGAAACCATCCTTCATGGTCATCGGAATACATGATCACGCCGAGTGTCAGTTGCTTGATATTGTTGATACAAGCTGTTCGCTTGGCCCGCTCCTTTGCCTTGGATAAGGCAGGCAGTAGCATGCCGGCCAAGATCGCGATGATGGCTATCACGACGAGCAGTTCAATCAGGGTAAACCCCGACGAACGACGCCCACGAATCGAAGAAAGATGCTGGCTCGAACTCATGATCACTCCTAGTTCTAGTCGACTGAGACCACTTGTCGATGCTTCTTTGTTGGGTGCCCTTGCCTCTATGGTTCGAAGCGTATCCAATCCACATTCATCAGACCGCCCTTACCAGGATTCTTAAACAAAAGCACGATATCCGTTCGTTCCGCAATGGCTTTCAAAGGTGCAGACATCTGGATCTTATTTCCCCAACCACCGGTGTTCGCAACTTTAAAGGCGGCAAGCAAGTCGCCCGATACGGATCCGCGGCGAATCTCCATGGTTCCACCCGCCCCCCCGGAAGACAGTTGCACCAGGATACTACGAGTATCACTCAGGTTAAGGTTGTAAAAACTCGCGGTCGAGCCGTGGTTGATTGAACCCAAATTGGAACGCTCCTTATTCAAGCGAGTGAACGCATCACAGTGTTCAGCCTCAATTTGACGATTCCTCAAAGTGATCGAGGCCGTTCCAATCAACGAAGACGCGGGAGCCCTTCCCATATCCGTATAGCTGGCCTCGAGCATCGCAAAGCGAATATCACTCTTACTAGGCACGAGCAGCTCACCCGCCAAACCTCGACTAGATCCCACCTTAGCCGCATCAGGTTCCAGCGCATAGATCCATCGAACCATCTGATCCACTTCCTGTTCCGAATGTTGAGAATGAGGCAACATGGGCACTTCCCCCCAAACGCCGGTCGAGCCGTTCAAAACCCGTTGCACAGAAGCCTCTAACGCCGCCGGTTGATCTCGATAGCGGTTCGCTATCTCTAACAATGGAGGACCGACAACCTTCTGATTAACGGAATGACAATTAAAGCAATCGCTCGAGCGCATCATGGCGAGTCCCGGAGGCATGACCTCGACCTCATCACGACTAGCCTTGTATTTTGCGTTCACGAAGGTCCGAGACTCCATCAATTCATCGTAGTCTTCCGACGTTCCATCCTCTTCATCAACAATCCCAATCTGATACGTGAGAGGCTTACCAGGAGAAAAGAAATCCCCCTCTTGAGGCGATATGAATCGCGGGGTAGGGCGACTGTTACCGACCACGATTGGAAGAGTCGAGGTGGCGCTCATTCCCCCGCTATCGCGAACGGTTAGCGCGGCAACATAGTTTCCTGGTTCGTCGAATGTCACTGAAAGTTCTCGTTCTTGACCAAGCTCACGACCTCCAGGATGTAGGGTCCATGAAAACTCGATCGCCTCGCCCTCCGGATCACGCGAGCCTGCTCCGCTCAGTGAAACGTTCAAGGGCTCTCTCCCAACAATCGGGCGAGCAGCCAGTTTGACCACAGGAGGGAGGTTTCCTCGTAGATAAGAGATCTTGATCAAGCTGGAGTCCTTGTTGTTTCCCCACGTATTCCCATAGTCGAGCAGGTACAAACAACCATCGTCTCCGAACATCGCATCCACTGGTCGCCGGATGAGAAAAGGAGCCTCCTCGTCATCGTCAAACTTCGGGACCCGTCCCTCATTGGCCAGGAAGACGGCATCGGTGAAGGCCTCAATGCCGCGAAGATTCTGTTCTTCGTCGAATCGAGCCCATTTCATGAAAGGACGTTGCCAATCCCAAAACAAAAGGCACTTGTCGAAAAACTCAGGGAATCCGTTGGTCTCGGCAAATGCCGCCCGATAGTGAAACACAGGCCCCGCACAGGCCGTTCGCCCTCCCGATCCCAGCATCGGAAACTCCGGAGAATCCGCGTAAGGCCAAAAAATCATTGCTGGCTGTGCTGGGGGCAGCACCCGCAACCCCGTGTTATTGGGGCTCTCATTAATCGGCCTGAGGGGATCATAGAGTTCGCCACTCACACCAGTCGCAAAGTCATAATCAGCGTAGGGAAAATTATTTCCAACAAAGTACGGCCATCCGTAGTTGCCCGCTTTCTTGGCCTGATTCAACTCATCATAGCCTCGCGTTCCTCTCGGAGTCGTGCTGTGAGCGTCGGGTCCGACATCACCCCAGTAGACAATCCCAGTCTCCTGATCGACACTCATTCGCCAGGGATTGCGGCAACCCATCACAAATATCTCCGGCCGACCAGCCGTGCCGTCCGCGGGAAAGAGATTGCCTTCGGGGATCTCATAGGATCCGTCGCTGAGAGGGCGAATCCGCAAGATTTTCCCTCTGAGATCGTGGGTATTAGCGGACGACTTCTGGGCATCGAGAGGAAACTGATCAGGACGTTCATCGATTGGCGCATAGCCGCCCGTATCGCCACCGGGGAAGGTATTGTCGCCGGTCGAAATCAAGAGACAGCCATCTGGCGCAAATTCCACGGACCCAGCGTGATGACAACATTGTCGCCGTTGCTCAGCAAATTCCAAGATCACTGTCTCTGACTCGAGATCTAACCGATCTCCCTCCATCGCAAATCGACTCAAGCGTTGGCCGATAAGCTCGACGGGGGAATAGAATAGATAAATCCACTGTGTCTCAGAAAAATTCCGATCGAGAGCAAATCCCAGAAACCCATTCTCCTGTTCTTCAAAAACCGGAATCTTACCAGCCACGACAACCTCGCCTGTCTCTGGCTTATAGATATTCAGCTGACCATAGTAGTCGTTGTAGAACACCCGACCATCGGGAGCCACCTCCAACTCCATTGGACGGGGAATATCCGTCGCCAGCACCTCAATGTGGTAGCGGTAATCGGGAGGTGCGGCAGCAGAAACATAGAGGCACCCAATAAACAACGAAGTGAGAACCTGTAGACGAGTCACAATCATGGATAGGATAGAAGGGCACATAGAATGACGAATCCTGCTTGGGCTTAGGGCTCCTTTATCTCAAAGATCGCCTCAACCTCAACGGCGGCTCCTGTCGGCAGCGCCGCAAATCCAAGGGCACTTCTCGCATGGTAGCCATCGGACTCTTTGCCAAAAATCTCATGCAAGAGATCGGAGGCACCATTGATCACCAGATGTTGATCGGTGAAGTCGGGTGCCGAGTAAACGCAGCCCAGGAGTTTGATCACTCGTAAGCCATCCAAGGTTCCGTGCTCCTGGCGAACCGAGTTTAGAATCTTGGTCGCGCAATCCTTCGCAGCCTCATAGCCCTGCTCTACACTGAGGTCCTTGCCCAAGATCCCTTTGAGATCACTTGTGTGTCCGGAAGTTATCAACTGGTTGCCGGATCGAATACAAAGATTCAAATACCCGGGCTTTGAAGTTTGAAACTGAATACCTAGATTGGCTGCTCTTAAGTCTGCGCTCATTGGATTATCAAGACGGTTGAATTGAAGAAGGAGTCTATCGAGCCCACTCTAGGGAGACCAACCCGAAAGAACGAAAAATCGTCGTTATCCAGGCGCGAATTCGAGAGCAACGGCGAAAACAATTGCTCAAGAAAGGCTTTATCACATCAATGCTGAGAGCTTCTGGTAGACCTTCGAAGCCGTCATGCTAGCCAGCACACAGGAAACAAAGAACCCGAGCCCGGCAAAGGCGAGGATGGCTTTAGGCACAGCACGTTCACCAATCAATTCCTTGCGAGTTCCGAGATAGATCAACGCCGCCGCTAAGGCTGGAATCCCTAATACCGTGAGCGCTTGCGCTAGCGTGATCAAGTGCACCGTACTTCCTTCTTTTGCAAGCGAAGCGATCGCCACCACCATGCCGACCATTAACGCCAAGGCGGTCATATGGACGGGCCAACGATCCTCCAGTCGGGCACCCTTGCCAAGCGAGTCAGACATCACCGTTCCTCCGATCAGGGCATTGACCAAGAAAGAACTAAAGGCTCCCGCGAGGATACCAATACAAAAGATCACTTTCGCAGCTGAACCGAAAATAGGTTCCAATTGCATGGCAACATCGCCCACGGAAGACAAACTTACTGGTTCCGCGTGTCCATAAAAGACTCGCCACGAAGTGAGCAAAATAACACAGGTGATCAGGCCAAGCATTGAGATACTCACCATCGAATCCGAGAGAGACCGTTTCACATCTCCCAGTCCCCAACCCTTCTCTCGAACCAGATACGCTTGATAAAAAGCACCCCCAACGGAGAAGGTCGTACCAATCATGGCCAGGAGTGGCAACCAATCAAGCGCCTGCTCTGAAGGGACGACCTCATAGCTTCGAGGCCTGAGAAAGGCCACGGCGAAATTAATGACAAAGGCCACTGCCATCAATCCCATCAGCCCCTTCATCACATTCTCAATCGAGCGATACAAATGGCGCAAGAGATAGAGACTCAAGATGATCAGCCCATTGACGATCACCAAGACACCCGCCCGAGCCCCTACGCTGAGCGCCGATTCTCCGAGGAGAGGTTCCACCCCGCCAACCAAAGCGATGTTGTTCGACGATTGAAAAAAGGCCACTAAGGTAAAGAGCGTCAAGCCGATGAAAATCGCCACCGGACGCCCGAGCCGGGTGCTGAGCTCATCACAGATACTTCGCTCATAAACGACACCCAATCGCCCCGCCAAGGCGACCATCGCAATCATGAGTCCGGCAGCGCAGATCACCACGGGCAAACCGATCAGACCAAAACTGGCGCCAACCTTCGAACTGGTCAAGATTGACCCGGGGCCAAGGACGACGGCAGCAACAATCATCGCCGGACCAACTGACTGCAGAAATCGTTTCATTGTAGCTTTTATTAGAATCTCACGTGGCTTGGTCCCAGCTCTCGCCATCCCACTGACAAACCTCGTTCAGGAAATCCACAACGCCCTTGGTAAAACATTCAAGCAAGGCAAGGCCCTTGTCAGCTGATGCAGCACTCGGCGTCCCTATGTGCCCCAGTTGGGTTCGGTCCTTCATCGTCCATCCTCGACTAGCCTTGGGAAAGGCGGTCCCTTGGGATTGTTCCGGGGCCGACCGATAATCACCGACAAGCTCCGGACGAATAGCCAGCATCATGGATGTTTCCCACTCGCAGGCATGGCCCATCCTTGGCTGTACAAGATCATCGCGTTGCTCCCTGGGCTTCGCAGTTTCCCAGTAGGTAGTCGACAAAAAAAGCAGATCCGACCGTTTCCGATTCTTCTGCCGCAACTCGAAAACCGCCTGCGAGCCCGGCACGATGTTCCCCCCGTGCCCGTTAAGAAGAACGAGTCGTTTGAACCCGTGCTCAAGCAGGCATTCAACTTCATTCACCAGCAGATCGAGATAGAGACGCGGATCCGCCGAAACGGTTCCCGGAAAATCCATATGATGGTGAGAATTTCCCAGCCACTGCAGCGGCGCCACAAGGATCTCGGTCGCCATCTGAGCTTCCACCCGATTCACGATCTCGCCGAGTAGGAGGCTGTCCGTATGAAGAGGCATATGGTGTCCATGCTGCTCTTGCGCGGCAATTGGAAACACCACCGGCGTATCCCGCGACAGTGCCTCAACCTCAGGCCACTTCATCTCCGTCAACTTCATGAGGAATTGATTCGTAGAAACCCTGGATTCTGTCGCCGCGCCTTCTAATTGAATTCCAAAAGAACCTGTCGTTCTTTGACCGGATACCAATCATCCAGATGGCCTGCTAAGCGACGAATGAGCGCCGGATGTTGACCTGCCACATTATTTTGCTCGGTGGGATCTGCCATAAGATCAAACAACTGCGGCCGCTTCTCGGACCGAGGATGGGTGCTTTGATAACGATTGACCTCACCATCATAGGTGAGCAAGAGCTTCCATTTTCCTTCGATCGTCCAGCGATACAACAGCGATGCTTCCGGATTCTCGACATCGGCAATGTCATGAGCGAATCCTTCACCAACAATGTGTTTTCTCCCAATCTGTAATCCGGTCTTCAGGTTCGGCAGCAAGTTCAATCCAGGCAGCACCCCTGGCATCCGAGCCCCTGAGGCGGCGAGCATCGTCGGAACGAGATCAAGGCTACTCACCAATTCAGGGCGATCTGCAGGATTTAAAACCTTGGGCCAGTTGAATATAATGGGCGTTCGAATGCCTCCTTCATAGGGCGTTTGTTTCGATCGCGGCGCATAGCGCCCCTTCTCCGGATGTTGAATCCATCCGTTATCCGTGACATAAACGAAGAGCGTGTTATCCCGCACGCCCTGCTCATCAATAATATTGATAAGTTCACCACAGGTCTCATCAAACCACTCACACATCGCGTAGTATCTCGCAACGTGAGGCGAGGCGACTTTATCCTTGTACTTATCAAAAAGGCGTGAGGGTGGATTATGCGGGGTATGGGGCAGGAACACGCCGTACCAAAGAAAGAAGGGCTTGTCCTGATCTGTTGCCATCTGGACAAAGTCTTTGATGGGTTTCATGCCTTTTCGCCCGATATCCAAGCCATCGTCACCATGACGCCCCCCGGGCTCCGGAAACCCCCGCGTCATCCCATGAGTAAACCCTCCGCGCCGAAAGTTCCCTTCCCACCACTTGCCACTTTGATGACTCAGATAGCCCTGTTCTCCAAGTAATTCTGGTAGAGTATCAAATCGATCAATGTTTGATATGAGAGTCGCTCTCCGTTCGTTGTAGAGGACGGAGCCGCGTTCGGCATATTTGGGTGACGGATCATTCCCCGTCACACCATGGGTACTCGCATAATGCCCTGTTGCAAGGGAGAGAAGGGAAGGGCGGCAGAGAGCGGTCGGTACATAGCCGCGACGAAAAAGAACGCCCTCTTCCGATAGCTTGTCGAGATGGGGCGTCCGAATGTGATCATGCCCCATGAATCCATAGTCGGTCCACGCCTGATCATCGGAAATGATGAGAACGATGTTTGGGGGGGTCTTCGCCTCAACGAGCCCCATGACAAGAAGGACCCAAAGCGAAACCGTGACAGCCTGTTTCAAACTCAAGAATCGGCGTAAGGAGGTCATGCCTTGAAATCATGCAGCTCCACAACGATTTGTCGAATCAAGAGCGCAAAGAATGGAAACGGATCATTCATCACGCGAATCAAGCTCCTCAAACCCTTCCGATTGCCGCTCACCAACTTGAAGGGCTTTTAAACAGGCTATCGCCGCCTCCGCTGATTCTATCGGCACAAATAGATGATCATGAAAGGCCGCTGCAACCACATTGCACGGAATCTGTCTCGCCGCCAACGCTCCTGCGACTGCTGCCGTCAGTCCCACCGCGGAGAGATCTGAGTGCACCTTTAGGGTAATCCAGGCTGCTCGAAATAGAACCTCTAGTCCCTCCTGTAAGGCATCCTCTTCTGAAAGGATCACCGTCACGCCTTCCGTTTCAAGAAACTGCCCCACGCACCGAAGCCTTGGCAGAGCTCTCGAATCTGGGAGTGAACAGAAAACGAAGGCCCCTTCGTGTCGTTCCGGCTCCAGAGACCGGAGCAATTCATCCAGATTTGTAATCAGATCATTCATAGAGCAATTCGACAATCGAAGGGAACAAGCAAGGGGGCTGAGAAAAGTCTAGCCCTCTTGAGGCCGCTCCATCACAAACCATTCGTATGAACCTTGGGCAACGACGACATCTTCCTGATCAAGGATCTCAATCACAAACGCAATAAGCGCCCGTCGTTTCCGCTCGTAGGTGTCATGAAATTGGTCCCAGTGATCGCTGACAAAGCGGCCCCGCGAGTAGATCCTTCCGGTCGCCGGCTTCCGGTATTTGATTTCTCCCCGGCGTAGTACGGGGACGATGGAACTAGCAATCACTTTTAATTGGTGCGCTAGGAACTGCCCACTAGAGGCCTCAGCTAGAGTGAACAAGGCACTCGCATGAACGGTCCCTAGGTGATTCAGGTATTGAGGCCCCGCTGGCAGGCAAAAGATGCCCTCCACATGCTCGGGGCACTTCAGGATTCCGACAAACTGATTGAAGGGTAATTCAGCGACATCCATCATTAAGACAAAGACTACGGACGATTTGATTGACGTCAAAGATTCTCCTGGGGTTTGGAAAACGGGCTGACTATTCTATTCTCATTAGATTTTCCTTGGCCCCATGAACGAAGCCTCAAAACTCTCTCGCTTGCCTCATCCACTGATCTTGATCTTTGCGATGATCATCATTGCTCAGGTCTTCACTTATGTACTCCCTCGGGGAAGCTTCGAGCGAGATGACCGCAAGGTATTGCCTGGGACGTATCAAGAGGTCGAAGCGGCATCGCTCCCTTGGCATGCGGCATTGACGTCGATACCGAAGGGTATGGAAAAGGCGGCCGATGTGATTTTTTTCGTCTTCATTGTCGGGGGAGTGATTCAAGTGTTGCGAGCAACCGGCGCAATCGACGCTCTCATTGGCGCCTCGATCCGGCGCTTGGGGCACAATCCACTCTATCTTGTCGCAGGAATGACGATTCTCTGCTCTCTCGGATCAACAAGTGTCGGTATGGCAGAGGAGTACATGCCCTTCATTCCCATCCTCGTCACCATGTGCCTGGCGTTGAAGATGGACGCCATCGTAGCCATGGGGATAGTCTACATCGGCGCTGCCATCGGCTACGGATGTGCCGCTCTCAACCCCTTTACGGTCTTGATTGCTCAAGACATCGCCGGACTCCCGCTAACCTCCGGACAAGGATTCCGTTGGCTACTCCTCTTGGTTTGCCTCGCTGTCGGCATCCATCATCTCATGGCTTATGCCAAACAGGTCCGTAGTACGCCATCCACCAGCTTAGTCTCCGATGTGGACTACACCCACGGCTTCAAGATCCCGGCGGATTCCCAGTTCACAGGTCGCCGCCTTTTGGTCTTGGGAATTTTTCTCGCGGGAATCAGTCTCTTCGTGGTCGGCGTTGCCCGATGGGAATGGTACCTCACCGAACTTTGCGCCGTTTTTCTGGGGACAGCCATCCTCAGCGCCATTGCCGCTAGGCTTTCGTTGAATGTGAGCGCCGAGGCTTTTTGTCAAGGAGCTGCCGACATGACCACGACAGCTTTGCTGATCGGATTTGCGCGAACGATCGAAACCGTTCTCACGGATGGGCAAGTCATTGATACCATCATCCACCACATCGCCAGCACCTTGGAAGGCGGCAACGCCTACCTATCGGCCGTTGGTATGCTGGGAGTACAGAGCGTCTGCAATCTCCTGATCCCTTCCGGCTCCGGTCAAGCCTATGTCACCATGCCTATCATGGCACCGTTGGCTGATCTCACCGGCATCACGAGGCAAACAGCGGTTCTCGCTTACCAACTTGGGGACGGATTCATGAATGCGATCGTCCCTACAAATGCGCTCCTCATGGGCATGCTGGCGCTTGGCAGGATTCCCTACCATCGCTGGCTTCAATTCGTACTCCCTCTGATAGCCAAACTGTACCTGATTGCCATCATCGCCCTGATGCTGGGAGTCAAGCTAGGCTATGAATAGTGGTTAAGCTCAATGAGGGTGGCAGTATCGTCCGAGCCACTCGAAGAAGACTCGATGCCACAGCACACCGTTCTGAGGCTTCATGACCCAGTGCCCTTCATTAGGAAAGTAAAGGAAGCGAGACGGAATATCGTTCACTTGAGCTGCTGTGAAAGCTTCAATTCCCTGGGTCACAGGCACTCGAAAATCCTTCTGTCCATGAATCACCATTAAAGGAGTGTTCCAAGATCGCACAAAGCGATGTGGGGAAAAACGATCATAGTCCCGTTGAACTTCATCACTCTTCCAATAGGGCCCACCCAAATCCCAGTTCACAAAGAAAAGCTCTTCGGTCGATCCGTACATCGACTCGAGATTGAAGACCCCACAATGGGCGATCATGGTCTTGAATCGGTCCTCGTGGTTTCCCATCAGCCAATACACTGAATAGCCACCGAAGCTCGCTCCGATGGCTCCGGTTCGATCCGAATCAATGTACGACTCGGCCAACATCGCATCCGTCGATGCCAATAGATCTTGCATGGCTTGCCCGCCCCAATCGCCACTGATCTGATCATTCCATTCGCGCCCAAAACCGGGAAGACCACGCCGGTTGGGTGCCACAACCACATAACCTTGAGCCGCCATGAGGTGGAAATTCCAACGATAGGAAAACCATTGCCCAATCTGCCCCTGCGGCCCGCCCTGACAATAAACAAGCAAAGGCCACTTTTTTGATCTGTCAAAGCCCGGAGGATAGATCACCCAGTTGTGAATTCGTTTTCCATCAGTGGCCTTCACCCATCGCTCTTCGACCGTCGGAAGCTCTAAGGATTCATAGATCTCCCCATTGATATCGGTAATCGCCTCGTGAACGCCCGTCGCCAGATTCATGATGGCTAGCTCTTTAGGGCGTTCCATATTCATGAACGATACAAGCGCTCTCCGACCGTCCGGTAGTAGACCGACTAATCCCCAATTATAACGCCCAAAACTCAATTGCCCTAAGTTCCCGCCTTTCGAGCTCACACGAAACAATTGCCCCGTCCCACCGGTTTCAGATCCGAACAGAATTCCCGTGCTGTCACCGGTCCACGTGGCTCCGTGAGCAGTCCGGTCTAACCCTTTAGTCGCATCCAAGAGAGCGCTAGTCGTTCGATTAAAGACCATGATACGATTCCGATCCGATTCGAAACTCGGCCGTTCCATCGAATGAAACGCGATTCGGCTGCCATCAGGAGAGTAGACCGGGTTGTTATCGTAACCCAACATCCCCTTGGTAATGTTCGTGGCTGAAGAGGGATTGTTGACCCGAACCAGGTAGATATCGCTATCGGTCGATTCAGCCCAGTCTTCAACAATCTTCGCTGTATAGGCAATCTCGAGGCCATCTGGAGACCAGTTGAACTGCTCGGAACCGTTGAACGGAGGAACCGGGCAATTCGCTCGCAAGCCTTCCATCAAATCGACCGGCATACCGGCTCGACCATCCGTTCCGATGGGGGCCACATGGAGATGCGTGTACTTGAAGTCATGCCAAGCATTCCAATGGCGGAACATGAGTGAATCAATGATCCGAGCATCGGCTTTGGGCAAGTCCTCGTAAATCTCCGTGACCTCCTGATCCATCTTGATTTCTAGCGTGAAAGCGATGTGCTTCCCGGTAGGGGATACCTTGAGGTTAGCCAGGCCATCCTCAATCTCAGTGAGCCTTACTAGGCCGCCATCCAGCGGGTTCAAGGACCAAGCCTGAGCCGTTTCATCGTCACTCAATCCTTGATTGCCAACAAAAAAAAGTCGTTCCCCGAAAGGAGATTCCGCAAATTGAATCTCGCCAATACTTGGCCAATCCTTCACCAGCTCGACCGTATCACCCCGATCCAAATGCCGAAGAAAAAGACTCGTCGTACCCTTATCCTCTGCCAACTCATAGCGGCGAACGGTATAAGCCACTCGTTCTCCATCCGCAGAGATGCTGGCCCCTCCCAACCGTCCTAGCTTCCACAATAGCTCAGGACTCATACGAGTCTCCTCCGCCGTGAGGCACGCGATTACTGAGAACAAAAAGCTAGAGGCTATCAAACGGATTCGATTCACGTTCATCATCTTCATTGTCAAGTTCAATGAGGAACCGTAGTCGACAGAAGGAGTCGCCAGCAAGAAGAAGTCGAGGCCACCCGACCAAATTAAGCTTAGGGGGTTCCGGGGACAACGGGGGAGACATACGAAGGGATTGTTGCAATATCGCCGGACGAGACAGCCGTCGTTTCCCGAGATCGCTCCGATCCGTACTTGAGCCTATCTACCGAAGTCTAAGCCCATCAAAGACCTAGACACTGCGTCAACCGGAGAAGAGAATCGCAGTTTCCGGGGCAAATAGCTCGGTTTACTCCCCCACTTCGAAGCGACCTGGAGCCCGTCTGATCCGCTCTAAGAAGTCCCATAACGTCAAAATCTGACTCCCAGAGAGTCGGGTTTACCAAACCACCAACGATTTCTTGTTGCACGGACTTGGAACAAAACTATATTGGAGAGATGACTTTGAAGTGGAAACCTATTCTGCATTGCCTCGCGGGCACACTCGTGGCAGTGGCCTTGACGGGCTGCGGCGGCGTGAACGCGTCGCATGGGGTTTCCCCGGCCTCGATTCTGTTACCAGGTCTCATTCATGCACCGGTCGAAGAGCCGGCACTGGAACCTACTCCCGCTGAATTTGACGAGAGTATCGAGAACGCCAGCCTACAACTGGCTTCAAACTAGCACATTCCAATGAGATTTCCCTTGGCGCTGACGGCGAAAATCGCCGGACACATCATCAAACACAAACTACGGCGAACACCCAAATTCGCCATGGTTCTGCAACTCGAGCCCTTGCATACGTGCAATCTAACCTGCACCGGCTGTGGCCGCATCCGCGAATACTCAACGAGTCTCAAGGATATGATGAGCCTGGAAGACTGTCTGGGTTCCGCCACCGAGTGCGATGCGCCGATGGTATCAATCTGTGGAGGTGAACCGCTCATTTATCCAAAGATCGAAGAACTTGTCGCCGGTCTTCGAGAGCAATCTCGCATTGTCTACATCTGCACGAACGGAATGTTCATGCGGAAAAAAATGCGGGATCATCTCGCAGCGATCTACAGCTCCAGCACTGAACCCTTGCTCGCCAAGCTCCTCAAGGAAGAACTCATATCGGAAAAAGACATTGATGTCATCCGCCAAGGGAAGAAGGGAGATCGGCCGACGATCGCTCCCTCGTCCTGGCTTTATTGGAACGTCCATGTTGACGGACTAGAATACACCCACGACCTGATCGTTGAACGAGAAGGAGTTTTCAAGGAGTGTGTCGCCGCCATCAAAATGGCGAAGATGATGGGCTACCAAGTTGCCTCCAACACCACCGTCTATAAGGAAACCAATGTCAAAGAGATCGAAGATATGTTCGCCTATCTTTCCTCACTTGAGCTAGACGGTCACACCATCTCTCCCGGCTACGACTACGATGCAGCTAAGAAAGATATGGTCTCGCGGCTTGGCAAACAGCCAGAGGATTTCTTTTTGACGCGAAAAATGACTCGGGAGAAGTTTGCCAAAATTGAAGAGTGGGGAGAGAAATTCACGATCCTTGGCACACCGGTCTACCAAGAGTTTCTTGCCGGAAAACGAGAGCTATCGTGTTCAGCATGGGCGATTCCGACGAGAAACATCGCTGGTTGGAAGGCTCCTTGTTACCTCATGACGGATGGGCACTACCCCACCTTTCAGGGCATGCTGGACAACGTCAAATGGGAAACCTACGGCGTTGAGGACGGTGTGGCTCGAGATTCTCGATGCGAAAATTGCATGGTCCACTGCGGATTCGATCCCAGCGGAGCCCTTGGTACCAACGCTCAAGCCGGTGATCTCTGGAAGAACATCAAATACAATTTTGGAGCCCGTCCAAAACCCTATCTCGAGGGACGCAACATCAAGGCGTTCAATGGGGTCTCAATCGGGAAGGGTCATTTGGCAGAGGCCAAGGCCGCGATCTCCGAGCCCTCTGGAGGAAGCTGTGGCTCTGGCGGGGACACCTCTCAGCGAGACGATTTGCTCGAAAAAATCGCTGCTGCCAAGAAAGACTGATCAAGTCTCCAGCTCAGTCGCTCATCACCCAAAGGCCCTCTTTTCAAGCGCGTCCACTGGTCGTATTTTTAGACCTTCACAGCCTAGAAGCCTGAATCTTTTTAGATTATTCCTTCTACCGACACCAGGTCATTTCGTATTCCGAGAACAGTGAAATCACTGCGAAAACACAACGTTTCCGCCGCTACCCGGGGATGCATTCAATCAAAGACGCGGCACCTTTCTCGTTAATTAACCATTTTTATATTGAACATAGACGCGTCCCTAGACATTATACTTACCAACGTGGCGTCATCGCTACACGTTACTCGCGAACACAGGCAGCCAAACTCGCTCGAGGGAGGCACGCGGGATAAAGACAAGCTCCACGAAGGGCCCTAGATCGGGGATCCCCATCACTTTGAGGGATGGCTTTGTTTTAACTTAATCACGATAGCATCACTATGCCCAGAGGCAGAAAAACAGGAAGTAGCAGTCGTTCTACAACGAGTGCGAAGTACGATTCTCACAACGTCGTCCTCGACAAGACGTATGGGGCGCTCGCCGATCTCCGTCGCGAACTCTCTGATTCCAAGACCGATATCGAAGATCGAAAGGCACTCTTGGAGCAATTCTCCAAGTGTAGCGATTCACAACGCGCCTTTCTGCTTCTTGACGACTATTTCGAACGTATTTCGCTAAGCCGCAAAGACTTCGCTGGTGAGGAATGGTGGCCCAAACTACTTGATTGCAAAGGAAAAGCCCGCCTCGAAGAAACCGCCTTGCTTTTCCTTCGAGCCAACCGCCCACTGCCAACGGAACTCATCGCTCACGCCAACTGGGACCGACTCGCAGAGGTTGAAGAAGCGGAGAAGGATCATGCCTTTGTCTCCGAGCTAGAGACGTGGCTCCTCCCCCCAAAACCAGTTCATCTCGACGCTCCCAGAGCTTCGATTCGCGCGATCTGTGAGGTTGCCGAGCTAGAGGCCGATTCACCTCTGAAACAACTCATTGTACGACTCGCAGTCTTTCGCCCGAGGAGCGGTGAGAAATTTCGAACCCTTGGAGAAGTGACCGATCTTACCAATCGTGCCTCCCACGAGCGTGAACTCTTTCCGAATCTGTCTCTGATACACATCTGACGCTGCCGACGACTCCT
>OJGX01000361.1_pt1 | contig 23175 bp, 18 predicted proteins | sample 1594661 | NCBI WGS metagenome assembly OJGX01 (sample SAMN05416839, study PRJEB24817) | seawater metagenome | isolation source: Sea water | place: Canada:Atlantic | collected 2013-07 | reverse complement strand
AAGGAGTCGTCGGCAGCGTCAGATGTGTATAAGAGACAGGCGAGATGGTTTAAAATCAACAAGAAATGAGTGAGAAAATAATGTTTGAACAGGAATTTATTATAAAAGTATCTCCAAAAATGCTTTATAATTATATTTCAACACCAAGTGCCATGGCAGAATGGTTTGCAGAAGACGTTAACCTAAAAGATGGTATCTTTACTTTTTCTTGGGATGGTTCTGAAGAGCAGGCAAAAGTAATTTCTAAAATTAAAGGGAAGTGTATTAGATTTAGGTGGTTGGAAGAAGAAGATGATGAAGCTTATATAGAATTAAAAATAGAAATTGATGAGCTTACAAAAGAAGTAGCACTTATTATTACTGATTTTGCGTATGAAGATGAAGTAGATGAAGCTAAAATGCTTTGGGAGAGCCAAATTAATGATTTACATAACATTATTGGGGTTTAACTTATTGTCCGGCTTCAATGCCTTGAACAATTCGTTCAATCATTTCGTCTTCTTCGTTGTTTTTAGGGTCGTACCTTGATTTTAAATCTCCTGAATATAACTTTGCTACACCTTGGTATATAAATGCCTTAAAACCACCTCTCATTTCCTTAATAATGTCATAAGTAGATTCTCCTGTACCTCTATCAATTAATTTTACTAATATTCTACCTTGTGTAACGGTAAGTTTTTTAATTACTTCCGTAAACTCTTCTTTAAGTTCTTGTTCTCGCTGTTTCAAAAGTTTTCTCTTTTTACTTTTCGATTTTACACTTTCTATTTCTGCACTATATTGATTAAATTTATCAACTGCAATTTTAGCGTAAGGATAAACTTTTGTTACATGATATTTTAACCTTCTTAGTTGTTTATCTTTCTCAACATCTCCATAAGAACTTAGTTCTACAACTTTAAAATCCTCTAAAGTAAACAAATAAACAGTATCTCCATCTATTATAGTCATTTGAGCAATGTTTCCATTAGGGGCAACTGTTTCAAAAACTTTAAAACTAGTGTCTTTTTGTGTGTTATAACCGTCTTTATTTTTTAGATAAAGCATCATTGAATCGTTATGAATTAATTCAATTAGAGAGTCTTTAGCGAGTTTTTTATCTTTGTTAGATTGAGAAAATACCTCATCACTCAAGCTAATGCTTAACACAAATAATAGTATGTTTACAAATCGAATCATTCAATAATAAAAAATTAAAAGTAGTAAAATAAGCGAAAATAGCACTAAATGAATCAGGAAATTTACAATTTATTAGAAGAAAAGTACAATCAGTTCAATCAATTAGAATTTATAGCATCAGACCCAATATCCATACCACATTTGTTTGATAAAAAAGAAGATATTGAAATTGCCGGATTTTTGGTGGCAACAATTGCTTGGGGACAAAGAAAAAGTATTATTAATAACGGTAAAAAGATGGTCGAGTTAATGGATTTAGCTCCTTATGATTTTATAATGAATCATTCTGAAAATGATTTAAAGAGACTAAATAAATTTGTTCATAGAACTTTTAATTCAACTGATTTAACATTTTTCATGCAATCGTTGCATCATATTTATACTAAACATGGTGGATTGGAAAACGTCTTTGCCTTGTATCCTACCAATATGAAAAAATCCATACATCATTTTAAACAGGTATTTTTTGAAATAGAACATCCTAAAAGAACAGAAAAACATATTGCAGACCCCTTAAAAAAATCTTCTGCTAAAAGAATAAATATGTTTTTAAGATGGATGTGCAGAAAAGATAAAAGAGGAGTTGATTTCGGAGTTTGGAATGCTATTGAACCAAAAAACTTAATGTGTCCGCTAGATGTTCATTCGGGAAATGTTGCAAGAAAATTAGGATTACTAAATAGAAAACAAAATGATTGGCAAGCAGTAGAAGAGCTTACCAATCAGTTAAGAATTTTTGACAAAAATGACCCCGTAAAATATGATTTTAGTTTGTTTGGCTTAGGTGTTTTTGAAGGGTTTTAATCAACTATAACTACCAAATACTTAGAAGCCGACCAAAAAGCTTCCGGATCTTTAATAATAATTCTATCAGCAGTTTTTTCGCCTTTAATTTCGTAAGAGCTAGAAGGGTGATTGGTAACCACCTTTGCTTTAGTTGCAGCTAAATTAATCTCGTTAGTTGCAGTAATATCAACTTGAGTAAAGTATTTTTTATTAAATTCATCAGCCAATTTTTGTGTTTTTCCAATACCAATAAAACCACCTTCTTTGGTAATTACTCCATTTGCCAATAATTCTTTAGAAGTTCCAAAACAGTAATAAGCAGTATTTAACAAATCTTCTTGTTCTCCAAGTTCTTCTAATCTTAAATTATATTCTTCAAAAAGTACTTTTATTTGTTCATTCGCCTGAGCCAATTTTGTTTGCAAATCAGCAATTTGGGCATCTTTTTCTTGTACTTGAACAGCTAACATTTCAATCATTTTTTCTAACTCAGCAATTTTTAAGTTAGATTTTTTTAATCTGCTTGAAAGCGCTGCCATTTTATCTTTATTCTCTTGTAACAAACCATTAATAAGATTGATATCTTCAAGAATTTGTTCTTTCATGTTAGGCGTAATTTCATTTCCTTTGTCAAAACGAGTTGTCATTAACTTCTCTCTCTCTTTTATTTCTACCAAATTTTCTTGAATTTCATTTAATGAAGAAATGTAAGTAAGAATTTCTTCTTCTTTTCCATTTAATTCATTTATTGCATTTAAACTATCTTGTTGGAGGTCATCAATACGATTTTCAAGTTCGTCATTATTACATGAAAAAAACAAAGTAGTTGCGATAAGTAGTATTAATAAATTCAATTTGTTATACATAATCTGTTAGTTTTATTGATTTGTTTCTGTAATTACAAAATAAAGAAATATTTTTCCTGAATTTTGAATTGTTTAAAATTAATAATTTAAAAAAACTTAATGAATAGAAATGGAAGATTTAATTGCTATTTATCATAAAGTAAATCAATTTGGAAGAGATAATGGAATGAAATTAACCATTAAAAGTCCGGGAAATATATTATATGAAATGGAAGTTTTGGAGAAGCATTTAGCCACAAAAACCACTATTCATGGCGGTATGATAGCTGCAATGATGGATGGAGTGCTTGGTGTTGCAGCATTAACAGCAGTTGTTAAAGATAAAAGATTGGTTTCAACAGTAGAGTTTAAAATTAATTATTACCAACCCGCTTTTCTTGGTGATGTGTTAAAAGGTATTGGTAGAGTTGATTTTCAAGGTAAAAGAATTTTATCTGCTTCGGGGGAAATTTATAATCAAAATGATGAATTGGTAGCAAAAGCTTTAGGGACATTTAATGCTTACCCTGCCGAAAAAAGTGATATTTTTGAATTTCTATCTTCTAAAAACATATAAGCATGCAAAATAAATTTAAAACCTTATTAATTACTGTAATAACATTGTTTTCAATTAATGTTATTGCTCAAAAAAATACTTCAGCTGAATTAAAACCTGCACTGTTTGATGCTTTTAAGTTCAGAAATGTAGGTCCGGCTCTTACTTCAGGTAGAATTGCTGATATTGCTGTTAACCCAAACAATTTTTCTCAATACTATGTTGCAGTAGCTTCCGGTGGAGTATGGAAAACTGATAATGCAGGAACTACTTTTAACCCCATTTTTGATAGTCAAGGTGCTTATTCTATAGCTTGCGTAACCATAGATCCGAATAATGAAAATGCAATTTGGGTGGGTACAGGCGAAAATAATAACCAAAGAAGTGTTGCTTATGGCGATGGTGTTTATTTTTCTGCCGATGGGGGTAAATCATGGAAAAATATGGGGTTAAAAACTTCTGAACATATCGGAAATATTATTGTTCATCCTAAAAATTCTAAGATAGTTTATGTTGCAGCTTATGGTCCTTTATGGAAAGAAGGGGGAGAAAGAGGTGTTTATAAAACAACTGATGGCGGTAAAACTTGGGAAAGAGTTTTGTTTATTAGTGATGATACAGGAATTTCTGAAATAGTGATGGATCCAAGAAATCCCGATGTGCTTTATGTAGCTGCTCACCAACGCAGAAGACATGTTTTTACTTATGTTGGTGGTGGTCCAGAATCAGGAATTCATAAAACAACTGATGGCGGTAAAACTTGGGAAAAAGTGAATAAAGGATTGCCTAAAGAAGATATTGGAAGAATTGGTTTGGCAATTTCTCCTACTAATCCGGAATTTATATATGCTATTGTAGAAGCTGCCAACGATAAAAATGGTGGTTTTTACAGAAGCAACAACAGAGGTGCTTCATGGGAAAAAAGAGGTGATTACTCTACTAGCGGAAATTATTATCAAGAAATAATTTGCGATCCAAAAAATCCTGAAAAAGTTTACGCAATGGATACTTGGTTACATCACACTGAAGATGGTGGAAAAACTTTTAAAAAAACGGGAGAAAAACATAAACATGTGGACAACCATTGTATTTGGATAAATCCTAACAATACCAATCATTTTTTAATAGGAACAGATGGTGGTATTTATGAAACTTGGGATAGAGGGACAACTTATCGATATAAAACGAACTTGCCTGTAACTCAATTTTACAAGGTTACTGTAGATAATACGTTACCTTTTTATTACATTTATGGAGGGACTCAAGATAATAACAGTATTGGAGGTCCTTCAAACACAACAAATCATGCAGGAATTGTAAATTCAGATTGGTTTATTACTAATGGTGGTGATGGCTTTGAATCTCAGGTTGATCCAGTTGATCCCAACATTGTTTATTCTCAAGCTCAATATGGCTGGTTGGTAAGATATGAGAAAAATAGTGGAGAAAAAGTGCCAATTCAACCATTTCCAAAACAAGGACAACCAGCTTATAGATGGAATTGGGATGCTCCGTTATTGATTAGTCCCCATGAGCACAAGAGATTGTATTTTGCCGCCAATAAACTCTTTAAAAGCAATGACAGAGGAAATAGTTGGGAGGAAGTAAGTGGTGATTTAACTCGTCAGCTTGATAGAAATAAAATGAAGGTAATGGGTAAAGTTTGGAGTATGGATGCGGTAATGAAAAATAAATCTACTACTATTTACGGAAACATTGTTGCTTTAGATGAATCTCCATTAAAAGAAGGATTACTCTATGTTGGAACAGATGATGGTTTAATTCAGGTGAGTGAAAATGGCGGTAATTCTTGGGAGAAATACGAGAAATTTGCTGATGTACCAGAAATGACTTATGTAAATATGCTTAAAGCATCGAAACATAATCAAAAAACGGTTTATGCAGTTTTCAATAATCATAAAAGAGGTGATTTTACTCCTTATTTATTAAAAAGTGAAGATGCAGGAAAAAGTTGGAAATCTATAGCAGGAAATTTACCTAAAAATGGAGCAGTATATTCATTTGCAGAAGATCATAAAAATCCAGATCTATTATTTGCAGGGACAGAGTTTGGCGTTTTTGTAACGCTTAATGGAGGAGAAAAATGGTTTCAATTAAAATCTGGAGTACCTACCATTGCTATTAGAGATATGGAAATTCAAGAAAGAGAGAATGATTTAGTGTTAGGGTCTTTTGGCAGAGGATTTTTTGTATTAGATAATTATGCCCCTTTAAGAGAATTGGCAGACAAAGAATTATTGAAGAAAAAAGCACATTTGTTTGATATAAAAAAAGGATTAATGTACATTCCCTCTCAACCTTTGGGTGGAAGAGATAAAGCATCTCAAGGCGAAAGTTATTTTACTGCCGAAAACAAACCTTTAGGGGCTGTAATTACTTATTACTTTAGTGATACGTTAAAAACAGCTAAAGAAAAAAGAAAAGCGTTAGAAAAGAAAAATACAGATGATTACTATCCTTCTTTCGATGAAATAAGAAAAGAAGCTACAGAAGAAAAACCTTATTTCTTATTTGTAATAAAAGATGCAACGGGCAATGAAGTCCAAAAAATTACTTCTGAAGCTAAGGCTGGAATTAATAAAGTAGTTTGGAATTATAGATATAGCACTACAACCCCTATAAAGCTTAAAGAAATTAAACCGGGTAGATATGGCTCTTTTGATGTGGGACAGCTAGCTTTACCGGGAATTTATTCTGTAACCATGTATTTAGATGATAACGGAAAAGTAACTCAGTTGGCAGAGCCTAAATCTTTTGAAATTGATTTGTTGAATAACAATAGTTTAGCAGCAGCAGATAAAAAATCATTGTTGGTGTTTCAAAAAGAAGTAGCAGAATTAAGACGATCTGTACAAGGAACAGGCAAGCTGATGGGAGAAGTTAAGGATAGGTTAGCTCATATTAAAAAAGCCATTCAAACTTTTCCGTCTGTAGACGTTAGTTTGTTGGAAGAAGTACAAAAAATACAAGCTGAGCTAGAAGAAGTAAGTATTATGCTTCATGGAGATAACGCCATTGCTAAGTATGAGTTTGAAACTTATCCGAGTATTATGGATAGAATAGAAACGGTAGTTTATGGTTTATGGAATTCAACATCGGCTCCAACAACCACTTCAAAAGATAATATTACTATTGCTAAAAACGAATACGAACCTGTATTAACGATGGTACAGCAGAGTGTTAAAAAAGTAGAAGCGTTGGAGAAAAAATTAGCAATAACACCAAGTCCTTATACACCAGGAAGAAATAGTGAATGGAAAGAGGAGTGATGATAGGAAATGAGAGATTAATGATTAACAAATAACGATTAATGAAGTATAGAAAAGTAGCTAATGACGAGTTAAACAGGTTGAGTGAGGATGATTTTAAACAAGAACAAAAACAGCCAATAATTATCGTATTAGATAATATTAGAAGTTTAAACAATATAGGTTCGGTGTTCAGAACAGCGGATGCTTTTTTAATTAAAGCTATTTATTTATGCGGTATTACCGCTCAGCCGCCTCACAGAGAGATACAAAAAACTGCTTTAGGAGCAACAGAAACCGTTGAATGGAAATATTTTAGTACCACTATTGAAGCCATTAATGAGTTAAAAAACTTGAACTATAAACTTATTGCTATTGAGCAGACAGAAAACAGCACCATGCTAAATGATTTTAAATGTACTAAAGATGAGTCATTAGCACTAATATTCGGAAATGAAGTACTTGGTGTAGAGCAAGAAGTAATTAATGAAGTAGATGAAGTAGTTGAAATTCCGCAATATGGCACCAAACATTCTTTAAATATTTCTGTAAGTGTTGGCGTAGTGGTTTGGGATGTGTTTAATAAAATTAGAAATAGCAAATAATTGACAACTTATTTACTCAACAACTTCAATAGCTTCAGCAAGTTTTGGAGTGGAGTAGGAGCTTAAGGTGCCATCTTCATTAGTATAAATAAGCAAAGCCTCTAAAGTTGGGTTGGTTTTTAAAATTTCTTTGCTTTTTTCTAGTCCAACAACCATAAAAGCAGTGGCGTAAGCATCTGCTAAAGCACAGTTGTCAGTAACCACAGTAGCACTTAATAAAGTATGTCTGACAGGATAACCGGTAACAGGGTTAATGGTGTGTGAGTATTTTATACCATCTTTTTCATAAAATTTTCTGTAATTGCCAGATGTTGCTAACGCAGCATTTTCTAATTTAATAACAGCTTCTAATATTCTTTCTTCCTGATTTTCCATGGGTTTATCTATGCCTATTCGCCAAGGTTTCTTTGCTGCATTTTTTCCTTTGGCAATAATTTCTCCTCCAACTTCTATCATGTAATTTTTTACATTTTTTTTATCAAAAAAATCAGCAATAACGTCAACTGTATAGCCTTGAGCTATAGCATTAAAATCTAACATCATATTTTTATTTTGCTTAATGGCGATATTGTCTTCAATAGTAATTAAATCAAAATTGGTAAATTGTAATAAGCTATCAATAGTAGCACTATCTGTTTTTTCGGTGTTTTTAAAGCCAAATCCCCAAGCATTTACTAAATGCGTAACAGTAGGGTTAAAAGCACCTCCTGTTGTTCTGTAAACCTCTTTAGCCATATTAAAAACATCAATAAAATAAGCATTAACTTCTAATACACTATCTGCCTGATTAAAATTAGTGATGATAGAACGTTTGTTGTAGGTAGATAGTGAATTATCTATGGCAATTAAAATAGAATCTACCGAGCGTTGAAAATTTCTGTCATCTATATATAAAATTTGGTAGGTTGTACCTTGGGCATAACCTTTTACCTCGTTAGGAGCTTTTTTTTCGGAACTTGTATTACAAGCAATAAAAGATAAAAAAGTAAGCGTAAATAATAGATATCTCATTATGTTATGGAAGGTTAAAAATTGATGATAAAATAATCGTTGACAAAGAAACAAAAAAATATTGCTAATTTTGTTTTATGATATTACCAATTGTAGCTTACGGAGATCCGGTTTTGAGAAAAGAAACCGAAGAGATAGATGCTAACTATCCTGACTTAAAACAACTTATTGCTGATATGTTTGAAACCATGTATCACTCAAAAGGCGTTGGGTTAGCAGCTCCACAAATAGGATTACCTATACGTTTGTTTATTGTCGATGCAGCAGGCTTTAATGAAGATGGAGAGGCTCCTGAATTAGAAGGTTTTAAACGCGTATTCATCAATCCAATTATTATTGAAGAAAAAGGTAAAGAATGGAAATTTGAAGAAGGTTGTTTAAGTATTCCCGGAATTAGAGAAGAAGTTTCCAGAAAACCTGAACTGACTATTGAATATTACAATGAAAACTTTGAATTGGTTGAAGAAAAGTTAGATGGATTAGGAGCAAGAGTTGTACAGCACGAGTATGACCATATTGAAGGTGTATTGTTTGTCGATAAAATCAACCCCTTAAAAAAACAATTAATTAAAAGCCGACTAAACGCTATTACTAAAGGTGAAATTAAAGTTGGTTACAGAATGAAATTTCCATTATTAAAAAATAAATCATTATGATAAAAAAAGCATTAATTTTTATGAGTGTTGCCTTATTAGGTGTTTTTGTAGCTTGTTCAGGTTCTTCAGACCAAGATATTGTTATTGAAAAAAACGAAGAAGTAAAAGACACCATAGTTGACACTATTGAAGAAAGAATTGCTTTAATTGATAATTATTCGTTGATTTTGGCAAATGATACTACAGGTGTCCATAGAGAAGTTGCAGAAAAGTTACTGTTGGCTTATGAAGATTTCTTAAAACACCATAGTTTTGAAATCATCTCTAAAGAATACCAGTTTAGAGCTGGAGAATTGGCAAAAGCAATAAACAAACCGCATTTAGCTATTAAACATCTTAATGGATTATTAGAAAGAGATCCTGACCATGAAAGAGCTCCTTTAGCATTGTTTTATAAAGCAACTATTGTTGGAGATATGCTTAATGAAGATGAAAATGCTAAAATGCTTTATCAAGAATTTATAGATAAATATCCCGATCATCCTTTAGCAGAAAGTGCTAAAGAGTCTATTAAATTACAAGGAAAATCTCTTGATGAAATTGTAAAAGAGTTTGAAAAGAAAAACAAGTCTTAAAGCACATTTACTTCTCTTTCCAGTTCAATACCGAATTTAGTGTTTACGGCATTAATAATCTCAGAGGACAAATCGTAAATTTCTTGTCCTTTAGCGTTGCTATAGTTTACTAATACTAACGCTTGTTTTTTGTGTACGCCATAATTTCCAAAAGTCTTTCCTTTGTAACCACATTGTTCTATTAGCCAGCCTGCGGCAATTTTAGTAGTTCCGTTGTTTTGTGGGTAGTTGGGTATTTCAGGAAATACTGCTTTTAATTGGTCAGCTTTTTCATTACTTACAGCAGGGTTTTTAAAAAAACTTCCAGCATTACCAATTTCTTTAGGGTCGGGCAATTTACTTTGTCGGATGTTAATTACCGCTTTACTTACATCTTTTATGGTTGGATTGTTAATTCTCATTGCTTCCAATTCTGATTGAATAGCTCCGTAACTAGTATTGATGTTAGGTTGTTTATTTAATCTAAAGGTTACAGCGGTAATAAAGTAATTACCTTTTTCTTTGGTTTTAAAAATGCTACTTCGGTAATCAAATTCACAATCATTAGTAGAAAAATGAGTGATTTTTAATGATTTTAAATGTAAGGCTTCCACTTCGGTTATAAAATCTTTTACTTCTACTCCGTAAGCACCAATATTTTGCATAGGAGATGCTCCAACACTTCCTGGAATTAAAGATAGGTTTTCAATGCCACAATAGTTGTTCTCAATACAATAGCAAACAAACTCGTGCCAAACTTCTCCCGAAGCTACTTTTAAATAAACTTCATTATCATTTTCGTTGATAAGCTGTATGCCTTTAAGTTCGTTTTTTAAGATTAGTCCATCAAAGTCTTTGGTAAAGAGAATATTGCTTCCACCACCAAGAATATAGATAGGAGAAAGGTTGTTGGATAAAATGTTTTTAAGTTCATCAACACTATTAATGGTAGCTAGTTTTTTTGTTTTTACATCTATACCAAAAGTATTGTGAGGACGTAATGAAATATTTTCTTGTAAAGACATAAACTTATTATGATTTTTGAATAAGCACAACAGCATACGCAGAAACACCTTCTTCCCTGCCTTCAAAGCCTAGTTTTTCTGTAGTGGTTGCTTTTATGGATAAATCTTCATTATCTATTTCAAGAATAGGACAAAGGGTGTTTTTAATTTCTGGGATAAAAGGATTGATTTTAGGCTGTTGTAAAGCAATAGTAGCGTCAATATTACCAATAGAAAACCCTTTATCAGTGATTAATTTTACAACATCTTTTAAAAGAATTTTACTATCAATTCCTTTGTATTTATTATCTGTTGGAGGAAAATGAAAACCAATGTCTCTTAAGTTGGCAGCACCTAAAAGAGCATCGCAAATGGTATGAATAAGTACATCAGCATCAGAATGCCCAACAGCTCCTTTGGTATGAGGAATTTTTATACCTCCAAGCCAAAAATCTTTTCCTTCTTCTAATTGATGAACATCAAAACCAAATCCTACTCGTATTTTCATTTTATTTTATTAATTAGTGGGGGTGTCATTTTGAGATTTAAAATCATCAAAATCAAAACGCAATGAAAAACGAATAGTATTAGCAAGAGGGTTTCTAGCAACAGTAGAAAATAGGTAAGAGAAATCGATACTAAAAACGCTTAGTTTAAGTCCGGCACCAGCAGTAAAGAATTTTCTATTTCCTTTCGTAGAATGTTCATGAAAATAACCAAAACGTGCAGCAAATTGCTTGTTATACCAATATTCTAACCCAGCAGAAATGTTTATTTCTCTCATTTCTTCTCCAAACCCTCCGGGAGCATCATTAAAGGATTGAAAAATTCCTGTAACTACAGGTACATCAGGATTTTTACCAGATTCAATTTCTTGTTCTCCGGTAGCAGGATCAATAATTGGTCTTCCGGAATCATCTGTTGCATATTCAGGTGGAGTAGGAACTAACAATTTATTTATATCAGTTAAAATGGTTATGGAATTATATTCATCCATTACAAAAGTTAGCGATTGGCCTAATCTCAAGTTAATTGGAATAAAGTCTTTGATGGCATCATCTGTATAAGAAATTTTAGCTCCAATATTAGAGATATTTAATCCTGCATTAAAAATAACATCTTGATCAAATAAGACAGCATCCGGGTTGGTATAAAATGCAGAAACATCTGCAGCGAATGAAGTTCCTGCTTTTGTATTAGAGCCAGCAACATCAATTCCTCCGGTAAGGTTAGAATAAATGTATCTACCTGCAATACCGGCAGAAAACCTATCACTTAGTTTTCTACTGTAGCCAACATCCCAGGCCCATTCATTAGGTGTAAAATCTCCTATGGGATTTCCTCTTTCATCAGTAAATTTAATATCACCTAAAGAGAAAAATCTTAATGATGAACCAATAGCATGATCTCCATCGCCAATTTTTTTGTAAATACTAATATAAGATAAGTTAATATCAGGAACTAAGTCTCTTAACCAAGGAGTATATGAAATAGAAATACCCATTTCTTTTTCTATAAAAGCCATTTTAGAACCATTCCAGTGCATAGAGTTTGCATCAGGAGAAGATGCTACACCTGCATCACCAAGTGCCCCATGTCTTGAATCGGGTGCAATTAATAAAAAAGGCACTGCTGTTGTAATTGTATTTAGTTGGAGAATACTTTTTTTCTCTTGTGCTTTAATTGCAGAGCAAAATGATACAATTAATAGACTTAAAATAATTCGTTTCATTTAATTTTTTAAAAAATAGGATGGCAAATATAACAATATAAGTAGTTAAATTTTAATATTTGACTACACTAAACGAATAAAATTTAAAGTTATTGTGAAAGGAAATTACCTTAGAATTACCAGTTTTTGAATTTTTTCTGCAACCGACATGTTTTCTGCTCTAACTCTAAGTTTATACACATAAACACCTCTTCCTATTTGGTCGCCAAAAGCATCTAAACCATCCCAAGTTATAGAGGAAGAGCGAAAGCCTTCATTTAAAATATTTTGTTCTAATGTTTGAATTAATTTTCCGGTAATAGTAAATATTTGTACTTGTGCATACATAGGTTTTCCGGGTTGGTTGTGTTCAAACCAAAACTCAGTGTAAGTAGTGAAAGGGTTAGGGTAATTATATACTTTATCTAGTACTAGGTCTCTAGATTTTATCACAACAAATTCTAGAGTAGCTTCTGATGAGTTGTTATAAACATCCCAAACTTTTAATGTTAGTTTGTGTCTTCCTTCTTCTAAATCTTTAAAAGGAAAACGTATTGTACCTTTTTGGTAGCTGTTTAAATCAGCTTCGTAAAAGTCATTAAGAATAAAAGGTTGTTCTGTTTTATCGTCTAAAATAGCAATGATATCATGCCCAATACCATTTCCAACCATGTTTATACCATGAATATCTTCAACAAAAGCTAATAAACTTGGATTTTCATCCGTCATTCCACCGCTAATAAAATTATCATCATTCATATATAATTCTAAATCTGGACCTTGATTGTCGGCAGCAATACTATCAGCCATTCCTCCAATATAAAAACCATCAAAATATCCATGTCCATCTTCAAAACTGTTTTCAGTATAATAACTGACCTTTCCAATTCCATAGGTGTAAGAAATATCTTTAGGAACTACAAAGCTGAATGAAAAATCACCATTAGTTACACTTACTTTACCTTTAAATAGTTTACTTGTTTGTAAATTAAATTGCATAGCATTACCTCCATCATTTTGTAATGTGGTAATCATTTTAGCCTTATCAAATACAGTTGGTTTAATAATACCATTAAAGTTGGTTAATTTTTGCCCGTTTCTATTTTGCACATAACCTTCAATGGTTACTTTTTGTAGAGCTTTAATTGTATCTATATTGCTAACATTAATGTTGTTGAGTTTAGTGGTAATTACCTCATGGTTGGGATAGGCTAATTTAAGAGCTGGATCTCCTAAGAGTGTAAAGTTTCTGTTGTTAGTTCCTCCATTAGTAAGATTTTTTGTTTCCGTAAAAATTTCACCAATAGTTTTGTCTTCAATATTGTTTTTAGTAAAAATAATGTTAAATAAAGTTTTGTTTAAGGCAAAATTAGGACTAGAAAACACAGTTCTTACAGTGGTGAGCAGAGCAATTCCTCCGTTGTTTTTATTTAACAAAACTAATTCTCCGGCAGAAGTTCTAGAAGGATCATCAAACCGACTAAATTCACATGTGGCCGTAATAACTAAGGGATATCCTCTTTGGTTTTCCCAACTATTTATCATTGGTACAGAAAGAATTCTTTCATGAGCCCAACCAACTTCTCCACCATGCCCTGTATAATTGATAATTAAAGAACCGTTATTTACTGCTTTATCAATCTCGTCATTTACTTCTGGGTATCTGTTTCCTCCAGGTGTTGCGACTTGTTTGTAGGCGTCTATAAGTATTTTATTTACATTGTAAGGTTTGTATTGAGACATTACAGTATCAGCTATTTCATTTGCTTGTCTCATATGGGTATTAGAATCTTCATCATCGCCAACAAAAACAATATCATTTCTCCAATCATCAAGTGTAGTAGTTATATTGTAGTTTATTATTTTAGTTACTACATTAGTAGCTTCTTGTTGAGATTTTACAGGGAGTCTTCCAATAGCAATATCCATTACCTCCGGTCCATTCCATACGCCTTCGCTTGGATCCAACATTCCATAAAAGTCATCAGACACATAAGAAACTGTTCCTAGTGGGTTTGTTGAGTTTACAGATTGAAAAGTCGGGATAAAGTTAGTATTACTGGTTAGTCTATTTTTGTTGTCGTAAGAACCATCTCCAAATAAAAGTAAATATTTTGGTAGATCTGTAGAAACAGTAGCTCTATTGTATAACATACGAATAAAGTCTCTAATAGCAACAATATCTTGACTGCCAGAAGAGAATTCATTATAGATTTGTTGAGGTGTAACAATAATTACATTAAGTCCTTCATCACCATGAAAATCTGCTACTTGTCCGGCATGAGATAAAAACATGGGGTGACTTACTATTACCATATCTGCTTGCGTTATTCCGTGTAAGTTTTGATTTTCAACTTTGCCAAGTGCGCTAACTTGTGTTTCAAAGTTATTAGTTAAAGCAACAAATTGTCTGAGGCTATCGGTAGCAGCACCAAATGAAGTGGTTCCTCCAGAAAAATTAAAATTAATTTCTTTGATGTTGTAAGGATCACTCACATCCCATATTTTGGTAATAGTTCCTGCATTAGAAATGTTGAAAGAAGCAATGTTGCCAACACCAATAGAATTTATATCTCTAAAAAATAATTGGTTTCCATTCATGCTAAGGCTCCTTCTATAATTAAGCTCAATTTTATTTAACCAACCGGTTGATAAAGAATTAGGGCGATTGTAAGTTATATCTATACTAATAATGTTGTTTGTTGTTGTAAAAGAAGTTGCATTGGAGCCTGTTGCTGCAAAACTAGATGTATAACTATTGAGGTCAACACCTCCACAAGATATGTTAAATGAATTAGAGTTTGTGTTTACTGTAAAAGTACTGGTGTTGTTAGAGCGTGCAGCAACAAAAATTTCTGCTTGAACCGGGGTATTTACATCAAGATTGGGGGCATTAAAATTAAAATTATAGTTGGTTCTTATGTCAAAAACTTCTCCGAACCATTCCTGACCAGATTTTATGAGATTTACTAAATCTTTTTCATGGTATGCATAATCATTAAAAGTAGTAACATTAATAGTTGCTCCGCTTAAAGATGCTTGAGAGGTAATTCTTTTTGATGGCTGCCCGGTATTACTAGTGGTTATAAAATAAAAAGAAGTATCACTAAATAGGTTGTTTTTATGATTAAATCGGTTACTAAGTGTATTTAAATTCCATGTGTTTGGAGATTGACCATAAAATAACACATAATCTTCTTTGTCAAAGACACCATCATTTTCACCAGCAACATGTATAGCATTTTGTTGAAGGTCATCAGGTCTATAATCGCTGTTTAATAAAGGAAGCATTTTTCCTCCATTACCATAAATTTTAATATTAGCAGGATTTATATTATCAATATCAAGCCCTAAATCTTTTAGAAAGTCATAAGTAAGTTTAAAAACACCATCTTTAGATACACCTATTTTATACCAATCACCGGTTTCTAGTACAGAATTTAAGGTTAAATTTTTATTTCTTGAGTTTACTTTAGCTTTTTCAGTAATTAGTTCAAATTTGTAGCTTACTACTTTTTTATAAGTTCCGCTGTTTTTGTCGTATATAATAGGGGTAAAGTTATAGTAGCCATAATTCACTTTTTTTTCAATACCATTAAAAAAGTTCAAATCTATACTATTAGGTAAATAATCAAAACCGTACATATTTTGTATTTCTTCAAAAGAAATAGGCTCATAATTGATATTTATAATATTTATTTCAATAAGTCGTTCTTGATTAAGAAAAATTTTGTCAAAATAGATGGCTAAATAATCTTTTTCGGCAATAAAATCCATATTATTAAATGAAGGGAACCATTTTGAATTATTTTTTTGAGTTAAAAATTCTGTGTTTTTTTTAACTGTTGAGTCCCATGAAATGGTCTTTTCAACTATAACATTTCCAGCTAAAAAACCTAGAGGAAGTAATATTGACAGGGCAGTGGAAAGTAATTTACTGTAAAACATTTAAATTTTTTTTATAAAATTAAGACTAATTACATTAGTTTTACAAATTAATTTTAAAGCTAAACGAAATTAAAAAATCTTTATTGTTTTTTTAGGTTTGTAAAAAAAATAGCTACATTTGGAACTTGATTTTTAAATTATACGTTTAAAAACTACATGATAAAAGGTAACATAATAATAAAAGGCGGCTTTAAATTAGGTTTAATAGCTTTATTAACAGTGATTTTCACAGGTAAATTGTTTGCGCAAGACCCTGAATTCACACAGTTTTATGCTAATCAACTCTATTTAAACCCTGCATTTGCGGGGGCATCTTATTGTCCAAAACTTTCATTAAACTATAGAAATCAATGGCCGGGAATAAGCGGTTCATTTGTTACTAATAGCGCTTCATATGATCAGCATGTGGATGCATTATCTGGTGGTATTGGTTTATTAGTGCTTAATGATAGAGCAGGAGAGGGGACTTTAAATACGATTAATGTAAGTGGTATTTATTCTTATGAGCTACAAGTTACAAGAAAACTTACTCTTAGAGCAGGTGTTCAAGGAACGTGGGCTCAAAAAAGAGTTGACTGGGATAAATTAACTTTTGGAGATCAAATTGATCCAAGAAGAGGTTTTATTTTTAATACTAATGAAGTACAAAGAGATGAACCAAGAAGTTTTGTTGATTTTTCTGCCGGTTTGTTAGGGTATACCGAAAATATATTTGTTGGGTTTGCTGTTCACCATTTAACTCAGCCTAATGAGTCAGTAATTGAAGGTATTAGTCCGTTACCTAGAAAATATACTTTTCATGCAGGGGTTCAAATTCCTATAGATAGTAAAGGTGAACCGGCAACTTTGTCGCCAAATGTATTGGTTCAACTTCAAGAAAATTTTTTACAAATAAATTTTGGTATGTATTACAATAAAGGACCTATTTATGGTGGTTTATGGTATAGAAATCAAGATTCTTTTATTGCTTCTATAGGTTTTGAAGCAGGTATATTAAAATTTGGGTATAGTTATGATATCACAGTATCTAAGTTAACGAATCAAACAGCAGGCTCTCATGAGTTTTCTACAGGAATGCGGTTTGATTGTAAACCTAAAAAACCTAGATTTAGAACAATAAGTTGTCCTTCTTTTTAGTTAATCTTAAAAAATAGTTTTAAAAATAAATAGTTATGAAACTGCAAAAAATAAATTTAATTTTCGTCTCATTGGTAATTACTTCATTGTTTTTTACTTCTTGTAAGCATGAACAATCAAGCACAACCGGATGGAATTATAATGACCCAAGAAATGGAGGTTTTCAAAAAGTGCCTTATTTGGAACAAGAAACAGGTCCGGGTTTGGTTTTAATTGAAGGTGGTAGATTTACAATGGGTAGAGTAGAACAAGAGGTGAATTATGATTGGAATAATATTCCAAGAACGGTTACAATTTCTTCTTTTTATATGGATGAAACAGAGGTATCTAATTTTGCTTATTTAGAATACTTATATTGGTTAGACAGAGTTTTTTCATTAGATTATCCGGAGGTATATAAAAAAGCTGTGCCTGATACATTGGTATGGAGAAGTAAATTAGCTTACAATGAACCTTATGTTGAGTATTATTTAAGACATCCGTCCTACAGAGATTATCCTGTGGTTGGAGTAAACTGGTTGCAAGCTAACGATTTTTGTGCTTGGAGAACAGATAGAGTGAATGAGATAATATTAATTAGAGAAGGGTTATTTGAGCATTATCCTAACCAAATTAATGAAGATAACTTTAATACTGAAGCTTATATGTTAGGTCAGTATGAAAGTGGAAAAAGAGTTGACGGTATTCCTGATTTAGATCCTAACAAAGAATTTAGAAATGTTAAAATGGAAGATGGTATTTTATTACCAAAATATAGACTTCCAACAGAAGCAGAATGGGAGTATGCAGCTTACGGATTAATAGGAAATACGATAGATGAATTAATTCCAGATAGAAAATTATATCCTTGGAATGGTCATGCAGTTAGAAATTCTAACGAAAAATATATTGGTCAAATATTAGCTAACTTTAAAAGAGGTAGAGGTGATAATATGGGGGTTGCCGGTAAATTAAATGATAATGCAGATGTAACAGCTCCTGTTTATGCATATTGGCCAAACGATTATGGTTTATATAATATGGCTGGCAATGTTAGCGAATGGGTAATGGATGTTTATAGACCTTTATCTTTAGAAGATAATGATGATTTCAGACCATTTAGAGGTAATGTTTATCAAACTAAAGAGTTGGATGAAGATGGTTACATTGCAGAAAAATATGCTGAACCTCAAATAGATTCAGTAACCGGAAAAATGATTGGAATACCAGGAAGAATTAAATACAGAGATGTTGATACTGAAAAAGATAATTTAACAGATAGAAGAAACTATAAATCAGCTGATAATATTGATTATCTTGATGGGCATTGGGAATCTAGTGTATATTATGGAGAAGTTGGTGCAGGTACTATAGATTCTGATTTTGATGAGTTAGATAAACAAAAGCAAATGTATCAATTTGGAGAAACATCTTTGGTTAATGATAGAGCTAGAGTTTATAAAGGTGCTTCTTGGAGAGATAGAGCTTACTGGATGGTTCCAGGAACAAGAAGATATTTAACAGAAGAACAATCTACTTCTTATATTGGATTTAGATGTGCTATGACAAGAGTTGGTAGTCCGGTTGGTTTAGGATATTAACATTGTTTAGCTTATAAAAAATTAAAACCTCTTATGAATTTCATAAGAGGTTTTTTTATGTTTGTTTTTATGGAAATTCAGAACTTGTATTATCTTTTTTTAGAAAAAGAAAATGTTTCTACGGATACTAGAAACATTATTAAAGACAGTATTTTTTTTGCATTAAAAGGAGAAAATTTTGATGCCAATCAATTTGCTCAACAAGCATTAGATAATGGGGCATCTTATGTAGTTGTTGATGACAAAAATGTTGTTAAATCTGATAAATTTATTTTAGTAGATGATGTTTTAACCACGCTACAGAGTTTAGCTAACCATCACAGAAAACAATTTAATATACCCGTAATAGGAATTACCGGTAGCAATGGAAAAACCACCACCAAAGAATTAATTTTTGCAGTGTTATCTAAAAAATATAATACTCTAGCTACTAAAGGAAATTTAAACAACCACATAGGAGTTCCATTAACTTTATTGTCATTAAAGAAAGATACAGAAATTGCAATAATAGAAATGGGAGCAAACCATATTGGAGAAATTGAGTTTTTGAGTAAAATTGCTGAACCGACTTTTGGAATAATAACCAATATTGGCAAGGCTCATATTGAAGGCTTTGGAAGTTACGAAGGTGTTATTCAAACAAAATCTGAATTATACAAGTTTATAAAGCAAAATGAAGGGATTTTGTTTGTTAATGAAGACGATGAATTGTTAATGGATTTGTCTTCTGAAATAAATAGAATTGGCTATGGAGAAAATGCAAAAAGTCATGATTTTAAATTAGTAGAAAGCTCTCCTAATTTAAAAATTGCATGGAACAACAATATAATCACAACCAATTTATATGGTAAATATAATTTTCCTAATATAATGGCTGCAATTTGTATAGGAGATTACTTTAATGTTGACGAACAAGATATTATTGATGCAATCACAAATTATGTATCTACTAATAATCGTTCTCAATTTGCCGAAATAGGAGAAAATACTTATTATCTGGATGCTTATAATGCTAATCCCACTAGTATGAATGCAGCAATTGAAACATTTATTGAAGGACAATTTTTAAATAAGTTAATGATTTTAGGCGATATGCTTGAGTTAGGTAGTGTAAGTGATGAAGAACATCGTACGATTATAGATAAAGCTGTGAACAATCATTTGGCAACCATTTTTGTAGGTAATAATTTTTTCTCATTTTCAGATAAGTATAAAGATAATGAGTTGCTCCATTTTTTTAAAAATTATGAAGAAGTAATTAAATGGTTCATTGATAATAAACCTAAAAATAGAAATATTTTAGTAAAAGGGTCTAGGGGAATTAAGTTGGAAAAAATTGTTGAAGCCCAAAAATAGAATAGCTTTAGTTACAAAATTTACAATAGTTAGAGCTTGAATTATGAGTGAAAGGAATATCTTTTTTTATCATTTCTTCACAAATTGTTTTAATCTGATTTTCAAAATTAGTTAGTAATTCTACTGTTATTTTCCCTTCATCATTAAGGTTAAACTTCATAAAATCGTTGGTAAGTTTTCTAAATGAAATAATACCGGCATTATATTCTGTTGTGTCGCTTAAAAATGTTGAATTGTTTTTGTGGTAAAGCAAAGCATAAAATAAGATTTGAAAGGCTTTGTTTTTCTTGTTGGGCAATAATAACTCATCAAGTTCTTTAATTTTTAGTTCAGCAGGCTCTACACTACCGGTTTTATAATCAATAATTCTATTTAACCTACCTATTGAGTCAACTCTATCAATAGTTCCGGAAAGTTTAACAGTATTTCCTTTAAATCCATAATTTGTTGTATAATCTAATTTTTGTTCTAACGATTTTACAATTAAAGGTTGCTGACTTTTTTTAATCAAGTTCAATTCTTTTTTAAGAAAATTATTGATATAAGTTTGAGCAACAGAATAAATTAAAAGATTTTTACCGCTTTTTAATTCAACATCACTAAAGTTTTTTGAAAAGACATCATAAGTAATCTTATTGGCATTTTTCAACATTAATTTTATGTGTTCTTCTTTAAGTTCTACATTTATGAAATCTTTGTATAGTTGTTCAAAAATTTCATGAATAAAACTCCCAAAAGTGTTGTGTTCTATAGTTTCTTCAACATCATCTTCTTCATTAATTTTTAAAATATATTTATAATAAAAATCTAACGGACAATTAATGTAAGTATTAAGTGCAGTAGGAGATAGCTGATTGCTCAAAATCTCTTTTATACGATTAACTACTTCGTCAGTTTTTTCAATCGATATGTTTGATTGTTCAAATTTAGAAGTAGGGTAGTTGATTAGTTTTTTAGAAATAGTGATGTTTGGTTTTTTAGTGTTATTAAGTTCATGTTCTATTTGAGTAATAAACCTGCTTTGTTCACCAGTTCCAAATTCATTTGTTTCTGTATTGTGTGTTATGTAAATATTTTCGGCATTTTGTATTAACCTGTAAAAATGATAAGCATAAACAGCATCTTTTTCGTAATGCGTTGGTAGTTGGTAAGCATTTTTTAAGTCGTAAGGAATAAATGAATTAAAAGTTTTTCCTTTGGGTAAAACGCCTTCATTAGCTCCAACAATAATTACATTTTTAAAGTCAATATTTCTTGTTTCCAACATTCCCATTATTTGTAAACCTTGTAGTGGTTCTCCATAAAGTTCTATAGAAAAAGAGCTTAATAGTTGCCTGAAAATACTATAAAACCCTTTAAAACTTGTTATAGCATCTTGCTGAGTAAGTAACAAGTCTAACTGATTAAAAAGTTTAGAAAAGTGAAATAAATATTCTAGCTCTAAGTGAAAACTATTTGATGTATTTTTTTTAATGAGTTGTTGGTAGTGTTCTTTTCCAATAGAAATAATGGTTTTAGAAATGTTTATTAAATCTAAGATAGTGGCTCTTATGGGTAGCTTAAAGGGGAGAGCATCGTTTATAAACTGAAGTTTATCGTTATTAATAAAAACCCAATTTTGTTGTATAATTTTTGAATTTAGCTGTTCAATTGTTTTGTTTCCGATAATTACATTGCTAAAAGGAAGCCTGAACAGGTTAATTAAATCTTTGTAATGGTACGTTAGTGTGTCTTTTGAACCAAATTTTTCTGCATTCATAAAAAGTTGAAAAATGGTTTCGAAAAAAATGGTAAGACTCGTGTTTTTTAAGGGATATCCCATAGTAACATTTACATTCTGAATTTCATTCGGAATAGATTGCATAACAGGAATTAGCATGTTTTCGTCAGCTAAAACAATTGCTGTATCTTTATAATTATCAGTAGAATCAATTTTGCTTAAGATGCTCGATAAATATTTGGCTTGTCCTATTTGTTGAGGAACACCAATAATCTCAATGTTTTTGGTAGTTTGATTGAATTTATCATTTATCCAATTAAAAGGAGAGAAAATCTCTTTTTTAATATATTTTCTTAAAAAGAAACCACTTTCTTGTAGGTCATCTTCCAGGTAATATTTATCAGCATCCCAAAGAATTTCAGCTTTATTTTGTTTAATAAGTGAACTAATAATGGTTTCTTCGGCTTGATTTAACGCATTAAAGCCAACAAATATTATTTTTTGCCATTGGGCAATTTTATTTTCAATAAAAAACTCAGGATTTTCAGCAATTTCTTCTGCTACTTTTCTAAAAGCCATTCCCTGATAAGCCATGTTTTTGCTTTCTAAAGTAGTTTTATAAGCAGCATATAGGTGACTGAGTTCATTCCAAAATTTAAGGTATTGTTTTTGAAAGTCAGACAATTCTTTATCTCCTAAGTTCCAAACCTCTATGGCTCTAATATCGTTTATTTCTTTAAAAAATTTTTCGGGAGGAATTAAATACCTATCAATTTCATTAAAATCGTGTAATAAAATTTGCCCCCATTTAGAAAAGTCTTCAAAAGTTTCCGGTGCATCACTAATGGTTTTATAACATTCATATAATTCAAATAATTGGGTGAGATTATCTATAATTTCGGATGCTGAAGTTTTTTCAATAAAGTCTTCTGTACCAATAATTTCTGGAAGCCAAATAGGATTTTTAATTAATTTACTTAGTTCTTGTTTTAAAAATAACCCTGCACGTTTGTTGGGTAATACAATAAGCAGATGCTCTAGATTTTCGTTGTATTTTGATATTAGATGACTGGCAGTTTTATTTAAAAAAGTATTCAATGAGGTAGCATTTAATTATTGATTACATAACGACTAAATTCATCGTAGCAACTATGGATTTCTTTGTGAAGATCAAATTCGGATGCATTTAAAATAAAATAATTTGAAAAATCGCAATAGCTGTCTCTTATACACATCTCCGAGCCCACGAGACTAGGCA